>Ga0209317_1001682_pt1 | contig 18347 bp, 17 predicted proteins | sample RifGroB2_FD_183994 | JGI IMG/M metagenome (GOLD analysis project Ga0209317, IMG submission 183994) | Soil microbial communities from Rifle, Colorado, USA - Groundwater B2 (SPAdes) (version 2) | ecosystem: Environmental > Terrestrial > Soil > Unclassified | place: Rifle, Colorado | collected... | reverse complement strand
CCTGGGACTGGTGCGGGTCGTGGCATTCGGTGCAGGAGCCGACGGCGGCCGGGCCGTGCATGTAGCGCTGCTGGAAGGGGGCGCCGTCGTGGCAGCCGGTACAGAGCGGGTTCAGGTCGTCACCCTTCTCCAGAAGGAAGCGCCCCGACCCTCCGTGCGCCGGCTTGTGGCAGGTCCGGCACTCCCCGTCCTTGACCGGGGGGTGGACCACCTTCATCTTGGCGAGGCCGTCGTGGCAGCCGGTGCAGAGCGCCCCCCCCTTTTCCGCGAGGACGAAGCTCGTCCCCCCCTTGATCGGGTGCTCCTTCGCGGTCGGGGTGTGGCAGCTGCCGCAGTCGCCGTCTTTGACCGGCGCGTGCGGCTGCGCGATCCTGGCGATGTCGGCGTGGCAGGCCGAGGTGACGCAGGAATCGGCGCGGACGGGGGCGGGGGAGAGCAGAAGGACTCCTGCCAGCGCGATCTTCACATAGGCAAACATCTTCATGAGTTACACCTACCGGGTACTGAATGGGATAGTGGACATGGGCCAGCCGACGCAACGGATCACATATTCAGACAGGTGACGGCACCTGTTCATATCAAAGCTTCACGGCTATTTTTGAAAAACGGAGGCGGCAACCGGCTCCGCGGCGCCCGCAGTGGGGGCCGGCGCGGGCGGGGCGGCGGGGGAAGCCGTTGAAACGGCGCTAAAGACCCCTGGAAATATCACGCTTTTGTCTAACAGATTTGCGTTTTTTTTTCAAGCTAAATGCCTAGCGTCTCGGCCCTTGCGCGTCACCGGGGGGGGATGGGGGTGAGGCCGGCGCTATTCGGGGTAGTCCGAGAGCGCCATGAAGGTCTCCTTCAGTTCGAAGGAGAAGATGGAAAACATCCGCTCCGCCAGGCGGGCGGTGAGAAGCGGCGGATAGAGCGGCACGGCCAGGCGGTAGATGAGGTCGAGCATCCCGTCGTGGGGGTTTTCCTCCAGGAACAGGGCGCCGTACTGCAGGACCGGCGCGAAGAGGAGCGCCTCCTCCATGACGGCGTCGTCCTCGCTGAAGTAGGGGAGGATCATCTCCAGGGAGAAGCAAAGGCCCGAACCGCCGGCATCCTCCGAGATGCTCAGGAGCACCTCGTCCTGGGGGGAGCCGAACTCGAGGGACTCGGGGGAGAGGTTCCCCGCGGGGAGCACCATCACCTTGCCGTGGATCGGGTCTATGCCGTAGGGGGCACCGCGGCCGGCGAGAAAGCGCTCCAGCGCCTGGTATCCCCTGGTCTGCACCTTCCCCATGCCGCGGTAGAAGGCGCCGCGGAACTGGTCGCGGTTGGCGATCAGGTCCTCGAGAGGGACGAACTCCTGCTCGGTCGCCGACGGCCTCGCGCTTCTGATCTCCTGGTTGTTCACAACGAGCTTGAGGTGCGACCTCAGGCGCTCGTCCTTATCCTTTGTCATCTGACTGCGCTCCTTCTGGTGCTGGCTGCATCCTTTTTACACCCCCGGGGAGACGGGTGTCAAGAAACCAAAGCGAAAGCAAGGCAAAACATTAAAACATGTGACACGGAGCACACGGGGTCTCCGCGGAGCAGACAGAGAAAAGGCCTTGAAGGGGTTTATTCCCACTCAAGGCCTTTCTTCTTAAAATCTTTTCTCGTTGCCATGGCTGGCAAAGCTCCAGCTTTCCAGCGTAGCGAAGCGGAGCTTCGCGTAAAACTTACGTTCCCAAGCTGGAGCTTGGGAACGAGATGAACCCCTTTGAAGGTTTTCTTCGTGGACTTCGTGCATGCTTCGTGTTCTTCGTGTAACGGGTTTTCGGTTTTGCTTGTTTCTCCTAGAAGAAGCGCGCCCCACCCTTCAGGTCGGTGACGCCGATGCTGACGTTCTTTGCGTCCACCCGGGCCGGGAGGTGGGAGGGGTTGCAGCCGCCGTTGGAGGCCTGGCCGATCCGGTTCACGTTGAACTTCATGTTGCAGTTCTTGCAGACCATCTTGTCGCCCTGCTGCTCGTACCCCTTCTTCTCCCGGTAGCAGGCGTCGCAGGCGTCGAACGCGGTGTGCAGCGCGCCGTCGCTCCCCTTGACGATGAAGAAGGCGATCTCCTTCCCCCCCTCCGAGAGCTTGAAGTAGTGGGCCTTGCCGTCGGAAACCTTGGAGACCGGGATGGTGACGGTGCCGTTATTCGGCTTGACCTTCTCGTACTTCCCCATGCCGGGGATGGAGAAGGCTATTGCCGCGGTCGCCGCGAAGACGAGCGAGAGGGAGACGAGGATAGCGTACCGGAAACCTTTTCTTTGCAGCTTTGCCATTTTGATGCTCCTTTGTTTTTTAGTCACGGTTTCATGCCGCAACCGCCGGGGCCGCAGCCGCCGCAGCCGCCGGCCGTACGGCCCCCTACGTCGCGCCCGACGATCCCCCTGAACTCCCCTGGGGTCAGCACCTGCGCCACCTGAGAGTCGAAGCCGGTGGCGGCGACGGTCTTTGCCAGCCGCTCGGGGGCCACCTGCTTGGAGTCGTACCCCGCTATGACGACCCCGCCGGAGAGGTCCACCTCGGTGGCCGCCACCCCCCTCTCGGACTCAAGCGCGGCGGTGATCTTCCTGACGCAGCTTTGGCAGGTCATCCCTTGTGTACGCAAGACCACTACCGCGTCCGCCGTGGCGCCCACCCGGACGTAGCAGGCGAAGACCGCCAGGATGACCGCTGCCGCGAGGATGAGTGAGCTGTTCAGTATCCTGTTTTTCATGACCATTGCTCCGATTCTGCCTGAAGCCCCGGGGGGGCAGCACTAAAGCGAACGGACAATGCTTTTACAAGGAGCGTGCCACCGAGCCGGACGGGACGCAACTGCCGAGGATCACCGGCATCGTCATCGGGGCGGGTTAACTGGCGCCGGTAGGGTTGTGGAATATCCGGCAGGATGGCGTAGGATTTTCCACACTCACCCCGCTATCGGCAGGAGCACCCTGAAGCTGGCCCCCTCCCCCTCCCGGCTCTCCACCTCCAGCGTCCCGCCGTGCCCCTCGATGATCTTCCTGGTGATGGGAAGCCCGAGACCTGTGCCGCTTCCCTTGGTGGTGAAGAAGGGCTCGAAGATCTTCCCTACGGCGTCGGGGGCGATCCCGGGGCCGTCATCGGTGAAACGGATCTCGATGGAGCGTTTCTCCTCGTCAAAGCGGGTGGAGACCGCCACGTGCCCCCCTTCGGAGGCCGCCTGTATCCCGTTCAGCATGATGTTCATGAAGGCCTGCCTGAGCTTTTCCGGGTCCGCCGAAAGCTCCGGGAGCACCCCTTTGACAAGCCTCAGCTCGACCTTCTCTCCCCGCGCCTGGGCCGACAGGAGCGTGACCATGTTGGCGAGCTCCTCGTTGATGTCGCACCCCCGCTTGCTGGTCGGCTCGGGACGGGCCATCCTCAGGAAATCCTCCACCACGCGGTTCAGGCGGTCGCTCTCCTTCACCAGGATCTCCAGGAATTCGCCCCTGCTCTTGGCGGGGGTCCCCTCTTCCATCAGGATCTCCGCGGTGCCGCGGATGGAGGCGAGCGGGTTCCGTATCTCGTGGGCGAGGATGGCGGAGAGCTCTCCCAGTGCGGAGAGGCGCTCGGCGCGCCTCAACTGTTCCTCGATCCGTATGATGAGCTCGGACTGGGTCCTCAGCTGCCGGTAGGAATCCTCCAGCCCGCGGGCCGTCTCCTCCAGCTCCTCCCTGCGGGAGCGCTCCTGCTGGGAGAGCATCCCGGTGATCCCCCCCACCACGTTGTAAAGGATCACCTCGAGGTACTTCTCCATCTCCATGGCGATGTGACCGCCCCACTGGAAAAGGATGTGCGGGGCGTAGCAGAAGGTGACCAGGATGGCGCAGCCGATCCCCCCCCGGAACCCGAACCAGTACGCGGCGAGGATGATGGGGATGTAGTAGAGGCGCTGGAAGATGTCGTGCAGCATGGCGAGCCTGAGCGGCGTCAGGTAGTGCAGGAGGCTGATGCCGACGACGCAGAGAAAAAGCGCCCCTCCCCTTGCGAGGTCCGTCCTCTTCATACCGCTCCCGGTTACTCCACCCACACGATGCACGACACGGGGCAAAGCTCCATGGCCGTCTTCTCTATGGTCTCTTCGTCCGCCCCTTCAGCGTCGTAACACTCCGACTTGCCGTGCGAATCGAAACGAAAGACCTGAGGGCAGTTCTGTATGCAGATGCCGCAGCTTATGCACTGCTCCTTGTCAACGAACGGTTTTGCCACCCTTCCCCCCTTGAACTGCCGGTTTTCGCTTTTGTTGCCCGCCGTTGCCGGCCACGGGACAATATACCCCAGATGGGGAGCATCTTCCCAATGAAAAAATTTGCGGGACTTGACATCTCGCCGGCTCCCCACAGACTAGATTGGTCGTTTCCGATCCGGCTGTCATGAGGGGGTGTGCGATGAGAAGAAAAGAGGCGATGCTTTTTGCCCTCCTGGTCCTTTCGGGGAGCGGCTCCGTGGGGTGGGGGGGAGACGCCTACATGTACCCGATGTACCAGGAGTACTGGGCCGGGGAGCCCGAGCCGAAAAAGGGGGGGGACAAGGAGGGACCGGCGCCGGCGGCGAAGCGAGCGCCGGAAGGGAAGGAGCGCCCCGCCTGGCAGCGCGTACCCGGCTTCCTCTTTCCCAAGAAGCTCGGCTTCGGGGTCGCCGTCGGGGTCCCCTACGACATGTTCTACCTGTCGGACTCCTACTACCTGCTCGAGGGGAAGAGGTGGTCCCGCTCCCGGTCCTACCGGGGTCCCTGGGAGACGGTCCCCCGGGCCAAACTCCCGCCGCTCCTTTTGGAACACGACCTGGCCACGATCCGCACGCTGAGAAACCGGGAGTTCCGCGAGTACTTCGAGAAGGGGGAGCGCTACCGGGGGAGGCATTTCCGGCCGGAGGTCCGGCCGGAGCGGAATACGAAGGGGAAGCGGCCCGACTAGGCCACGATGGTCCCCCCTCAGGTGAAGCCCGCGCCGACGGTGCAGGCGAAACAGTGATCGGCGGCGGGGATGGGGGTCCCGGGCGCAGGGAGCTCGGAAAGCCCGCAGATGTGGCTCTCCTCCCCGCCGTGGAAAAGCCCCTGGGCCAGGTGGAAGTCGCAGTCGTAGAGCCTTCCCAGCCAGTCGACGGAGAGCTGGTAGCGGCACATGAGCCCTGCGACGGAGCAGGGGTTGAAGCCGTCGGCGAGCTTTTCCAGGTACCCCTCCAGGTTCCCGGAACGCTCCAGGAACCCCCGGAAGCGCCCCAGCGGCACGTTGGCGAAGGTGTAGAGCGAGTTGAAGCTGATGCCGTGCCTGCGCATCAGCTCTTCCCTGAACCTCTTCTCGGCCGACTTTTGCGGCGGGGGGAGGAAGGCGCCGGAGGGGTTGGAGACCAGGTCCAGCTGCAGCCCGCTTCCTGCCACGCCGTACCCCAGGGCGTTCAGCCTTTTCAGGGCGGCTATGCTCTTTTCCCAGACCCCCGCACCGCGCTGCGCCTCGGTCTGGGAGGCGTTGGCGGCGGGGAGCGAGGCGCAAAGCGCCACCCCGAGTTCCCGGTACAGGTCGCAAAGCTCCACCCCGGCACCCTTGTTCAGGGCGACCAGGTTGCTGCGCAGGATGAGCCTCGGGGTCAGGGGGGCGAGCGAGCGGACCAGGTAGGCGATCTCCGGGACCAGCTCCGGCGCCCCCCCGGTGATGTCGATGCTCTCGAAGGGGAGGCGGCGCGCGCAGTCGATCACCGCATCCATGACGGCGCGCTCCATCGCCTCGGTGCGGCCGGGCCCCGCCTCCAGGTGGCAGTGCCGGCAGGCGAGGTCGCAGTTAAGCCCGACGTTCACCTGCAAGGTGGTGGTCCGGTCCCGGCAAAGCGAGAGCGCGTGCCTCGACAGCGCCTCACTGAACCCTCCGGCTCCCCCCTCTTTTCCCGTTTCCTCCATCGGCATCGCGCCCCTTCCTTCTGAGTAAGATAAACAAAGGTTCCCTCCCCCGCCCTGAAAACACCGCCGAAGGCGGGGTAGTGGGCTAAAGAGATAGTTTCTCGGCGATCTTGCGCATCTGCACCCCGTGAACCAGCGAGGCGCCGCCGCGGATGGCGGTCACCACGTGGAGCGCCTCGGTCATCTCCCCCAGGTGGGACCCCTTCTCCAGGCAGGCGCGCGTATAGGCGTCGATGCAGTAGGGGCACTGCACCGTATGCGCCACGGCGAGGGCGATGAGGGCCTTTTCCCGCTCGGAAAGCTCGCCGGCGGCGAAGACCTCCCCGTAGTAGGCGAAGAACTTCCTGGCAAGCTCCGGGGCGTCCTTGCCGATCTCGGCGAAGCTCCCCAGGTCCTTCGGGTCGTAATAGGTTTCCATCTCCCCTCCTTCGTGCTTTTCCGTCTTGCCGCTTGGGCGGCGCCAGCATACCTAAAATCCCCGCGGGGGTAAAGTGCAAATCATAGTTCATTAAACTCCCGCTGCCGGGCGCGGCGGCGAAACGGCGCGGAGCCTGAAGCAGATGGGGTTCGGGGACGCGTGAGGAGCGGGCGCGCCCGCAGTTTCATGAAGATTCCGGCTTGAAAAGGCGGCGGCAGTCATTATACTTGTGCCGAACCAGACCAGCACGTTGAGGGAGGATGCATGGAGAATGACGGCAGGAGGAAATTTCTCGGGGTCTGCCTGGCCGGGGCAACGGCCGCGGCGGCCGTCGCCGCGGGCTATCCGGTCTTCCGGTACCTGGCGCCCAAGTCAGGGGAGAGCGGGGCGCAAAAGCTCGTGATCCCGGCGGGGGAGCTCCGGGAGGGCGAAGCCAGGTTCTTCGAATACCAGGGCGCCTCCGCAGTCCTCGTGAAGACGCAGAAAGGGGAACTGGTTGCGCTCTCCGCGGTCTGCACCCACCTTGGCTGCGTCGTGCAGTGGGTCAAGGAGAAGCAGCACTTCCTCTGCCCCTGCCATGCCGGGGAGTTCGCCACCGACGGGAGCGTCCTGGCCGGCCCCCCGCCAAGGCCCCTCGCCAAAATCCCGATCACGCTCTTGGAAGGGAACATCACCGTCGGGTAACCCCCCTCGTTTCGCATATGGAGGTGTAATGTCCCTGTTAAAACGGCTGTACCGCTTTGTCGACCTGCGCATCGGGGTCGGCGAAATCACGGATAAGGAACTGACCGGCTACCTCCTCCCCCGCAACATCAACGGGTGGTACTCGCTCGGAAGCATCCTGCTTTTCGCCTTCGCGCTGCAGGTGGTGACGGGGATGCTCCTCCTGGTCTACTACGTCCCGGACGCGGAGAAGGCCTTCCAGAGCGTCAACCACATCATGAACGGGGTCCCGTACGGATGGCTGATCCGCCTTATCCACGCGGTCGGCTCCAACACGATGATCGCCGTGCTCATCCTGCACATGCTCTCCACCCTGGCCATGGGGAGCTACAAGAGCCCGCGCGAGCTAAACTGGGTCACCGGGTTCCTCCTCTTCTCCCTGGTGCAGGGGATCTCGCTTACCGGCTACCTGGCGCCCTGGAGCCAGCTCTCCTTCTGGGCCACCACGGTCGCCACCAACTCCGTGAGCGCCCTCCCCGTCGCGGGGCCGGGGATGGTGGAGTTCCTGCGCGGCGGGAAGCTGGTCGGCCCCTCCACGCTCGGGCGCTTCTTCGCCCTGCACGTCGCCTTCCTGCCGCTGGTGATAGGGGTGGTGATCGCGGTGCACGTCTTCCTCCTGAAGCGGACCGGCATCTCCACCCCCCCCTTCGGGAAGGGTGATACGAAAAACGCGTGGCAGGGGGAGAGCTATCGCTACGAGAGCCACCCGGGGGGGATCCCCTTCTTCCCGGACTTCGCCCTGCATGACCTCTCCTCGATTCTCATCTACCTGGCGGTCCTTTTCGGTGTCGTCTTCTTCTGGCCGACCATGCCGTTCACCCCCGACGCCTTCGTGCCGGCCGACCCCTTCAAGACGCCGGCGCACATCAAGCCGGAGTGGTACTTCCTGGCCAACTACCAGACGCTGAAGATCCTGCCGAACGAACTTCTGGGGCTCACCGTGCAGGGGGTCGCCATGACCTTCCTGGCGCTTCTTCCCTTCATAGACCGCTCACCCGAGAGGCATCCCCTGAAGCGGCCTCTCTTCCTCGCCCTGGTGGTTACCGGGATCGTCCTCTGGGTCGGGCTGAGCGTATGGGGGCACCTGTCATGAACATGCTAAGAGCGAGCACCCTCATACTGGCCCTCCTCTCCCTGATGCTCCCGGCCGGCTCCCCCTGCGCGCAAGCACCGGAGACGGTCTGCATCCAGTGCCATGGCTCCCTTCAAGACAAGCTCGGTGCGCCGGTAGGGCTCTGGCGCACGAGCATCCACGCGGAAAACGACATCTCGTGCAACGGCTGCCACGGCGGCGACCCCAAGGACGCAGCCTACGCGATGAGCCCCGCCCGGGGCTTCATCGGCGTCCCGAGCGAGGTGGACACCCCCGGCTTCTGCGGGCGCTGCCACCCCGGCGTGCTCAAGGATTACCTATCGAGCGCGCACGGCAAGGCGCTTGGAAACGGCGGTCCCACCTGCGTCACCTGCCATGGCAACCACGACATCGTGAAGGCGACGCTTTCGCTCATCAACGAGAAGAGTTGCACCCGCTGCCACAGCTTCGAACGGGCCAGGATCATCAGGGACGCCATGCAAGGGACCGAGGCGAGCATCCAGGGGATAGGGGAGAGGATCGGCGGCTTCCAGGCGACGGGGGTGGACACCGAGCGGCTTGCCAAGGGGCTCTTCGCCGTGAGAAACAGCTTCCACTCGCTGTTCCACGAGGTGAACGTGACGCGGGTGAAATCGGAGTCGAGCCGGATCAACGCGGAACTGGCGAAGCTGGACAAGGATTTGAGGGCGATCGAGGATGCGCGCGAAAGGCGCAAGGTGGCCGGTGCGATCGTGGTGGCGGGCCTGCTAGCGGCGGCCTTTTTGGCGCACCTTTTGAGGAAGAGCTTCGAAAAGCGCTAGAGTTTTTTCAGCCCGAAGACGAACCGGTCGTACTCCACCTTGCCGTCCGCGGTGAGGGGGTGGGTGATCCTGGCCAGGGGGGTGGCCGGCGCGGGGCCGTAGAGCACCCCCGCCGGCACGTTCCTCGTCACCACGCTCCCGGCGACGACCACGGCCCCCGCGCCGATGGTCACGCCGCGCAGTACGGTGCAGTTGGGGCCGATGAAGACGTCGTTCTCGATCACCACTCCCCCGCTCTCCTGGTCCAGGCAGCGGTCGCCCAGGTAAAAATGGGCGAAGATGGTGCACCGAAGCCCTATGGTGACGTTGTCCCCTATGGTGATCCTCTCGGGGTGGTTCTCGTCGATGTAGACCAGCTGGCTGATCCAGACGTTCTCCCCGATCTCCACCCCGCGCCTTCTGTGCAGCCAGGGCCTCAGGGAGTAACCTCCCGGAAGCACCATGGCGAGCCTGCCCAGCACCCTTTGCAGCAGCCTTTTCTTCATGTGGCTTCTCCGGCCACCTGGCCCCCTTCAAGCACCAGCCGCTTCTTTCCCTCCACGAATGCCGCCACCTTGCTCACCGAGTCCAGGTTCTCCGGGATGAGCTCCTCGTCTTCGACTGCCACCAGGTACTGCTCCTGGATGAAGGCGACCAGCTGCAGGATCCCGGTGGAGTCGACGATCCCCTCCCTGAGGAAGGAGCTGTCGTTGTTGAGCCCGCCTGCGTCACCGAACAAGAAATTGTCGACTATGAAGCTCCTGATGTCTTCCTGTAGGCTCATGTGCGTCTCCTTTTGATACTGGGTTGATCACTCCCAACTGACGTCGTCCACCAGCAGGGGGGGAAGATGGAGGTAGCGCGTGGTGCTTCTTTTCACCTCGATGTCCCTGAACACCGTCCAGACCTCTTCAGGCGCCAGGCCGATCGCTTCCGCCACGCTCTCCACCGGGACGTCGTTGTTCTTGGCGAACAGGCAGAGGTCCATCTGCTCGTAGGGGAGTGAAAAATAGAACTCGTCCTGCCCCTGTGACAGCGAGTAGGTGTCGGTGGTGGGCCTTCTCTTGCGTATCTCCTCGGGGACCCCCAGGTACTCCGCCAGCTGGTACACCTGGGACTTGTAAAGGTGCGCGATAGGCTTTATGTCGGCCGCTCCGTCTCCCAGCTTCACGAAGAACCCCTGGTCGTACTCCAGCCGGTTCGGCGTGCCGGCGACGGCGAAGTTCAGGCGGTCGGCGTGGTAGTATTCCAGCATCTTCCTGATGCGCTGCTTGAAGTTGGTGGCGGCGACGATCTCCAGGTAGGGCTTGAAGGGGAGGCGCACCCTGGAGGTAGCGCTCTCGGCATCCTGTGCCACCAGGTAGAACAGGGTGAAGCCGGGATGCTCGATGTTGTTCGAGATCACGATCTTCGACTTCCACCCCTCCCCGTAGCCGGGAACCACCATCCGCACGGCCTCGTCGTACTTCCGGTAGCAGCCGACGGCCTCCAGCATGCCGGAGATGTCCTCCACGACCGTCTCGATCCCCAGGGAGGCGGCCACCATGCCGCTTAGGGTCAGCGTCTCCTGCGCCGAATGCCGCTCCGGCATCTCGAGCCCCACCACCCGCTCCCGCCCGAGAGCCCGGGCGGCAAGGGCGGCGGTCACGCTGGAGTCGATCCCGCCGGAGAGCCCTACCACCACGCCGCGCCTTTTCACCCGGGTCAGCATGAGCTCGCGGATCCTGGCGCAGATCCGGCCCGCCTCCTTTTCCGGGTCCAGAAGGAGCACCTCTTTGCCAAACTCTTTGCTCTTTGTCATGCAACACCTCCTTGAAGGGCGCCCTCTAAACCCGGGACGGTGGCCGCGAGGCACGCGGCCCGGTCTATCTTGCCGCTGGAATGTTTCGGAAGCGCCGTCAGGAACCTGATCTCGGCCGGGACCTTGTGCCTTGGCAACCTGGCGAGGCAGTGCGAAAGAAGCGCCTGCGCGCTCGGCTTGGCGTGGATGGGGACCGCGATCGCCACCAGTCTCTTCCCGAGCAGTTCGTCGTCCACCCCAAGCACCACCACCTCCAGGAGCTCCGCCGTCGACATCAGGGCGTCCTCGACCTCCTGCGGGTCGATGCGGTGCCCTCCCACCTTCAGCAGTTGATCCTTCCTCCCGGTGACGTACAGGTACCCCTCCCCGTCACGGTACCCCATGTCCCCGGTGTGGTAACCGTTGTGATCGAGGACGCGCGCGGTTGCCGCGGCATCCATCCAGTAACCCATCATGATGTTCGCCCCCGAGGCCACCAGCTCGCCGCAGCTCCCGTCGGGGAGTTCGCTCCCCTTTTCGTCGAGGACCCGGACCGTCACCCCGGGGATCGGGCGCCCTATGGAGTCGAGCTTTTCCCGGAGCGCTTCCGGCTCCACGTAGGTGAGCCTGGCTGCCGCCTCGGTGGCCCCGTACATGACGTACAGCCTCGTGTGGGGAGGGAGTGCCTGGAGGAGCCTCTCCTTGATCTCCCGCGCCATGTGCCCTCCCGCCTGGGTGCAGTAGCGCAGGGAGGGGAGCTTGTCCCGGAAGGCCGCAAGCGGAGAGCGATGCAACAGGTAGGCGTAGGTGGAGGGGACCCCAGAAAAGCCGGTGATCCCCTCCTGAGCCATCTGGCGGATCACCGGCGCGGTGTAGGCGAACTCGTTGTTCACGACCACGGTCCCCCCGACAGCGACATGCGTGTTCAAAAGCGATTTCCCCATGACGTAGAAAAACGGGAGCACGACCATCTGGATGTCGTTTTCGTTCAGCCCCAGGTACTCTATGATGGAACGGCTGTTGGCTACGATGTTCCGGTGGGACAGCATCACCCCTTTCGGCCTGCCGGTAGAGCCGGAGGTGTAGATGATGCTGGCGAGGCTGGAAGCCTCCATGTCGATGCCGGGGTCCGGGGAGTCGGCGTCGTGCACGACCTCGTCCCAGGCGATCGCGCTCAGGCGCGGGGAGCCCCAGGAGAGGGCCGGCTCCCCGATCACCAGGAGCTCGATGCCGAGGCCGTCGGTGTCCACCTCCTTCATCAGCCGTTCGGCGTAGCTGCCGAAGATGACCCCGCGGGGGCGCAGATCCGCAAGGAGTTCGGTGAGGGCATCCCTCCTGATGTCGCTGTTCAGCGGAACCGCAACTCCCCCCGCCTTGAGTATGCCGTAGTAGCTCACCAGGTATTCGATGCTGTTTCGAAGGAGCATCACGATCCTGTCGCCGGGGATCACCCCCTGCTCCAGCAGGCAGGCCGCCAGCCGGTTGGCCCGGACGTTGACCTGGCGGTAGCTTACGCGCTGGTTGTCCTGGACAAAAGCGATCTTCTCCGGCCGGATTCTGGCGCTGTTCTCCAATAGGCTGTGGACTGCCGGTTCCATACCTGGCTCCTGTTTTTGCATGCATGAGGCCATGGAATACACGTCGCGACGGGAAGGCTTCGCGCGCGGTCAAGGCCGTGTAGCGCCCCTTCCGTACACGATCCGGTCTGGCTTCACGAAGGCGGCTGTCCGAAGCGTGTCGGCGCCGATGAATTGCCGGTGCAGTATCTGGGTCGAGAGCGCCCCGATGAGCGCCATGTTCTTGAACTCTCCCGCCCCCCCCGGGCCCGCCCCGCGCACCATGGCGTAGAGGCGGCTTACCTTCTCCGCGTTGAAGTAGCCGGCCTCCCTGAGCGATTGCGGGCAGAGGAGCTCGTCCACGTAGTCCGGGGGTGCCGCCGGGGAGAAGAGCTCCCGTATGGGCGCCCGGTACGGCTGTTTCTCCCGTTTCAGTATCGCCTCGGGGACCACCCCCGTGAAGGCCCTTTTCAGCAGGTATTTCTCGTTCAGCCCCCTGATCTTCCACCTGGCCGGGAGCCGGAAGGCGAAGTCTATCACCCGGTAGTCCAGGAAGGGATGGCGCATCTCGACGGAGTTGGCCATCGCCACCCGGTCTCCCTGGGAGGAGAGGAGGAAGTTGGAGAGGAACAGCTCCATCTCCAGCACCTGGGCCCTGGCGAGGAGGTCCCTGCGCGAGAAGCTCTCGGGGAGCCACCGGGCGAGCTCCTCAAGCGGCCGGTACCCTGAAAGCTCGGCCCGGCAGTCGTCGGAGAGGAAGGCGAGGTTTTTCCGGCCGCCTCCCCAGCGCACCGAATGGGAGAAGAAGGGGTCGTCCGGCTCTTCCCCTGATATGGAGAAGAACCCCTGCAGGAAGGAGCGCCCCCGGGAGGGGGTCCGGAAAACGTACGGGTAAAGCCTCTCCAGAAGCAGCGGACGGCGGGTCGACGCAGGCTCCCTCCCCCAGTAGCCGCGTATCTTCGCCTCCTTGAAGATGTTGTACCCGCCGAGGATCTCGTCGGCCCCCTCACCGGAGAGAACCACCTTGTACCCTTCGGAGCGCACCAGCTCGGAGAGCATGAGCATGGGGACCGGGGAGGTGCGCAGGGTCGGCTTCTCGCAGTGCCAGACGCTCTTCGGGAAAAGCCGGCGGATCTCGGTGTTCTCTATCAGCACCTGACGGTTGTCGCTCTTAAGGAAGCGGATCATCTCCAGCTGCGCGGGGCTCTCGTCGAAGCCTTCGTCCTGGAACCCCATGGAGAAGGTCTTCAGGTGGCTTTCGCAGTTGCGCGCGATGAGCGCGCTCACTATGGAGGAATCGAGCCCCCCGCTCAGGTAGGCCCCCACCGGGACGTCCGCCCGAAGCCTCAGGCGTACCGAGTCGCTCAACAGCTCACGCAGGGCGAAGGCCGCCTCGGGGAGCTCCATCCGGGAACACGCCTCGGGGTGGTGAAACGGTATGCGCCAGTACGGCTCGGGCTCCGGGCGCCCCTCGCGAAGGAGGAGAAAATGCCCCGGGGGGAGCTCCGCTATCCCCTTGAAGAAGGTCCTTCCCGGGAGCGTGGTCCAGAAGACGAAGAGCTGTCCCAGGGCCTCGAGGTCGAGTTCCCTCTTCCCGTCCACGGCCAGTATCGCCTTGATCTCGGAGGCGAACAGGAACCTCCCTCCCGACCAGGTGTAATAGAGGGGACGGATCCCCACCCGGTCCCTGGCGAGGAAGAGCTCCTTCTTGCGGCTGTCCCAGATGGCGAAGGCGAACTGGCCGTTGATCCTCTCCAGACACGCGGTGCCGTACTCCTCGTAAAGGTGCAAAAGCACCTCGGTGTCGGTCCGGGTGACGAAACGGTGCCCCTTTTCGAGGAGATCCTCCTTGAGTTCGATGTAGTTGTACGCCTCGCCGTTGTAGACGATCCAGAGGTCGCCGGTTTCGTTCCCTATCGGCTGCGTCCCGCCGTCTATGCCGATGATTGAAAGGCGCAGGTGACCGAGGGCGGCGTCGCCGTCCAGGTAGACCCCCGACTCGTCGGGACCCCGGTAACGCAGGGGTGAGATCATCGATACGATCTCTCGCAGGTCAGGCGCTTCCCTGTCTGCCACATCGACTATTCCGGCAATCCCGCACAAAAGGCACCTCCCACGCCAGCTCCGGCAACCGATTCATCCCTGTAAATTCAGCCACTTCCGGCACCCACCCTGCGCAAAGATTAAACTATACCAATCAGGCTTCAAATATTCAAGGCGGCGCTGCATTAATTGGGGGAAGGCCGGGGGAGGCGGGAAGCGGGGCACAGTATCGTCCGGTTATGTGACGACCGTCACAAAGCTTTCCCGGTCGGTGTGTTAGGGTCTCACTACGTAAAAGGGAATAGCGATACACGACAATACTAAAGCTTCCGCGAGGAAGTGACGGAAAGCCTATTGGGTCTCACGCAGACAGCCGGGTCGCCGAAATATCATCACGATACTCGGGGACCCGGCTTTTTTTGCGTCCGGCGGGGTCAGGGCAAGGCACGACGAGCACCGGCAGGGAGGCCGGACCAGCAGCGGACGTGAGCAGGACAAACCAAACGGCGCCGGCGAACAGGCTAAAGCGAAAAAGGAAACCCGCTGCTGCCTGCAAACTGCAGCACCCGGGCGCCACACCAAGGAGGCAACAACGTTTATGAGGTTAAGACAGATCGGCAACAAAAAAGTTTCACGCATGGCGTTCATCGCGCTGCTATTCATGGCCATGGCGGCGTTCCACCTCGCACCCTCCGGGGCGCAGGCGGCCCAGGCGACCCTATCATGGTCGGCCCCAACCACTTACACCGACGGCACCCCCCTGACCAGCCTCAGCGGCTACACGGTCCACGCAGGTACCGCTCGGGGAAGCTACACGCAGAACATCTCCGTCGGCCAGGCGACATCCTACACACTGAGCAGCCTGAGCGACGCGACCACCTACTACTTTGCCGTCTCGGCCACCGACGCCTCGGGAAACGCGAGCAAGCCTTCCAACGAGGTCGCCTTCACCACTGCGGCGGCACCGGCTCCGACACCGCTCTACACACTGTCGGCATCGGCCGGCAGCGGCGGGACCATCACCCCCTCCGGTTCGGTAGTGCTTTCCAAGGGGGCCAGCCAGAGCTACACCGTTACCCCCGGCACCGGATACAAGATCGCCGGCGTAACGGTTGACGGGGCATCGGTAGGTGCTGTGGCGAGCTACACCTTCAGCAACATCGCGGCGAGCCATAACATATCGGCCAGCTTTGCCAGCACAACCACCTCCACCCCCCCGCCCGCCACCGGTTGGCAGAACCAGGCGATCGCCCCGCAAAGCGGCACCTTTACCGCGCTCTTCGACATGACCCCCGGCGCCAACAAGATCGACGCCCTGGCGGGCTTCTCGCCGGTGCAGGCGAAGGCTTACGGGGACATGGCCGCCATCGTCCGCTTCAACAACGCCGGCAACATGGACGCCAGAAACGGCGGCGCCTACGCCGCCCGGGTTGCCTACCCCTATGCCGCAGGCAAGACGTACCGGGTCCGGATGGTGGTGAACGTACCCACCCGCCGCTATGACGTCTACGTCGCCCCGCAGGGGGGGACCGAAACGCAGCTCGCCGCGGGGTACGCTTTCAGGACGGAACAGGCGACCGCGTCCACCCTTACCAGCTTCATCTCCTATGCGGGAACGGGAACCCAGCAGGTAGCCAACCTGTCGGTGACGGCAGCCACAGCGGCATTCGCACCGATGACCAGTTCCCAGACCTGGCAGAACAAGTCGATCACCCCGCAAAGCGGGACCTTCACCGCCCGCTTCGACCTGGTCCCCAATGCCAACAAGATCGATGCGGTGACCGGACTCTCTCCGGTCCAGGCCAAGGCGTACGGGGACATGGCCGCCATCGTCCGCTTCAACAACGCCGGCAACATAGACGCCCGCAACGGGGGGAGCTATGCCGCAAGGGTGGCCGTCCCCTACGCGGCAGGGAAGCTGTACCGGGTCCGGATGGTTGCCAACGTCTCCACCCGCCGCTACGACGTGTACGTAACCCCTCCGGGCGGGGCGGAGATACAGCTCGCCGCCGGCTACGCCTTCAGGAGCGAGCAGGCGTCCGCCTCCTCCCTGAACAACATCACCGTCTTTGCCGGGACGGGGAGCCACCAGCTGTCGAACCTGTCGCTTTAGTAGCGGGAGAAATCCCGCGACCGGCATGAAAGACACGAGAATCAACCAGATTTCCTGTCGCCTGTACGCTATTATTATCGACGGCAGGGACAAATGAGGACAGTTAATGAGCCATATAAACGCAAGGACAAACGTATTGAAGTGCATCGCCTTCAGCTTCTCCCTTTTCCTGGTACTGGCCGGCTTGACGCCGATGGCCGGCGCCGCCTACAGCATTCCCGCCAGCCGCGCCATAACCTGGGGAGGCAACGCAGGGGTCACGGGGGACATCCCGATCAGGAGCACCGTTTACACGACCCTGAAACCTTCCGGCGGTGACGATACCACTGCCATCAAGTCCGCCATAACCAACTGCCCGGCCAACCAGGTGGTGAAGCTCAGTGCAGGGACTTACAACATCAGCAGCCCGATCGTGGTGAAGTCCAACATCACCCTCAGGGGCGACGGTATGGGCAAGACCATCATCAAGGGGAAGTCCGGGATGTCCGGCGCCTCCGTCCTGGGTATCGGGGCGCGCCCCTCGATCGGGTCCGGCATCGCGGTAACGGCTGGGCTCAGCAAGGGATCCACCACCATCACGACCTCAACGGCGCACGGGTGGACCCCGGGCACCATCATACTCATCGACCAGTTGAACAGCGTCAACGACGACCCGCCGGTGAGCAACATCGGCAACAACGGGACCTGCTCCTGGTGCGGCAGGCTGTCGGGGACCAGGTCCCTGGGGCAGACGGTGAAGGTGGCGAGCGTCCCCTCCCCCACCACGGCCACCCTGGAAATACCGCTCTACTGGAACTTCGACCAGTCCCTCTCGCCCCAGGCGGTCAAGCTGGCGGGGATGACCACCCTGGCGGGGATCGAGAACCTGACGGTCGACAACAGCTTAAGCGGCAGTAGCGCGCAACAAAGCGGCGGCACCATCCAGCTCCTGGGGACCTCAAACTGCTGGGTGCTGAACACGGAGGCGATCGGCTCGTACCAGTCCATGCTGCTGCTGAATTACGGCGCCTACAGGAACACCATCAGGGGGAACAAACTGCACGAAGGCTTCCCGACCACGGCGGGTGACGGCACAGCCTCCTATGCCCAGAGCCGCGCCTACGGCATCAACTCGCACCTGTACACCTCCGCGAACCTGATAGAGAACAACCAGCTGTACCACCTTTCAGCCGGGCTCATGACCGCCGGCCCGTTCTCCGGCAACGTAATCGCCTACAACTACATCACGGACCTGTACCTGAACTCCCTCACCTTCAACGCGTACGCCATCTCGTTTCACGGTGGCCATGCCTTCATGAACCTGATCGAGGGGAACTTCATCGACAGCAGGGTGGCTTCGGACCACGTCTGGGGCACGAAAAGCCACAACACCTTCTTCCGGAACAAGATAGCGATCGCCCCCAACAGGACCGGTGGAGCCTGGGACGCGGACATCCAGTATCGCAGCAGGTATTTCAACATGATCGGCAACGTACTGGGAAGGGGCACGGAAACGCGTGACATCCTGGAGGGGCTCGACTCCAAGGCTTCCTCGATCTTCCGTTTCGGCTACAACGGCGACGGCGACGGTTCGGCGTCAGGCAATGACGCGGCGGTGGGGAGCACGATTCTGACCCACGGCAACTGGGACAGCTACACCAAAGGGGTGAGCTGGAACCGCACTGACGACCGCGTCCTCCCGAGCTCGCTGTACCTGAGCGGCAAACCGGGGTGGTGGAGCGGGCTGCAGTGGCCCTGCATCGGTCCCGACGTCTCCCCCATGTACCCCACGGCTCCGGGCGCGGCGAAGGGGACCCCGTGGACCAACGGCTCGATAAAGGTGGTTTCCTCCCCCTACCTGAGCACGGTGAAGTAACGACCGCCACGGCGACAACATCAAAGCCCTGCACTTTCGTAAGTGCAGGGCTTTTTTTTTGCCCCGGCCGGTAGCCGGACCACCATAG
>Ga0209317_1001681_pt1 | contig 18352 bp, 16 predicted proteins | sample RifGroB2_FD_183994 | JGI IMG/M metagenome (GOLD analysis project Ga0209317, IMG submission 183994) | Soil microbial communities from Rifle, Colorado, USA - Groundwater B2 (SPAdes) (version 2) | ecosystem: Environmental > Terrestrial > Soil > Unclassified | place: Rifle, Colorado | collected... | reverse complement strand
GATCCCGGCTTCCCTTCTGGAGAGCGAGCTCTTCGGTCACGTCAAGGGGGCTTTCACCGATGCCAGCCACGACAAGGCCGGGCTCTTCGAGGAGGCCGACGGCGGGACCCTCTTCCTGGACGAGATAGCCGAGCTTCCCCTTTCTCTGCAGGTAAAACTCCTGCGCGTGCTGCAGGAGGAGGAGATCCGGCGGGTAGGGGGTGCAGCCACCCTCAAGGTGAACGTCCGGGTGGTATCAGCCACCTCGCGCGAGCTCTCCGGGGAAGTGGCCGCCGGAAGGTTCAGGGAGGACCTCTACTTCCGGCTCAACGTCTTCACCATCGCGCTCCCGGCTCTCAGGGAGCGGATAGAGGACGTGCCGCTTCTTGTGGACCATTTTCTGGCCAAGCACGGCGAGAGGATGGGGGTGCCGGGGGTGCGCCCGAGCCCGGAGGCGCTGCAGGCCATGGTCCGCTACCGCTGGCCCGGGAACGTGCGGGAGCTCGAAAACTGCATCGAGAGGGGGCTCGTGCTCTGCGAAAAGGGGAGCCTTGGACTCTCGTCCCTCCCCGAGGCGGTGCGCCGGGGGGCGGGGGTGGCGCGAAGGGCGACGGACCTCCCCGACTCCCTGTCGATAAAGAAGGGGACCGAGTCCCTCGAGCGCGAGCTGATCATGCGGGCGCTGGAGCAGACGGCGGGGAACAGGACCCATGCAGCCAGACTCCTCGAGTTGAGCCACCGGGCGCTCCTCTACAAGCTGAAGGAATACGGCCTGGGGCAGTGAAACTTTTTGCGCAGCTGTCCCTGTAACTATGCAAAAAATGCGGAGCTGCATGGGGCTCTTCCTGTCGCCATGAACCCATACCCCTGTGAAACCGGCGGGTTGGCGCCTGCTGCTGCGCGCCGCTCGTGTGGCGCGGTTCTTGCTGGATATTTCATGGTAATAAACCGGAGGCGAACCCTCTGCACGGGCGGCAGGCGCTCGACGGCCTGCGGCAAACAGCCGGCAGGCATCGATATCCAAGCGATCACTTGAGGTGGTAACGATGAGAAATGCAGCGTTCATGTTGATCACGGCCTTATTCATGACCATGCTCTGGGCGGCCCCTTCTCTGGCGGAGCGTGAGGAGTCCGGCAGGGTCGCCTCGATGAACGGCTCCCGGGTGGTTATCGAGACGCAAGGGGGCGACAGGCTCCGGCTCGAGATCACCGGGCGTACGCTGATCTTCCTGGAGGGGGGCGTCGTCCCGACCAGGCGTCTGCTCCCAGGCACGAGGGTGCGGGTAGTGTACGACGACGGCCGCGCGAACACGATCTTTGTCAAGGCGGTGCCCAAATGAAACGGCTCATCCTGATGCTCTTCGCCACCCTGGTTCTTGCCTTCACCGTTGTCGAGGCCCAGGCGGAATCCATCGTGACCTGGACCTATCCGAGCAACGGCGCGGTGAACGTCGATGTCGACATACCCGATATCTGGGTCAAGTTCAACAGCGACGACCTGGACAAGAACAGCTTCACCGGCAGCAACGCCGACAGGGTCTCCGTCAACAACAACGCCTCCTATTCGGTGAGCAAGTACGAATGGGATAACTTCGACTACATAAGGATCACACTCAAAAAGGACCTGAAATACAGCACCACCTACACGGTGAACCTGGACGACAGGATCCGCGACAAGGACGGAGTCCGGATGGCGGCCGACTACGTCTTCACCTTCACCACGGAGGCCAAGCCGGTGACCGACACCACCCCGCCGGAGGTCGAATCGACCTCTCCGGTGAGCAGCGCCGTGGACGTGCCGCTTGCGGCCGCCGTGTCGGTGACCTTCAACGAGGTGATGGACGCCGACACCTTCACCGCCGCCACCTTCAAGGTGAACAACGGCGCGGTAACGGGGACGATAACGCTCGACGCCAGCGGCAAGACCGCCACCTTCACCCCCAGCTCCAACCTCAGCTCCTTTACCAACTACACCGTAACCGTCACCACCGGGGTGAAGGACGTGGCGGGGAACGCGCTGGCAAGCCAGTACAGCTGGACCTTCCGCACCATGGCGGTAGACAACATCCGCCCGACCGTGACCAGCGTCACCCCCATCTCCGGGGCCACGGCGATCGATCCGGCCACCGTGATCACCGCCACCTTCAGCGAGGCGATGCTGGACACCAGCATCAACACGACCAATATTACGGTGAGCGGCGGGGTAACCGGTGTCGTGAGCTACGATCCGGCAACCTGGACCGCCACCTTCGCCCCCTCGGCGGCGCTCGCTTATTCGACAAACTATACGGTGACCATCTCGACCGGCGTGCGCGACCTGGCCGGCAACACGCTGGCAGTCGCCAAAAGCTGGACCTTCACCACGCAGGCGCCGTCCACCCCCCCCGGCCTCAACGAGTACTGCCAGATCCCCCCTTACGTCACCAGCGCCAGCAGCACGCTGAAGCCCAACGTGCTGGTCATGGTGGACAACTCGGGGAGCATGTACGAGTTCGCCTATAAGAACCCCGGCTCGGGCAACAACTCCTACGACACCAGCTACAACCCGGCCAAGAGCTATTACGGCTATTTCAACGAAAGCAAGATGTACCTCTACGACGGCACCGGGAAGCACTTCTACCAGGACACCTCAGCCTCCACGGTGACCGACACCACCAAGTTCCTCTCCGGCAACTTCCTGAACTGGCTCACCATGCGCCGGGTGGACGTGGTAAGGAAGGTGCTGGTCGGCGGCAAGACCATCCCCCGCTCGGCAAACACGGCCAACTACCTCCTCGCCGCGGAGGACCCGGACCGCGACTTCTACAAGAGCTACAACAACGTGAAGTACACCATCGAGGCCGGAGCCTCGACCGAGGTGATCAAGAACACCACCAACGGCCAGACCTACAACGTCAAGGTCTACGTCGGCGACCAGCTGCCGCAGGAGGGGCTGGTGCTGCGCTACTCCGACAAGATCAACTTCGGCGTGATGTTCTTCAACGACGGCTACAAGTACGAAAACTCCACCAACAGCGTGCGGGACGGCGGCTACGTCGCAGTGGACATCGGGGCCACCGGCACCAACCTCGTCTCGCAGATCGAGGGAACGGACCCCACCACCTGGACCCCGCTGGGCGAGACCCTCTACGAGGCGACCCGCTACTTCCAGGCCACCTCCAGCGCCTACAACGGCGGCACCTACTCCGGCAAGGACCCGATCGACTACGCCTGCCAGAAGAACTTCGTCCTGATCCTGACCGACGGCGAGTCGACCAAGGACCAGAACCTCCCCGGCGCCTCGACCAACTTCAGCGGCAAGGTGACCGATACCAGCTTCAACGTGAAGACCTGGATGGACAGCATCGCCACCCAGGAAGGGACCGCGAGCCAGTACAGTTCCAGCGCAAACAGCGACGAGGGGACATATTACCTCGAGGGTGTCGCCTATTGGGCCCACGTGACCGACATGCGTTCCAGCACCCTCGGTTCCAGCGCCATCGCCGGGAAGCAGAACCTCACCATCTACACCGTCTTCGCCTTCGACGACTCGGCCGTTGGGCGCGATATCCTGAAAAAGACAGCCAAGTACGGCGGCTTCAACGACTACGACTCGACCGGCAAGCCTGACAAGGTGAGCAAGTGGGACCAGGACGGCAACGGCATCCCGGACACCTTCTACGAGGCCCAGGACGGCGCACTGCTCTCCGCCGCGCTGCAAAAGGCGTTCAACGACATACTGGCCCGGGTCTCCTCGGGCACCGCCGCCTCGATCCTCAGCAACAGCGAAGGGAGCGGCGCCAACATCCTGCAGGCCGTCTTCCACCCCAAAAGGTACTTCGACGGCCAGACCTCAGCCGACTGGATCGGCGAGATATACAACATGTGGTACTACGTAGATCCGGGTGTCATGCTAAGCACCGTGCGCGAGGACAGCGACTACGTCGCCGGAGACACGGTTCGCTACCTGAACCTCGTCAATGACAAGGTAATCGAATTCGGCTTCAATGCGGACCAGGACAAGACCCTGGTGAGGCGCTACACCGATGACGAGGGGGATGCCAAATTCGACCTGGATACCAACAGTGACGGTGCCAATGAGAGCTACACTTTCGTGGACGAGGTGGAGCCAGACGATGCCAAGAGCATCTGGAGGGCCGGTTATAACCTCTGGAAAAGGACTACGGCCAGAACCCTTTATACCCAACTCTCAGGGAGCCTGGTCAGCTTTACCGGTCTCGACACCACCCAGGCAAAGATACAGAAGCTCCTGCAGGCTGCCAACAAGACCGAAGCCGACAAGATCGTCAGCTATGTCGCCGGCCAGGACCAGAGCGGGTTCCGCAACAGGACGGTTACTATCGATGGTCAGCAGGGGACCTGGCGTCTTGGCGACATCGTGTCATCGACCCCAAGGCTGCAGTCCTCGGTAAGACAGAATGCCTACAATTTCTCTCCTCCTGTCGGCTACGGGGACAAGAGCTACGGCGACGATAACGCCAAGAGCGGGTACATCTACACTACCGCTTACAAGAACCGGGGCATGGTCTACGCAGGGGCTAATGACGGTATGCTGCACGCCTTCAAACTCGGCCTTTTGGATGTAACCGCATCAGGCAGCCGCAAGGCCAAGCTCTCGGGGGCCGGTCTGGGGGAGGAACAGTGGGCCTTCCTACCCAAGAACGCTCTTCCCTACCTTAGGTACAACGCTGACCCGGCCTACAATCACATCTACTACGTGGACGGGTCCACCTCGATCAACGACGTGAGCATCGGAGTCCCCGCGGGTTGCAGCGGAAACTACTGGGACTGCACCAAGGACGGTAGCAGCTGGCGCACCGTGCTCATCTCCAGCATGGGGCTCGGGGGGGCTTCGAAGATTGCCGGTGCCGGTTGCAAGGGGACGACCTGTGTGGAGACACCCATCAAGGATCCCGATGACGCCAGCAAAGGGGTCGGATATTCCTCTTACTTCGCCTTGGACGTGACCGATCCCCTAAGCCCGTCGCTCTTGTGGGAGTTCGGCAGTCCCAACCTCGGGTTTTCCATCAACAGCTCGGCGCTCGTGAAGATACACGCGAAAAAGGCTGACAACGTGACCCCGGATCCGACCAAGAACGGCAGGTGGTTCACGGTGCTCGCCTCCGGCCCCACCGGCCCGATAGACACCAATACGCACCAGTTCAAGGGAACCTCGAACCAGAACCTCACTATATACGTGCTGAATCTGCACGACGGCTCCATTGCGGCCACCATCGACACGCTCACCGACGGCACCAAGATTGCCAACGCCTTCGCCGGCACCATCTCCGGTGCCGTTGTGGACACCGACCGCTGGGACAAAAACGCCGCCGGCCATTACCAGGACGACGCACTCTATATCGGCTACAGCCAACTTGTGTCCGGCGACTGGACTGGAGGGGTGTTGCGTCTCATGACCGGCGAAAATCCGGACCCCACAACGTGGAAACTCAGCAAGGTGATAGAAGGCGTGGGGCCGGTGACCACCAACATCACCCGGTTGCAGGACCGCAAAAACCACAACCTGTGGCTCTACTTTGGCTCGGGGAGGTACTTCCACAACGAGGACGATAAAGCTCCGACCCGGAAGGTAGTGGGGATGAAGGAGCCCTGTTACCTCGCCAGCGACAAGCTCGATGCTACCTGCACCACCAAGAAAAGCGTCAGCGACCTCACCAACCAATCCACCTCCTGGAGTGCTGTGACCAATCAGGGGTGGTACATGAATCTTGCCCCGGTTGATGACGTGCACTCTTTCGATGCGGAGCGCATGGTGTCTCAGCCGGTTGCTACGAGCAACGGTCTTGTCTTCTTTACGACCTTTGCGCCCACATCCGACGTCTGCAGCTTTGGCGGCAAGTCCTACATGTACGTGCTGCAATACGACTCGGGAGACCTTCCCAAGGAAGCACAGGTCAAGAACACGGTAGTCCTGATGCAGCTTTCCACAGGCGCCCTGGTTCAGGTGAACCTTGCCGATGCCACCGGCTACCGCAAAGTCGACGGGACCATCGTTCCTCCGGTGCCTTCGCTGGTACCGCAGGTGAACCCGCCCGGATACACGCCTCCTCCGGGCAAGACCAATTCCTTCATAGGAAAACCGTCCAGCGACGAAGGAAGTATTGTATCCCAGGGTAACCTGAAGCCGGTAAAGCGGGTCCTGCATATCCGGGAGCACTGAGATGGCGCAAGACGAAAGACACAACAGGCGGCAGCGGGGATGGAACGACGACGGATTCACCATTGTGGAACTGGTAGTAGTTGTCGGCATTTTCACCATACTGCTGTCCATAGCGACCATGGAATTCAACAAATACAGCACCAAGAGCGCGATAGAGAGTCAGACCAAGGCCATGTACGCCGACCTGATGACCTTGCGTAGCGACGCGCTCTTCAGGAAGCAAAGACGCGCCGTGAAGATAACCTCCACCAGCTTTTCAATCTATCCATCGGAGCTGGCCACCGGGACGCCGCTGCAGACCAGAACCCTTGCCTACCCGGTGGTGCTAGGCGACCTGCCGGATCCTCTGGTGTTCAACAGCAGGGGGATGATAGAGGGGCTTGTCTCTGCAGAGGGAATCTGCATCGAGCCTGTCGGCAACCTCGGGGCGGTCGACAGCATCCTGATCGAAACCACACGCATGCACATAGGAAAAAGAAATGGAAGTGATTGCGACAGCGAAGACATCGAAGCGAAGTGAGGCCGGCTTTTCGCTTGTGGAAGTAATGGTCGCCATAGTCATCGTCCTGGTAGGCCTTCTGGGACTGATACAGATGCTCGGGATGACCGCCGCGCACAACATCAAGAACCAGCTGCGCGAAGAGGCTGTAATGCTTGGAGAGGAGCAGATGGCCTTTCTCCTGCGTCTCCCGAAGACAAGCATGGACACCCCATTTGATACCGTGTCCTCAGCAAGCCGCCTGAGGGGGAGCAGCAAGAAGTTCTTCATCACCCGAACCGCCTCCGCGATACCGAATAGTTCGAGCTATCAGTTGACAGTCAAGGTGGATTGGACCTACAAGGAGGCCTCGTCCAACCATGAGGTCCAGGCGATGCGGACCTTTACGGACGAGGAATGACCTATGGGGAATAACAAGGGCTTTACGCTGGTGGAAATGATTGTAGCGATGGCCATTTTCATGGGGATCATGATCATGGCTACCTACGGCTTTGAACGGGTGCTTGTCGGTACCGGGCAGCAGACGAAGTCGGCGCAGAGCAATTTTGAGGGGGTCGTGGGGCTGGAGATGCTCCGTTACGACGTCGAGCATGCAGGCTACGGACTCCCTTGGGATTTCTTGAACTACGCCAGCAACTCCGCTATCCAGTTTCAAAACCTGGGCGGAACCGCCAACAAGGAACTCGACGTGGGGGCAAACGTTCCGGTGGCCGGCATAGACGCCACCACCCTCAATGCGGTCCTCACCGACGACATACACGCCTTCAGCGCGGGTACCGCCACCAAGGAGGTCGGCGGCACTGCGGTTAGCCACTCCTCCGGGGGACCGGACTATCTGGTCATGCGTTCGGTCATCTCCGCCCTTGACGATGCCACCAGCAAATGGACCTACGTTAACTATTCCGGCAACACGACCGGCAACTATAGCAAAATGAAGGAATGGGACAACTCCGAAGACCTCACCTCGGCGGACCGCTTCATCACCATCAGGTCCACCTTCACCACTTCTGGCGAGCAAAACAAGACGCTGCTTATGGACGGGAGCAACTTCGAGGTGAATGTCAGTGCAGGGGGGGACCTGCCGGCAGGAGACGCGTTCAAGCCTGCCGACTCGGCGCAGGTAGTGGTAGCCTACGGGATTCGCTCGGCATCAGAGTCTGCGTTGCGCATGCCGTACAACAGGACCGACTTTTTCGTGTCCAGGCCTACCGACAAGATGCCGCAGTGGTGCAATCCCGGCACCGGGATTCTCTATAAGACGATGGTGGACCACGGCACCGGCGAATTCGGCCCCCCCTATCCGCTTTTGGAGTGCATCGGGGACCTGCAGGTCGAGTTCGAATATGATGAGGACGAGGACGGTGATGCGATCATCCTCCCGCCTGCCTTGCTGAACACGCATACCGCCCACGAGATCCGCTCGCATCTGAAGAACGTCCGTATCTATATCCTGGCCCACGAGGGGAAGATGGACCGAGGCTACAACTACCCCAAGGACAGCATCCACGTTGGTGACCCCAACAATCCCTCGCCCTCGCTGTCGGGGAGGATCTTGAGCAGCAGCGACATGGCCTCCCTGTTCACGGCTGATTGGAGAAAATACCGGTGGAAAATCTACACCATGGTGGTACGTCCCAAGAACCTGAATCAGTAAGATTGCATTTGGAGTGTTTATGAAGGTTCTGCGTAACGAAAGCGGTGTTGCCCTGATAACGGCTCTCATGCTGACGCTCATCTCCCTTGGAATGGTGATGGCGCTGCTTCATCTGATGTTGCAGCAGACAAAAATATCCGGCGCTAACAAACGCTACAAAACCTCGCTTGAAGCAACACACGGCGCGGCACAGCTGATCACCAAGGAACTGATCCCGATGATGTTCAGCCCCGTGTCGGACCCGAAAACGACACTGACCACGAGGTTCGCCTCTATAAATCTGGATACCTCCTCCAACGATTGCTTCAAGCAGAAGCTGACTCTGCCCGCCACAGAGTGGACCGCCTGTGGCACCAATAGCAAGACTATGGACCCGAAGCAGGATTTCGACATGACCTTCAAACAGTTGGGGGTCACCGGTCAGGGATTCCAGGTCTATGCGAAGATTGTCGACACCCAGCCCGGTAACTCCGACCCCTCCGGGGTGGAACTGCTGGACAGCGGCTCCGGAGTGACCGGAACCAGCCCTGGGGTGAACCCACAGCATACGCCGGCCATCTACCGCATCGAGACGCAGGGTGAAAGCACCAGCGACACCAAGGAGAAGGCGAGCTTGACGGTATTTTATGCCTTCTGACCCGCCGGCATCACCCAAGGTTACGGCAACTCCTGCGTGACGCGCCGAGCGCCGTTTCAAGGCCAACTACACATCGCAATTGAGGTAACGACATGTTTTTTAGTAATCCCCTTACCAGGCTCGCCGGAGCCTTTTTCGCCGTCGCCACCTTCGCCCTTGCCCCCCACGCCTTCGCCATGTCCGGCAACGGCTGCGGGGGGGACTGTGCCTCATGTCACTCGATCACGCTTCAGGAGGCAAACGGGCTGCTGAAGGAGATCGGGGTCGTGAAGGCGGTGAAGCCCGCGCCGGTACGCGGCCTCTACGAAGTGACCATCGAGCGGGAGGGAAGGAGCGGGCTTGCCTACATGGATTACGGCAAGAAGCACATCATCGCCGGGCAGGTGTTCGACATCGCCTCGCGGCAGGCGATCGGCGCTCCCGAGCCGGCCAAGCGCGCGGAGAGGCTGGACCCCGCGACCCTGAAGACGGAGCACTCTCTTGTCATGGGGAACCCCAAGGGGAAGAAGAAGCTGTTCGTGTTCACCGACCCGGAATGCCCCTTCTGCGCCAAGGCGCACGCGGAGCTGAAGAAGCTCGCCGCCCTGGAGCCGGATCTCGCCATTTACATCAAGCTTTACCCCCTGAAGATGCACCCGAAGGCCTACGACAAGGCCCGGGTGATCCTCGGGACGGGTTCGCTCGAGCTTCTGGAGAAGTCGTTTGCGGGCCAGGCGCTCCCCGCTCCCAAGCCGAAGGATTCCAGCAAGCCGGTAGACGATACCATACGTTTCGCCGAAGCGGCCGGCATCAATTCGACCCCGACCCTGGTGCTGCCGGACGGGCGCGTCCTCCCCGGGTACAAGGACGCAAAGGCGATGCAGGAACTTTTGCGCTAGCGGGATGTGCCGGCACCCGGCCCTCCAACGCCTCGATGTGGCGCGGCGGGCGAGCCGCCACTGCGCTCCCCCGTAACGTCCTCCTGCAGACCCTCCCTGCATGCATCCTTCACGAGACCCTCCCCGACCCCCGGGCGAGGGTCTTTTTTTTGACGCGTGCCCGCGCCCCCTAAAAGCCCCCCCCTCCTTTTTTTTCTCACCTTCGATGTTAAGATTGGAAAGTTCAAATTTGGCGGTGTCCGCCTCCTGCGGGAGAGGCCCGTGTTTCCCGGTGCACCAGGGGGAGGCTCATGCGTTCGCGCGGCTTTTCATTGCTGGAGTTGGTGGTGCTCATGGCTCTCGTATCGATCCTTTTAGGCATCGCGACGCTCAACTTCAAGGAGTTCCTCGATCGCTCCAGGACCGAGGCGCAGACGCGGTTTCTTTACGGGCAACTGCTGAAGGCGCGGGTGAACGCGGTCTGCCAGAGAAGGACCGTCAGGGTCAAGATCTACCCGTCGCGCTTCGAGGTATATTCCTCGCAGCTCGACAAAAGCTCCGGCGCGGAGCCGCTGCAGACCAACCTGCTCAGGTACCCCATCACCTGCAGCAGGGATTGGGACCATGCGGCAGGATTCAATATCGACTTTGAGCGAGACGGGCTAAGCAACCAGAACCTCTCCATCTGCCTCGAGCCAAACGGCACGGGGGGGGTGGACAGCATCACGATCTTTTCCACCAGGGTCAGCATCGGCAAAAAGGACGGGGGCGATGAGTGTGATTCCGACAACATCACGACGAAATAGCGGCGGCTTCACCCTGGTGGAGATGCTGATGGCCATGCTCGTCATGACGGTCGGCCTTTTGGGGCTGCTGCAGTCGGTGCAGATGGCGTATCAGCACAGCCTGCGCAACCGGGTACGGGAGGAGGCGGTGCACCTGGCCGAGGAACGGATGCACGACTGGCGCAGGATGGCGTTCGCGAGCATTACTGCCACATCCCCCAAAAAGGAACCGGTCACGAAACTCCTCGGCGGGGCACCCCGCAGCTATACGGTCACAAGGGGTGTGGACGATATGGGAAGCGGCACCAACCCTGCTAAGAAACTCACCGTAGGGGTGGCCTGGACGGTGAAGGAAGAGGCCGCGAGCCACGCGATCTACACGATGAGGCTCAGGAGAAATGATGAGTAATAATCGGGGGACAGCCGGCTATACGCTGGTGGAGTTGCTGGTCGTGATGCTGATCTTTGCCGTCGTCATGTCGATCATCAGCGTCTCCTTCGCCAGGATCGTGCAAAGTTCCGGGCAGCTGATGAAATCGGGTGAAACCGATGTCGGCGGACTGATCGGACTGGAGCTCATGCGAAGCGACCTGGAGCTGGCAGGTTTGGGGCTTCCCTGGGGCGTGCCGGGGACTGTCACGTACAGCGAGGCGAGCGACAAACTCACTTTGGTGCAAAACTGCCCGGACGGCTGCCCTGAGGCCAAGGCATCCCGCTTCGACGACCGCAGCTATGATGTCGATTCCAACGTCCCCAGGGCCTATCGCGTCGGCAACAACGTGGGGTACCACGGCTCCGACTACCTGGTGCTCAAGGGGAGCGCCCTGGGGACCGGCCGCGTCTCCCGGACCTGGGGATACCTGAACTACAGCTCTACCGTGGCGTTGCAGTACCCCGCGGGGGACGACCTCCGATTCAAAAAAGGGGACCGGGCCATAGTGATTAAGATCGGCATTGCTGAAGGGCTCCCCGTCAGGGAGTTGGTGACCAACGGGAGCACCTTCAACATCGTCTACGGCTACCCTTTCCCGGAAAAGTTTCTCCCCAGGGACAAGGGCGACAGTTACCTCGTTTACGGCGTGGCTTCCGCCGACAGCAGTGAACTGGGCTTTCCCTTCAACAGGGCCGACTACTACATCACCAGACCGCCGCCTAACCGCATCTCCTCCTCCTGCGCACCGGGGACCGGGGTGCTCTACAAGTCGAACATCACCCAGGGGGGAGGGCACGTTGACTGCCCGATCCTCGACTGTGCCGCCGATCTGCAGGTGGTGTTTTTTTGGGATACCAATGGGGACGGAGAGATCGACTACCACTCGGGAGCAGACGAGGAGCTTCTGGAAGAGGTGGTGCCAACCCCGGCGGAGCTGCGTGACAAGTTAAAGGAGATACGGGTGTACATCCTGGCCCAGCAGGGAAAGCGCGATCCGCGCTACAGCTACCCACTCGCATCGGCCGACGCTGCCATCATTGTCGGCGATGCGGCCCTTAGCAGCACCTCCGGCGAGGTGCTCGGCCGCGTGTGGAAGGCCTCCGCGCTTGAGACCGCCTTCGGCGCCAACTGGCGCAACTACCACTGGAAGCTCTACACCATCGTGGTGCAGCCAAAAAACCTGTGAAAGGGGAGGGTGCCATGGCGATCCTTCGCTCTCAGGAGGGAGCGGCGCTTATTACCGCACTTATGCTGACCATGCTCTCGCTGGTGATCGCACTGGCGCTCCTTACCATGATCACTACCGGCACCCAGGTCTCGTCGAGCCAGAAGCGGTACCGGAGTTCACTGACCGCGGCGCAGGGGGGTGTGGAGCTGTTGACCCGCGAACTCATGCCAAGGCTTTTGAAGGGCGACCCCCTGACGACCCTGGCAAACGACTACTCCCTGATCGACCTGAAGGTTCCCCAAAGCGACTGCCTGAGCCAGAAGCTGGAACAGCCCAAGGGTGAGTGGAGCAGCTGTAGCGCCGCCCAAGCCTCCAGCGACCCGGGGGAGGCACCGGACATCTCCTTCAGGTTGAGCGGACTCCCCAGTGAAAACGGGTTCAGCGTCACCACGAAGATCCTCGACACCGTCCCCGGGAACTCGGACAGAAGCGGCAACGACCTCCTGGAATTGGGTGATTCGGTGACGAGCAAGGACGAGGCGATCCACCCGCAGCACGTTCCGGCGATGTACAACATCTCGGTGCAGGGGGTGCGGGAGGAGGAGGGCACCCGCGAAAAGGCGAGACTTTCGGTGTTGTACGCTTTCTAGCCGGCAGCCTCGGAACCGGTCGCAGCTGCCATTGGCGGGTTGCTAAAATTGCAACCCGCTTTTTTGTTGGTATCATCTCCCAATCGCTCTGCTAAACAAAATGCATCAAAGTGGACCTTTGCCATATAAAAAGACATAAAAAGGCTTAAAAGTAGATAAGTATATATAACTGTAATTAATAGCTTGACTTTTCTTTTGTTTGCTGAGAATCTTTGCCAAAATTTGTTATGTCTGTCTAGAGCGGTGCCTATCATGATCATGAATAGCGTCAGAAAATTGCGGGAAGAGCGACTGATGAGCAAGGCCGAGCTTGCGCGTTTGGCCGGCGTGTCGCCCATAACCATTGACCGGATCGAGCGGGGTGAGGACTGCAGGATGGAGACCAAGCGCAAGATCCTGCTTGCACTTGGGTTCTCCCTCTCCGACAAGAAGAAGGTATTTCAGGATTAGCGGGAATAGGACCACACGATGCTTTTCTCCAAGAAGAAGGACATAGTAGGGGTCGACATTGGGTCGAGCGCGGTGAAACTCGTGGAGTTACGGGCGGTCAAGGGCGGATACCAGCTGGTCAAGATCGGCATCCTCCCCCTCCCGGCCGAGGCGATCGTCGACAATACGCTGATGGACAGCTCCTCCATTGTCGAGACGGTGAGGCTGCTCTTGTCGACCCTCGGCGTGAAGGCAAAGGAGGCTGCCTGCTCCATTTCGGGCAACTCCGTCATCATCCGCAAGATTTCGCTCCCGGTCATGCCGGTGGAGGAGCTGGAAGACCAGATCCACTGGGAGGCGGAGCAGTACATCCCCTTCGACATCAACGACGTCAACGTCGATTTCCAGATCCTCTCGCCGGACGATCAGGACCCCTCCAAGATGAACGTCCTTCTGGTCGCCAGCAAGAAGGACATCATCAACGACTACCTTTCCGTCTTCGCCGAGGCGGGGCTCAAGCTGATGGTGGTTGACGTCGACTCCTTCGCAGTGCAAAACGCCTACGAGACCAACTATCCGGTGGACCCGGAACAGGTGGTGGCCCTGGTCAACATCGGCGCCAGCATCTTCAACCTGAACATAGTAAGGGACGGTGTCTCGCTCTTCACCCGTGACGTGCAGATGGGGGGGAACCTCTACACGGAGGAGATCCAGAAGCAGTTCGGCATCGGCAGCGAGCAGGCCGAGCAGATGAAGCTCACCGCCGGGGGCTCCGACGACCCGAGGCTCAAGGAGACGCTCACTCGGGTGAACGAGACCATCGCCCTCGAGATGCGCCGCTCGCTCGACTTCTACAACTCGACCGCCGGCGATGAGCGCATCACCAAGGTGTACCTGAGCGGAGGCGGTGCCAAAACCGCCATGTTGATCGATGCCGTGCAGCAGCGGCTCGGACTTCCCGTCGAGATACTCAACCCCCTGTTGCGAATTGCGGTGAACGAGAAGGAGTTCGACCCCAGGCATCTTGAGGAGATCGCCCCGCTGATGACGGTAGCGGTAGGGCTTGCGACGAGGAGGCTCGGGGACAAATGATAAAGATAAATCTCCTCCCCTTGCGGGCATCCAAGAAGAAGGAAACCATCAGGCAGCAGGTATCGATACTGATCATCTGCCTGGTCGGGGTCCTGCTCATAGGTCTCAGCGTCTACGGGTTCCTGCGCAGCCAGATCGCCGGCATGAAGACCGAGATATCGAACTCCCAGGCGGAGCTCACTGCGCTCAAGGCGAAGATAGGGACCATCGACAACATCAAGAAGCTGCAGGCAGACGTGAAAAAGAAACTCGATGTGCTTGAGCAGCTGCGACGCGGCAAGACCGGTCCGGCATCAAGGCTCGCAGCACTCTCGGACTCCGTGCCGCCCAAGCTGTGGCTCACCAGGTACTCAGAGAACGGAAGCAGCGTCTCGGTGTCTGGGGTTGCCATGAGCGAGGAGCTGATCGCCATCTTCATGAAGAGCCTGCAGGCATCAGGGGCCTTCAGCAACGTGGAGCTGGTCGTCTCGGAACAGAGCGAGACGGGGGGCGTTAAGGCGAAGCGTTTCGAACTCCAGTTCCAGATCATGGAGCAAAGGCCGTAGCAGAGGATACCCGGCCCGAGCCGGGGGACCACAAGGGCGGCACAAACCAACTTGCTGAAGCAGAGGCATTGCCATGGATCCACAGATAGAAAAGTTGCTGAAGCTCCCGACCAAGGAGAAGGTTGCACTGCTGGTACTGCTGCTGATCGTCGAGGGGGGCGCCATGTTCTACGGGCTGCACCGCCCCCGGATGAAGGAGCTTGCGGACCTTAATGCCAAGCATGAGAGCCTGCAGAAGCAGATCCAGGAAAACCGGAGCATCGCCAACAACCTGCCGCGCTTCAAGGCGGAATACGAGCAGCTCAAAAAGGACCTGGACAGCGCGCTGACCGAGTTGCCGAACCAAAAGGAGATACCGTCGCTTCTGACCAGCATCTCCAACCTCGGGAAGGGGGCGGGGCTCGATTTCCTGCTGTTTCGACCCAAGCCGGAGGTCCCCAAGGACTTCTACGCCGAGGTGCCGGTCGACATCGCCGTATCGGGGACCTTCTACAACGTGGCGGACTTCTTCGTTGCCGTGGGCAGGCTGCCGCGCATCGTGAACATCAACAACGTTACCGTTTCGGATATCAAGGAGGCGGGCGGACGCACGAGCCTGAAGGTAAACTGCCTCGCCACCACGTTCCGCTTCCTCGACCAAAAAGAGAAAACAAATGAGAAGAAACCGAATGCGAAGAAACCGAAATAGCGCGTACCTGCTTTTGCTGCTTCTGGTATTTTCAGCCGGCTGCAAAAAGGATGAGGCTCCGTCGCCTCAACCGGCCAAGTCCGGAAAGGCAAAGCCTGCAGCCCAGCCGGCGTCGCCGGTCCAAGGTCAGTTTTCCTCGGTAGCCAAGGGACCGGCGGGGCTCGATTTCAGCAGGAGGACCGATCCCTTCAAGTCGCAGGCCCCGGTCGTCACACTCACCCCGGGTGGACGGCAGTCCGGGCAGCCGGGCTCCACGCCCCCCGCTGCGGACGCGCTTCCGATCCAGAGCTTCGAGGTGACGAAGTTCAAGGTGGCGGGGATCATCGCCGGTCTCAACGAGAACAGGGCGCTTCTCATAGATCCCAACGGCAAGGGGTACGTAGTCCAGACCGGCATGCAGATAGGCAACGCCAACGGTCGCATCTCCAGGATCACGGCCACCGCGGTGGAGGTTGTCGAGCGTTACAAAGAAAGCAGCGGCCGTACCAAGAGTAGAACCATCGTGCTCACGCTGGCCAAGAAAAGGTAAGGAGCGTTTCAGATGACCATGTACCAGAGCAGAATTCTTTGTCGTGCCATGGCACTCATCGTTTTGCTGACGGTTTCTGCAGGTTGCGTCAAGAGGATGACCGCCGCGAACGAGCCTGCTCAGGCAGAGGCTTCCGCCTTTGCAACACTTCGCTCCGTCACGGTGTCTGCCGATGCCTCAAGCGTGGAGCTGGCCAGCGACAGACCGTTCACCTATACCTCCTACAAGGGTGAACAGCCGCCAAAGATCATCGTCGACATCGCCCAGACTGAACCCGGGGCACACACCGATCCGATCGAGGTGAACCGGGGGAGCATCCGCCGCATCGAGTTCGAGCGCCAGCCGATAGGCGGCTCCGTACTGACGCGCGTGTCGATCCTCCTCTCGAGGGATGCCGATTTCTCCGTCGCCACCGATCCTTCCAACAGCAGCAAGCTCTTGGTAACCCTGCCGGTGGTGGAACCCGAAGTGAAGGCGGAACAGCCCGAAGCGAAAGAGGCGCCGCTTGTCGAGTCGAGCATAGAGGAGAAGACTCTTGTCCCGGTTGCAGCCGCAGCGATGCCCGCCGGCGAGGTACTTTCGGAACAGGCCCCGGAGCAAAAGCCGGTCGCGGAAAAGCTGCTGCAGTCAGCGGAGGCGGCCCAAGCCGCACCCAAGGCGCCCTCTGCCGGGCAGGGAGGAGACGGGCTGAACGCCATCTTTGCCACCAGTGACGGGGTTGAGCTCTCCATCCAGGGGGGGGTGCAGACCTTCAACTCCTTCAGGTTGGCCAAGCCCGACCGGATCGTCCTGGACATCTTCAAGGTAAAGAACTCCATGCCCCAAAACGTGGTGCCGATCGGCGCCTTCGGCGTGGCGAACGCCCGAGTCGGATCGACCCCCGACAAGGTGCGCGTGGTCCTCGACGCCGCCGGCGAGAGCCTCCCATCCTTCGATGTCGTGAAGAGCGACCTGGGCGTAAAGATCCGGCTGAAGGGGAAGGGGAGTGAAGCTGCTGACGCGCCGCGCTCACCGGTAGCTGCCGCACCTGCACCTGCACCTGTGGCCCAGCGCGCCATACCGGCGCCTCCGGCGCCCGCCAAGCTGAAGACTGACGTCCCTCACTCCCCCCAGATGAAAGGGGCACTGGAAGGGATCGAGTTCAAGATCGTGGACGGGGTGTCGCGCATCTCCATGAAGCTTTACGGTACCTGCAACCCTGGCGCGCCGGTACGCGGGCCGCAGGGGCTCACCCTCACGATCAATAACTGCCAGGTGCCGAAGCAGTTGCAGCGTGCGCTCGACACAACCCAGTTCGGCTCACCAGTCCTATCGGTCACCCCCTACCAAGTAAAGGCAAAGGGCGGGTTCGTCACGAAGATCCTGGTAAGGCTCAAGGGGGAGCCCGAATTCAGCACCAGCCGCAGGGGGGACGTTCTTGTCTGGGATTTCGTAAACCCCGGCCCCGTCACCGCAGCGAAGCTACCCGCTCCCCCGGCTCCCCGGGCCAAGGCTCCCGCAGCAGCGAAGGTCGTAGAAGAGCTGGCCCCCCCGGCGGCGCGCTCGGACGACATGGTGACGGAGATCCCCGCCTCGGACGCCGATAAGCGCGGCGCCAAGAAGACGTACAAGGGGAGGAGGGTGACCCTGGAGTTCTCAGATGCGGACATCAGGAAGATCTTCCAGCTGATCGCCGAGGTCAGCAACCTGAACTTCCTGATAGCGGACGATGTCACCGGGACCATCAGCATAAAGCTTGTGAACGTGCCGTGGGACCAGGCGCTTGACGTCATCCTCGACACGAAGGACCTCGCCATGGTGCGCGACGGGAACATCGTGCAGATAAAGCCCCGGGCCAAGCTGCAGAACCAGGCCGACGCGGAGATCGCCGCCAAGAAGGCGGCGGAGCGCCTGATGGAGCTCAGAACCGTCGTGTTCGAGGTGAACTACGCAGCGGTCGGCGAAGTGGCCTCCCAGTTCAACATGCTGAAGAGCGACCGCGGCATCATCACCAAGGACGAGCGGACCAGCAGGGTCATCGTGAAGGACATCCAGACGGCGCTCGACGACATGAAGGCGCTTTTGAAAAACCTGGACGCGCCCGAGAAGCAGGTGATGATCGAGGCCCGCATCGTCGAGGCCTCCTCCACATTCACCCGCGACCTCGGGGTCCAGTGGGGGCTTAGCTACCGCGACGGCTCCGCGTCGGTGGTTGGCATAAACGCCATCGACACCGGTTTCGGCGGC
>Ga0209317_1001678_pt1 | contig 18379 bp, 17 predicted proteins | sample RifGroB2_FD_183994 | JGI IMG/M metagenome (GOLD analysis project Ga0209317, IMG submission 183994) | Soil microbial communities from Rifle, Colorado, USA - Groundwater B2 (SPAdes) (version 2) | ecosystem: Environmental > Terrestrial > Soil > Unclassified | place: Rifle, Colorado | collected... | reverse complement strand
AACACTAAAAACTGTCATTATAAAAAATTGCCCGTGCTTAAACCTAACGTTTGGCGGTATGAAACGTTGGGGAATTCGTGGCTACGAACCTATCAACCGATACGAACCTTGCCAGCGAGCGATGCACTTGGCATACCACTTAAACCCCAATGTTTTATGACCGCGTGTTAGCATGCGTTAATTTTGTATTTTTTATAATTAATTCTTTCTATTGTCGATGTTCGAAATTTAATTTCTGTAAATCCTGTTCTTAATCCGATGTGTGTCTTTATGTTATTTGTTGCAAGATAATCAAGCATAATTGATTTTTGTTCGAAATTGACTTTTAGATTAATTTCTAAGGTCATATTATCAATTTCATGGATTTCATCCGGGTCAAAGAATCTGTTGCCCAAAGCTATACTTTTAATAGCTTCTATTGGATAATTAAATTTTCTATTATGTCCACCAAGTCCTTTCAAAATTTTAAAATTTGGCGAAAACATATCCTTCCCATCAGGTGCCGCTATCATTAATCTCCATTCATTTTCATGTTTCCAAATTACATCTTTTATGTTGGATTGCACCAAAACGCCAATTTGAACTCCAATCGTTTTTATGGATAATGCTTCAATCTGGGGTTGATAATTTATTGGGAAAGGTCCATAATACTTAAATGGGAATTTTGAAATATCAAATTCAATGCAAAATCCATTGTGATTACCATAATATGACCACATTAAAACATTATTTGGGTTTCCTGTCATTGAGAATACACCCCACTTTCGATAAATCTTTTCACGAAAATTTCTTTGAACAAATGTTTTAAGACTTTCAAAATCTTCTTTTATCAATTTATTAATCTCACTTTCAGGCATTGAATCACCTAAAAAAACTTTAATTGCTTCAATATCATCAAAGTCTAATAATTCTTCATTGCAATCAAAAATATCATTGAGTTGAGAAGGATGGGTCGCATAAATATATTGATTAATTAAAGAATCAAATGAATATTGATTTAGTCCGTATAGCTTATATAGAATCTCTGGTTTATCCGTTTCCTCATTCGGAATAATATCAAAACCAGTTCCATCAAATATGTATTTCCAATTATAAATTTCTCTTTCTATGCGCATGTTTTCTTTTTTTAATGCATGCTAACGGTCTGGCATAGGAAAAGTGCGGGTTTTTCGCCCTGCGTTTTTGTCTGCCGCTAACCAAGTTTAAAAATAATAAAAAATGTCAAGAAACTACTTTCCCCCGCATTTTTTCTGATGCCGTGTTAGGTTTTAGGCACGAAACTACGGGCGGGCAATAAAGGCATCCGTTAAAAGTTTGCCGTACCATTGTTTCAAGGCTAAGCCATTTTGAATTATCAAAAAGCGATGAACAAGATTTTCAGCATGAATGCAATGAACAGGTAAACTTTATTAACCAGGACAGGGCAGAAGCCTTGTAATATATTATCAAGAAGCACGAACCTTTTACTTGTAAGCTTAAATGGTGAAAGCCTTGTTTTTTAAATTAAATCGACGGCAAACTTTTCAATTTTTATCCACGTGATAAAAGAATTTTATCACGGAGAATTGATTTATCAAAATCGACGAACCACAAAAAGAGCGATATTTTCAAGATTCATTTAAACACCGAAAGCCCTTAAACACTAGAAACCGTCATTATAAAAAATTGCCCGTGCTTAAACCTAACGTTGGCAATATGCAAAGTTGGGGATTACGGAGCGATTCACTATCAAGCTACACGGCACTTGATACGAGCTACAACCTTTAAAAAACCTATTAAACCCCAATTTTGTATATTGCTTGTTGGCGGCTGCCCATTTTTACTAATATTATTGAAAGCATTACTAATCAATCCTAACACACATCCATGTTGCATCTGCTACCGGCGTTTCATCTACATATGCAATGCCCGATTGTTTAATAATTTTCTCACTCAATCGAATATTTTTAATCTCGTATCTTACTTTATCACCAAACTTTACACCCTTATAAAAATTGGCATTCTCAATGTTTGCTAATCCAAATAATCCTTGAGTAATTCCAAGCATTTTCACCCCGGCACCGCCGCACTGAGCCATGGATTCAATAATTATCATGCCTGGTACAAATTTAAAATCAGGGAAACTCCCTTTCAAAATCTGTTCAGAGTTATCAAAAGTCCGGTTTCCAACTATCTTATCAGATTCCACTGTAGTGATTTCATCCACAAATAAGAATGGAGCTCTATGTGGAATTAATGTTTCTATATCTTTCATATTTTTAACTTATTCAAATCAATTAGACAATATTATTAATTTTCGCATTACACTTTCATTGGAGACATTTTTTTGGGTTGCCGCCAACGTTCACCGGTATGCGCAGTTGCCGATTCAAGGCGCTTTCATCTCGGGTTACCCACAAGGTAGCCAAATGGACTAACATTGGCACCCGAACTGCCCGGCAATTGCGTATGACCGGCTGTTGTGTGCAGTGGCTATTCATCTTTTCTTTTTCTATTAATTTTGGGAGCATAAAGCAATTCCTTGAAAATCGTAGTATCAGTCAAGCTTTCAAAAGTTATTGTCTGATAACCATCCCAAGTAGTTTTTGCAATCGTTTTTCCTGAATAATCAAACTTGTATCCAATTAAAATCTGGTCGTTTCTAAAAGTGTCAAGAGTAGCCAATTCGCCATTGTCATGAAATGTCATCCAAGCACCTTGTCTCAACCCAAGCTTATCAATTCTATTAATTGTGTCGGTTTGTATCAACTCATATTGTGTTCTATTTCCACAGTTCTCAATCATTTTATTATTGAATAATAACGGCACATTCTGATATTCTGGGGACAGTTTAAATCTTAAAATAAACCCACATTTACCACAGCAAATAGGCTGTCGCATTGTTATGCCTGTCATGTATTTTCCAGTTTTTTCATCGAAATAAGTCTCGCTTTTCTCTGTATAATCATTATTGCAAAATAGTTTAAGAGTATCCTCATCAATGCTTACGAATGCAACAAGTTTGTGACAATCAAATTGCGCGAAAACATGAATTGCCAAAGTGTCCTGTTTAACATTTTTATCAATAAGGCAAATATTCTCAAAACCATCTGCGATAGTAAATGAAGTATATTTAAAGTCTAAAAGTTCATCTGCAGAAATTTGTGCAAAACAAAATCCAGTTATGATAAATTGAAATAATAATATTGCCTGTAATTTTCTCATTTTATTAGGTGTGATTTTGTGTCTTGCCATTGCACACAACGTTGGCGGTATGGCCAGTAAGGGATTGCGGGCGATTGTCCTATCAAGTTACACGAAAAGTTGAAGCGGGCTACAACCCTTCGCATACCACTGAAACCCTTATTGGCTATACCGCGTGTTGGCAACAGTTATTTTTCATTTCATAAAGTTTTTTTGCCAGAATAGAAATAAATTTCAATCTTTCATTTTTATCGAGAACTTGTAACGTTGAAAAATTTAAGTCAAAATCAATAATCGAAGAAATCTTATCGAAATCTATTAATGTTTTAAGGTGGAATAATTCTAATTTTTCCTTGTTTTTTGGTTCTAACCAAGACAATTCTTGAATATGGAATGAATATGGAACAAATTGTTCTTTTAAAATGGAATATAGTTGTTTTGCATATTCATTATCATCACCGTCATAGATAGTCAGATGAGGATTAAAATCTGTATAGGTCGTTTTTTTCCAGACTTTTCTTAAATTATCGGTTTCAGCACATGTGAAGAAAACCGTATTCTGATTAGAGTTGAAAAAATTTCCAACATTTATAACAAATATTTCTTCACCTTTTATAAGTGTAGATAATTCTTCTATCTTTTTTTTTGGAAGTTGTTTCTTGTACGGTCCTCTCATTGTAATATGTACCTGAGACCTTTGATTTTCTTCTGCAATAACCCTAATCGCATTAATATACAACCTAATTGTATCATCAGAAGGATAAACAACATAGAAGGAAGGGTTCATATTAGTAATTTTTTTAGAATATCCTGATTGTCAATCGTCTGTAGAAGATTGAAAAGCTCATCTCCAAATTCTCTCCCTTTATCAAATGCAACATTTCTCAAGTTTTTATCAGATAACCATTCAAGCATTTTTTCACTTGGAATTTGAGTTCTGTCCAAAAACCAATTATACAAATCTAATATCTTTTGGACTTGATTATCAATTCCTGATACATCTCTTTTCAACTGATTTATTCTTTCTAGTGGAGTCATTAATGCAATATCCAAAATATCTTTTTCATTTATTGTACCAGAAGAACTCGCCAACTGAAATATAAAAGAAAAACAAGTCAATTTGCGACTAAATTGGAGTTTAAAATTCTTTGAATGTGTGACAATCTTCTCCTGAGGGTCTTCACTTGGTTTTCTTTTTCTTCGGTGTTCATAATTTAAACACAAAGTTTTCCAAAATCTAATAATATCATTTGTCAAAAAAATGGGTTTAAAACTTTGAGAATGGTCGTGAAAATCAATATAATATGGTTTTATTACTTGTTTGAGACAACTTAAATGTAATTCGTCATTATATATTGGCTTACTCTCAAGTAATAATAACATCCTTGCAGTAAAGTAATTGTAGTAATCATCAAATGGACTGCCTAACTCATCTTTAATTTGACCGATATTGTGAATTGTCAAATAGCCTCCATCTTTGCTGAATTCAGGAAATCCCATTGACCTGCATATTTTAATAACTTCTGCATTTATCAGGGTTTTGTCGATATTGCATGTGAATTTGTGCTCATTAGAATCTAAAAAGAACAAATCAATATCAGAATTTTCTGATGCTTCATGTCTGCCGTAACTTCCCGTTGTATAAATACATAAAAAGTTATCTTTAAGTTGCGAAATATCTTTAACTCTATTGGATATTTCTTTTAATCTAAGTTTACTGTAATTTTCATCCATGTCAAAGTCTATTTATGATGATGAGTTCTTTTGTCTTATAATTGTTGCCAACGGTCTCGGCATTTGAAACGTGCGGGTTTTCCGCCCAGCGTTCCAATCCGCCGCTAACCAAGTTTAAAGATAATTAAAAATGTCAAAAAACCACCAAAACCCCGCATGTTTTGAGATGCCGTGTTATAGGTTGAACTTATTTTTTATTCTTTAAATAATTTTCATAACTAGTTTGCATTGTCTCTTCACGTGTCAAATAAACAATTGCTCCGAATAGTCTAATCCTGTCAATTTCAAATTGATAATTTTCACTGTTCATAATCATTCCTGCTACAAGAGTAATTGATAATTCTCCTAACTCATTGAAACTTTCATTTATATAATTAAACCCAGGATCAACTTTAGACATTAGTTTCAATAATTTCCGATATTTTCCATTCGGATTAATTTCTATGTACTTGAGAAATTCTGGATTTTCGAAAACAGTATCATTTAGATATGCTTTAATTGGAATACCTTCTATAAAAATTTCATTGAAAATATTATCTTCTTTCAAAATTTGGAAAATTTCAGCACGTAAATTTTCTTCCATGGGAACTTTATCCTTTTCATTATTTGTCATATAAATTTGAAGAGTGTCAAATAAAGCATGATAAGCTTCAGCAATATTTTCTTTTTTCGTTTTCAAAAGTACTTGCTTATCAACAAATGATAAAAGTTTGTCAAGTGATTGTATTTCTTCAGAACTAAAAACTTTTTTTACATATGGGTCATTTTCAATTTGACTTTTCCCAGTCAAAAAGCTAATCAAAAATATTCCTAAAAAAACAATGCGAACTAATCTCATAATCATTAAGTATTTCCGTTTTTCAAAATAAGTTTTACCTATAACGGTCTGCGGCTAGGTTTCGTGCGGGATTTCGCCCAGCGTTCCTGTCCGCCGTTAATAAAGTTTAAAAATAGTAAAAATGTTTGAGAATTACTACAACCCGCATGTAACCTGAGCCGCTGTTAGGGGCTGTAAAAAACAGAGTCTATTTATCACCTTCACTGTCATACATTCTAGTCTGTGTTGGTTTGATTTTATGACCGACCACTTTTACAATTTCATATGTTTTATTTACGAAAGTATTTATGTCTTCTAAAAATTCTTGATGGATTTCCAGTTCTACTTCAAGCGAGTCTCCTTTGGAAAATTTTTCTCCTTTATCAATTTTTTCAAAAAAAGTAGTGTCTTTAATTCCAGCGGTAATTTTGTTTCCCTTATAATAAAATTGCCATTTGCTTCCTTTCTCAAAACAAACTTTATTTACATTCAAAGAAACTAATTCTGTTATTACTTTCTTATTGTCTTCTCTATATTCATAGCTTTTTGAGAATTCCTTAAATTCTGAACTTTCAGATGTGAAAATCGGTTTTTCAAACTTGTCATAGAAGTTGAATCCTGTCACTTTACTATCATTCGACAAAGATTCAAAGGTACTATTCAAAGATTGGCTTACATTTGAATTATTGTCATAAATATTCAGAGTTAAATTCTCAATTACAGTAACGTCGCCATTCTTATTTGTAATTTCAGTTTCTTTATTATTTATTTTCTTTATTTTCTGTGGTTTTTCGGATTTTAAGAATTTTCTTAATTCGAATAATCCACCAAGAATTGTAATTATTCCAGCTCCATATGCTATATTATTAGGATTCAAAAGTGTTTGGGCATATTGTTGTATTAATTCTAAAGTTATATCAAAACTTCCTGGAGCAATTGCTTTTATTCTTATTTCAACTTTACTATCAATATTTTCCTTCGAGAGTAATTCACTATTAATTTCTTTAATAATTGTGCTAACATTATTAATAGTGTTAATAAAAGTCAATGCGTTAATGTCATGTGTTTCACCGTCAAATTTTATTTTGAACTGGTCATCTGTTTTCAAAGCTTTAGAATTTTCCATTTTCCGCGTTTTTTATTGCCCCTAACGATAAGCATATGTTTTGTTGGGGGAGTTCGAAGCAAGTCTCTATCCCACGTTAAAAAGCTAATTTAGTGCAATTACTTTAAAATTAGCGATTCAACCCCCAATAAAATATATGCATTGTTACCGCCAGTATTTATTTTTTATCATATTGTTCAGGCAGAGGTAAAGCAAAATCCTTCATTTTCTGTCTAGTAATTTTGTCCGTAATCTGGTAATTTTCACGATACAAGAACTGAATCATGATAGGATAATCATCCTTTGAATTCACATTAACCAAAGCGTTTGAGCTATAATTATATAAATTATAAAGCCAATAACTATGGTTTTCATAACCTGCTAAAGCCATTGTTATTATTTCATAGTTTTTATCACCATCAAAATCTCTCTCGGGTCTATTTCCATTCATCTTATCATCGAAAGAAATCTTTGTAAAATTACCACCAGATTTTTGAAATAGATAAATCACTCGAACATTTAACATTGCAGTCCCACTACCCATGTAAGGAATCAATATTTTCAAATCCGTTAAACCGTCTCCATTTATATCAGCAATCCTAATCGGTTCAAATATGTTTGTTGGTGAAAACCCCATTGGTTCAAAAAATTTTTGAATCTGCTTTTTATTCCGATAAACTCTTATGTATGAGCTATCCCAATTGTGAATAAAAGAAGTCAATTGAATTGTAATGGAATCCCTATTTTCAAAAAAGTCCGGAATTGTCAATGTGTGATGAACTCTCTTTTCATTCACTGACTTATCATAAAGCTTCCAGTCTTTATTTTCTTTATAAGAAATCGCAGGATATTTTTCAAAAGGTTCTTGCCCTTTAAGAATTCCTGTCGTCAAAATCAATATAATTATCAGGGTGATTCTCATTTTCTTAATATTGGCGGTAACGGTCTCGGCATTTGAAACGTGCGGGTTTTCCGCCCAGCGTTCCAATCCGCCGTTGTAAAGTTTAAAGATAATTAAAAATGTCAAAAAACCACCAAAACCCCGCATGTTTTGAGATGCCGTGTTATGGGCAGGTTATTCTTTTTTAATATAATAATTCAGTTTCTTTATTATTTTAAGATATTCTATAATCATATCTGCGTATGTGGACGCAAAATTGATGTTATTATTTTTTGTCAGTTCTTTTATTTTAGGAATAATCAAGTTCGCAGGTGCTAACTTTGTCGACATATTAAAGAAGGAACACTCATACAATTTATTTAGTAAATTTATTAGTTTAGAGTCAATATAAGGAAGAAGAATTAGTACTCTATCAATAGAATTCCTTGTTTCTTTTGCATTTTCCTTAAAAAGTTGTTCCCATGTAAAAGGATATAATCGTTTTTCACCTGCATCAGAAGTTAAGTCAATCTGATTCAAAGTAAACTTTTGTCTAATTTCTTCTATGGTTGGGATTTCGCTTTTAAATTTATTACCATCAATGTTTTCGATTTTAGATTTAAATCCTAATGCAAGAGATTGAATCTCACGCAATTTTGTTTGTATGTATGGTTGAGAGTTTTTAATGTCATAGATTTCTTTAGAAAAAACAACGATAAGATAAAAAATGTATGAAGTAACATATGATAAACAAACTGTCTTAATAATTGAATTAATTTTAGAGGTCTCATTAAAGTCACAAGGAATTTTTGGTAACAGATTGAAGTCAACCCATAAGAATAAAAATATACTTAGAATAAAAAGGGTCAGTAATATAATGTTTTTTAATTTATTCATAGATTAGTCTAATTAGTTGAAATTGATAACTTGCCCATAACGTGTTGCCAATATGAGTTGGCCGGGATTTCGGAGCCACCAACCTATCAGCCCGTTATAGCTTTTTTTAAATGTATAAAATTTTCGCAAACCACCAAAACCCGGTTAACTTATATTGGCTGTTAGCCATTGTTTAATTCCACCATTCAATTTCTTTAACAACCTCCCCCGTTTTATATAATAGTTCTCTGTTCCTAACTAATTCTTCCCAGCCATTTTTAATATATTCATTAGAAGGGGAGAATTCTGCTGCCCCTTGGTCCAATTTATTACTATCTGGAATTCTGTAATCACCCCAATTACATTTATATAATTTTTTACTTTTGTAACTTATCCAATTGCCTTCATATGTATTATTCTCAAACCCATCAGCCCCAAAAGTTAAAGCATCGTATCTTATATTTCCGTTTGTATCTATATAAAAATTAGACGTCAGTTTTCCAATAAATTTTCCACTTCCATTTCTTCTTGAATTCTCATAAAAAACATAGTCAGCAATTACTAATCCCTGTTTATATTCAGGTATGTCTCCTTCGTTAAATATCCGACATTCTCTAATTGTAATTTTTCCTTGAAATTCTGAAATGTTTTCTTTCAATCTGCTTTTACCATAGACATAGTATGAGAGAGGATTATCCCTATCTTTAATAATAGATATGAAATGAATATAAAATCGGTAATAATTATCTCCAAAATATCCTAAAGGTTCTGTATGATTTGTGGAAATAAATTCATTATCTATGTTAATTGTATCAGGCAATAATACCTTACTATAATCATATTCACATATTTTATCTAGGAAATCAATTTCATTTGATTGTCCAAAAGTCAAGATAGAACTAATTATAATTATCAAATTAAAGCATAATAATCGAATCATATTTTTGATTATTGTTTTATCAATTTTCATAATGTCGTACTATGTTTTTGCTAAATAATGGCTAACGGTTCCACGGTTGAGCCAGATTGGGAGTTGTCTCCAGCGTCGGTATCAGCCGTGATGTAGAAGCTAAGTTAGGAATAAGAAACCGCATCCGCAAATCAGCCCAATTTGGGTTAACCGTGTGTTGTGGGCTGGTTTTTATTCTTCATTATACACTTCGATTTCTATGAAAACGAGGTAATAAAAGTTTTTAATTAAATTGGACTTATTTACGCCAGAAGGGCAAAGAAGTGGGCTATCTGAAACTTTGGAAGAATTTCCATAAATGTATAGTAGTATTTTGTTTTCATTAATAACAAGATAATCATTTTTCTCAATTTCAAGACTTGTCTCAGTGTATGTGTTAAAGCTATAAGCAGATTTTCCTTGGAGATTAAATTTGTATTTTGATTCAATTCCGTGTGACTTTATCAGCAGATTAATAAAATCCTCCTGCTTTGAGAAGTAAAAACGATGAAAATATATTGAATCTTTATTAACTCTAAAATATGTCGTCCCATCTATTCCGAATTTCCCAAAGTTTTCTTTTGTTTCATCAATTAATGAATTTCGTTTTATTTGTTTACCGTTTTCATATTCTTCAATAATAATATTAAATAGTTGTTTTGATGATTGTTTTACAGGGAATTTAAAAGTATTTATTCCCAATGTTCTGAATATAATATTGAAGTCTGTTTCGTCAAATTTAAAATCATTATTTGTTCCTTGTGAGAATAAATTTGTTGAAAACAAAAGCGATAGAAATATTAAGCCTATTCTTTTCATAATTTATAGTTTAAGAGTCTTTATCAAGGTTTCGAGTTATTTGTTTTAGGTCATTCGAATCTGTCAAACTTGCCCACAACGTTGACAATATGGCCAGTAAGGGATTGCGGGTGATTTCCTATCAAGTTACACGAAAAGTTGAAGCGGGCTACAACCCTTCGCATACCACTGAAACCCTTATTGGCTATATTGTGTGTTGTGCGCTTTACTTTATTTTTTCATCTATCATTTTTTTTGCTTCTAGTCCGTCCCTCACACAGCTATAACAAAATGATATTACTTTTTTATACATATCAATTAGAGAGAGAAATGTCTTTTTCTGTGAATACGCATAGTTCTCAATGCAAGTGTACAAATTCTCTGTCTGCCTTTTTATCGTTCCTCTATTTGTATTTATTTGAAAATCTATCTCAAAAAGATATGCGTCCTTATTCGATTTATTAATTTCACCGTTTTCAATTTGTCTTGATGTTATAGTCAAGATATCATTACCTTGTAAATATAATTGTTCAAACTTTTCCCCTAAATTATAAAATCCAGTTAGACTCAAAATATTATCAAGTCTGTCATCCAACAACATTGCTTTTTCTTCTTCTAATTCACCAAGTAAAGGGAAAACATAATTTAAATCAGGCGGTATTGGATAGTTTATTTCTTTAAAAACTGGTTCTAATTTACTCAATGCAGTTTGTGCAACAATTGTTTGTTCAGAAGGCACAGAATTATCAGGTACATTTGGGTATATCTTAGAATTCCCTATTTTATCATCGCCTATCTCAAGTGTCACTAAAGCTGTAACATCTTCAAGTATTATTGAGGACTCAATATCCGATGGTGTAATTAATTCAGGAGGTAATGAATCTGAAAGTGTAATTTTCCCACCAATATTATAGGCCAACGAAACAAGTTGTGAACAATGTACTGCCTTTTCCCACTTGTCTAAAAGTTGAATTTTTTCATGAGGTTTATCTGTCAATGAGTCAATCTGTTTAGCCTTTCCTGCTTTTATTGCACCAAATGTTGAATATTTCCTAAATGAAAAATCACGCGCAGCGTCCTCAATTCCTAATAAAATCTGGTCAATATTTTGGTAATTGTCATATTTTAACCGCAAAACTTTTAAGTCATCAATCGAGTTAAAAACAAAATATAATGGAGAAAACAAATTAACACCTTGTAGTGTAGCTTCTATAACGCTAGTACTTGTAAGACATAATGAGGCATGAGTATATTTGCTATTAGTTAATGTTTGAATCTTTCTACTTATATCATCATCTATGCTAGTAAGAATAATGTCTCCTTTTTTAAGATTATAATAATTCAACGCTATTTTACTCATATGTAGTCTGTTTTAGTATTGCGCACAACGGTCGCGTGTATGAAACGTTTGGCATTTCGAAGCACTTGCCTGTCAAGTTACAAGAACTTTTGATACGAGCAGTGCCGTTCGATAATGCACTGACCGCCAAATGTTTTATACACGTTGTTGGCGTTTCGTTGTTATTTTTTCTTAAGTACATCTAATGCTGTTGTTAACAAATCTTTTGCAGTATCCAACATTGAATTATCTTCTTTTGTCCTTCGTGTTTTATAAATCGTTGGAGACTTATAAATTCCACTTACGGAATTCATTATTAATTCATCTTTTAAATCTACTTGTTGGATTATATCAGCATATGCTTTTATTGTCAAGGCAACAGCAGATTTAAAAGCATACTCTTCTTGAAAATTTCGTTCTTTATTATATTGAGAGATTGAATAAAATAGTAAAAAGAAAAATGGCAATGTTTTTATCGTATTAGTAATTAAAATTGTTGGCAAAAAATCAGTAGGTATTGCACCGAATAAACCAAACCCATTCGTGAAAATTGCTAGAATTGCAACAAATGTTAATATCGACATTCCAATCACAATCCACAACCATTTACTAACGGGATTTATTAGCTCTTTTTTTCTTTGCTTAAATGTCTCAAATAGGGAGGCACCAACCTCACGTCCAATGAGTTCATTTAAATAATTATTGCGTTCTTCAAAGAATTCTTTTTTGCTTTCAACAAATTCTAATTTTTCTGTGAATTCGATAATTTGTGTTTCAAGTTTTTTTGTTTTTTCATTAAGCACTTTTTCTAAATTGTCAAAAATCTCCTTTTGTTTTGTAAAGTAGGAATCTTGTGTTTCACTCCTTTTCTTCTGATTATCCAGATTTTGCGTTTGTTGGGTTAGTATAGATGAAATCTTCTCGTTCGTTGAAGTACTATTAGTTAATAACTGATTTATTTGATTCGTATTGGCATTTGAACTTTGAAGGTTATTTGCAACTTGCTGCAATTCCTGATTTTTTTGAGCAATAAAATCTTGTAATTTCTTTTTTTCGTCAGTTAAAAATGCTTGTTGTTTCTTTAGTGATTCAAAATTCTCATTTAATTGTTTTAATGAGAAAGATATCTTATCATTTAATTCAGTCAAATTTATCTCATTTGCTTTATGAACTTTTCTTGTTGACTTATCCCAAAATCCATGAGCTATTTGGTAAAAAACAAGTCGATTTATAAATCCTACAGAGCTATTTAGTCCAGCATGATTTTTCTGATTCAATTGATTAATAATGCTCTGAATATCACTTTGTAAATTTCCACTTCCAAATTCATTTTGAAAATTATACTGAAATGGTAGATACATTCCATTTTCTTCAAATTCAGATTTAAACTGTTTGAGTAGTCGTTTTAATGTTGAAACATAATCGACAACACTGAATTGTCCTATTACAATAGAGCTAATATCCTGTTCCCTAAATATTTCTGCAACAATTGAGTCAATATCCATGCTGTGAATATTCTCAATTCGAGTTGTTAAATCTATAATCTGATTTTTTTCCATATATCTTAATTATTTGCAGGGTGTCTTTTTACAATGAACGCCAACGGTTTGTATAAGAATAGTAGCCGTTCGCGGGCTTCATCCCTGTCAAGTTACACAAAAGTTGGAGCGGGCTACAAACCTTGCATTTACTACTGTACCGGCTATTATTTTTATACATTGTTGGCAACTGTTGTTATTTAATTATGTATTTTATTATAAATATTAATCCAATCAAGTTTGTAATAAAAGTAAGATAAAATCCTATAATCCGACCAATATCCTCCTTGTGTAATTCTTTTTGAAAAAAAATAAAATATAGATTTATTAATGTTACTGAGTCAGCCCCAGAAACGAATACTTGTCTAATTGTAATAATCAAAGGGTAAAAAATCATCATTAATCCAGGAAAGATTCCATTGAATAAATAAAAGTTATTACGAGCAACATTATCCATGAATAAAACAATAAATATCAATGGAAATATCAAGGATAATACAAAAATCCAATAGTCAAACTTATTTCGTTTAATCAAAACAATCTTGCCATTTGGCAGGTATTCAAATTTACTTTTACATTCGGAACAAATATATTTTCCGTAATCAATATCTTTTCCCTTATTACAAATTGGACAATTAATCATTATTTCAAAATCTTATACATTTTGTCAATTACATCTTCGCGTACTCATCCAAACCGAGTTGGATTATAATTCTTATCAAATCCTACATAAACCAGTCGGTTCCTTATTAATTCTTTAAATTCAAGAACTTTATCAATATTTTTAAATGTCAATTTACATTCAATAAACAAATCAGTCCCAGATTCAATATTTTCATTGCCGTGTCGCGCCTTTTACAATTGTTGCCAACGGTCTTTGCATAAGAAAAGTGCGGGAATTTTGCCCAGCGTTTCTGTCAGCCGTTATAAAGTTAAAAGTAATTAAAAATGTTTGTAAACCACTAAAACCCGCATTTTTTTTGATGCAATGTTAGGTTTTAGGCACGAACCTTAGAGCGAACAATAGAAGCATCAGTTAAAAGTTTGCCGTACCATTTACAAGCCTGATTCCATTTCAAATTATCAAAAAGCTATAAACTTGTTTATCAGCAAAACTGCAATTAACAAGTTCAACTTTATCAAATAGGACAGGAGTTTTGAATTGTAAATCATTATCAAAAAGTACAAATATTTTACTTGTAAGATTAAATGGCTTCAGGCTTGTCAAACAAATAAAACCAACGGCAGAACTTTTTACAAGATTATCCACGTAAAATAAAAAACTTATCCCAAATAAATTATCTATCCAAACCGATGAATTATCAAAAAAGCGTTTTTAGTTTTTGTTGTTAAAAAGAAAAACTGTAAGTTTTTTAGAAGTCTTTAATTATAAACGAATTGTGCTTAAACCTAACGTTTGGCGCTATGGTTAGTTGCCGATTTCGAGGCACTTTCATATCAAGTTATACCGAACTTTAATAAGAGCTAAAACCTTGAAATTGACACTGCAACGGCAATTAACTATAGCGCGTGTTGCCAGCAGTTTTTACTTCATCCGGGTAATAATCAATCAAAATATCTTGAGCCTCAGTATCAGATAACAACAATTTTATTGAACGTTCTGTAAAATCCGATATTTTGAGATATTTCATTGCTATACTCCTCAAACCTTTATTATTAAACACAGTAATAGTTTTCTTATAGTCTTTACTTGAAACTATATTATTTAATTCATCAACACGTGTATTGTGCCAATTAGTAATTTCGATTTTGTCATAAAAGGTCTGAAAATTTGATTCAACTTGCTCCAAACTATTTCCTTTTGAAACATGGGAGTCCTTGAAATAATAGTTAATCTTTGTACTTACATAATTAGAAGCTTGAATAATTTTTAGCTTATCAAGTTCCGCAATAATATCCGCTTTAATTTTTTCTATCTCAGCAATATCAACCAGCAACTGTGTTGCCATTTTTTTAATAAATTGCTCATCAAGAAAAAGGTTCTCAACTTCTGAGATTGAAAAACTATATATTTTATCATCCTTCAAACTATCTAATCGAGAAGAATCATGATGGTCTGAATCGATTAATCCAATTGCAGAAGTATTGACAGAAGTCAATTTATTAAAAGCCTTTGTATGGTTAATTACATCAAAACAAGTTCCAACTGGCATAATTGTCAATTCAGGAAATAATATTGAAAAGACTCGTTCATCAATGCTTCCTTTTTGTCCTTCACAAAATAATATATTCTTTCGACTACCAAGTAATTCAAAAAGTAATGTTTCAGGAATTTCATCTGTTGGAATATCCTCAATCTCCCATTTATCAGGGTGAATAAATGATTTTATCCAAATTTTCTTTGCAGTAGCTCTACTTGTTGCAAAATCCAAGTCGTGAGTTAAGTATATAAATAAACAATCTTGTCTTTCCTTTTCTAATATGTCCCAAAGCTTTTTCAATATTGTTTTGTGAAGATACATCTCAGGTTCATCAATCACTATAAAACCATCTTTGGGTGCTTGAAGTACCTGACCGATTAAATAGAGCATTACTTTTTCGCCATCACTCATTTGAATAGCTGGATATGACCTTCCATCATCACTTTCTGCGGTAATATTAATTCCATCTTCACAATCAATCGTACGATGCTCAATTAATGCATTCCATATTTGGAAGGTTTTATCAAGATTTGTGAAGTCAGGCAATTCAGGTTGTTGACCATGTTTTGCTAATTCGAGAGATTTTTTTCGGTATGAATTTCCTGCCGCAATATTATCAGCAAGTAAGTTCTTTAAAACAACGCCAAACTCTTGTTGCAAATAGCTAAATTCATCAGTGTTTTTATTAGTTTTATCTCTTGTTTGTGATTGTTTTAACTCAGATGCAGTTTTAGATGGATTTGCGATTGTATCTAAACGAGGTACTAATAATATTCTTTGAGCAGAAATTACGACACCATTGTTCTGCAAATAGGTCTTGAACTTATTAGACAAAGTTGTTTTACCACTGCCATTTGCTCCAATTGCAACAACATTGCTATTAAAGAATCCAATTTTATCGAAAAAGTCTATATTAAATATTAATTGCTGATATAAGTTTGAAACTTGAACAGTATTGTTTTCAAACTGCTGTTTAACTTGTTTTCTCCAATCTTCAGCTTGCTGATTAACAATATCGGGGTTTTTCTGACCTCTCAATGGAATTGCATTTAGTATGCTATCAATGTTGGAGCGATATTGGTTAAGATAATTTATCTTATAGCTCTTATCACTCGCTATAGTTTTTATCCTATCAGAAATTGCTATTGACTTATCTATTATATCAAGAGTCAATACATTGCACTCTAAAAGAAAAGCCATTTGTCGTTGAATATTTAACTCAGCTTTGGCTGTCTCAATATATTGTAGAAAATCTTTTAGTTGTAAATCCATGTGTTATAATCTATATAGGGTCGTTCTTTTAAAATTGCTGGCAACGTTGATGGTATGGTGTCGTGCGGGAGTACGAGGCGATTTCCTATCAAGCTGCACTGGACTTTTTAACGAGCCACAAACATTGGCAACCCACTGAAACCCGCATGCACTATACCATGTGTTGTAGCCAGTGCATTTTTATTTTAAATTTAAAGTTCCTATATAATTATCAAAATCTGACATGTTTTCATTTTCCAAAAAATCAACAGAATAGTCGTCTTCAGAAACATAGACATGAACTTTCCCATTTTGACAATCAAAGATTATATCACCAGCCGAATTTTGTGTAATTGTATTGTAACCTTGATAATAATTCAAATCCTTTGAAGGAGCTTCTCCAATGACAATAATATCAGGTGACATCTTTTTTAACCATTTTTCAGGTACTTTACCTGTGTCCCTTCCATGATGTGGAGCGAATAAAATATTAGTTTTAGAAAAGGAAACTTTATCAATTATTTCATCCATAAATTCAGTCTCTAAATCACCCATCCAAACAATTTCAGCACTTCCATTCAATGTATAAGTAATAATTGGAGAAATATTATTTGGACTTTCACCATCTTTTGCACTTTTTAGAGCTTCCTTGAAATCTGTATTACTGGTATCTGGCCACAATATATTAATTCCAGAACCTTTTCTTTCTTCATTACTTTCATTCATCCAGCGACGCTTGCAATCCTTTTGGATATAAAAGGCTTTTTCTGTAGAATCTCTAAGTTCGCAATATTTAGTAAAATCATCTGTCTCATCTTCCTTTGTAGCTTCATTCTTTACACAATAAAAGTTTAATAAACTCATCTTATCATCAAGATATTTAAGCCCTGAAATATGGTCATCATCCGGGTGAGTTGATATGAATCTTACTATACCTTTATCTGCGGATTCAGATTTCAATTCATCCACTATTCTTTTTTTGTTACTATCATCTAAACAACAATCAATAATTGTAAAATTATCTGACCCATGTTTTATGTAGAAAGTATCACCGTTCCCGACTGAAAAAGACTTTACAATGCTCATTTTAGGTTAGATTTAATACGTTTGGTTATATAGTTAGTTTGTTTCTTGTATGAGAATAAAAACATAATAAATAGAAGTATTACTAATAAAATCGTACTCCACTCTTTAATAATTGGAAATTTCAAGGTTAACCAAGAATAAATCCCCGAAAGGATAAGCAATAAAAACATAGCCATCAATGTCCTGTACATGTTATTGGCTTCGGATAAGGTATCAAGCTTTGTATCGGACTGTGAAACTGTCACAAAGTCCTTATAATCTGCAAAGCTTACAAATTTAGTTTTCTTTAAAATAGGTTCAATAACTAATGAGCCAAATCGACTAATAACCAGACCAATAAAATAATAAACAAAAGCTCCAATAATCAAATCATTTTGAACTAAATTGATTCCAGTCATTTTACTCGCAATAAATGCAAATAGTACACCAGGAAGCAAATAATTAAAAAGATTATAAGATGAAATCTTGTCTAATATTTCTTTCATATTCTAATTTTTAGGTAATCATTAGTAATCGGAGCTTTTTTTGCATTGGCTACAACGATAAGCATATGTTTTGTTGGGGGAGTTCGAAGCAAGTCTCTATCCCACGTTAAAAAGCTAATTTAGTGCAATTACTTTAAAATTAGCGATTCAACCCCCAATAAAATATATGCATTGTT
>Ga0209317_1001675_pt1 | contig 18399 bp, 10 predicted proteins | sample RifGroB2_FD_183994 | JGI IMG/M metagenome (GOLD analysis project Ga0209317, IMG submission 183994) | Soil microbial communities from Rifle, Colorado, USA - Groundwater B2 (SPAdes) (version 2) | ecosystem: Environmental > Terrestrial > Soil > Unclassified | place: Rifle, Colorado | collected... | reverse complement strand
AGCTGTTGCGCCTTTTGCAGGAGAGGGAATACTCCCCCGTCGGCTCCGACATGACCAGGAAGAGCGACGCCCACATCGTCCTTGCCACCAACCGGGACCTGCAAAAACGGATCGCGGAGGGGAAGTTCAGAAACGACCTCTACTACCGCCTTTGCGGCCACCAGATCCAGGTCCCGCCGCTTAGGGAGCGCAAGGAGGACCTGCCGCTCTTGCTGAGCCACTTCATCGAGCTGATGTCGGAGAGGATCGGGATCACCCCCCCCACCTATCCGAAGGAGCTGATCGATCTTCTGGAGAGCTACCACTTCCCGGGGAACGTGCGCGAACTGCAGGGGATGGTAAACGATGCCGTCGCCTGCACCAAGTCGCGCATGCTCTCCCAGGAGCCGTTTCGCCGCGCCATCGCGATGGACAAGAGCCAGCCGGTGCCGCAGCAGGCTTCGCAGCAGGTATCGGGCTCCATGCAGCAGCAGATCGAGGCGGTCTGGGGGCATTTCCCGACCATGCAGGAGGCGGAAGAGCTCCTGATCGATACGGCGCTGGCTGCGGCCAAGGGGAACCAGGGGATCGCGGCCACCATGCTCGGCCTCAAGCGCCAGACCCTCAACATGCGGCTCAAGGTGAGAAGGTCGGCCGCAGAGTAGCACCCGAGATTAACCCCATCGCCCCCCCGCCCTGTCCCTCCCCCTCCAGGGGAGGGAACCTCTATGACTTTCTCAGAAGTTCCCATCGACTGCTCTCCCCATTGCCGGTCCCGTCTTCCCGACCCGCCTTGCAAAAATACTGGCAGGCGGAAAAAAGCGACAGGGGGCGTTTGCGTCGCGATTCCGGCCAGATAACGACCTCGCGGCATTTATCTCTTCGTAATTGATTGTCCTCCCTAAGCCACGGCACCTCTCGCCCTTCCGCCTTTAACTCTCCGAAATCGTTACATGAACCTGACAGTCGCCGGCATGGCACGATCCCTGTAAAGGAACTGGCAAGTTATGCTGTCTTCGCTGCCCTTTCCTTGTGGCAGCCGCTATCGGTTCAAAATGGTGACCGCATGCGCCGGCGACGGCGCGTGAGTGGTCAAGGTTCTAAAAAAGGAGGCATAGGGATGAAGAACTTCAAGGTATTCATAACGTCACTTCTACCGCTACTGATGGTTGCGGTGCTGTTGACAGGAAACGTCCATGCCGGGCTTCTTGACGTGGGACCGGTGGTGCCTGAGGTCATCGGGAGTACCGAGCCGACCCTGGGACACGGCTTCCCGCTCTGGTACCGCGATACCAACCGGGTGCCCCTGCAGCTTTGCCTTGACCGCACCAACGGCATGTGCCTCACCGCCGAGCCCTTCCCGACACAACCCCTGAGCTGGCCGACCAACGTGGGCGACGAACTCTTCTGGTGGGTAGGGGACGCCATCATAGACTACCCTGCGGAAGGGGCGTTAACCAGGGCGGGTTCGGCCATCCTGGTGCAGGCGATCGAAGCGGCCTACTCCACCGGCGGGCCGGTGTCGGGCGCTCAGGTCAGCTTCGCCAGGATCAGGATCAGGATCGACACCCCCTATGCGGGCGAGTACACCGTCACCACCCCGTTCAAGGAGTTCGTCTTCAACGTGGCCGCTGCCGACCTTGACGGCGGGATCAACTACACCGAGGACGTCGGCATAGCGGAGGGGGGCATCTTCACAGGTGCCATCAACGGCAGCGTAGGACCCTTCCTTTACTGCACCAACGCCCCGATCGTGCGCGCCGAAGGGAGCTACGTGGGGGATCCCAACGTCCTCTGCCAGGTCCTTGGGAGCACCTTCCCGAGTGCCCAGACCCCCAGCAACTTCTTCAGGGTGCGGGGCCCCAGCGGCTTCGACGTACAGACCAACCTGTTCGCCGTGAGCGGCAAGCTCCACACCGAGACGCTTCCCACCCCGCTCACCGTGGACCGGGTCACCTACACCCGCGAATCGCTTGGCGCGCAGGTAAGCGGCTTTGCCACCACCCAGGCGCTTTCCAACCAGACCGTACCCTCGGCCCCGTTCCCGGGGAACTTCGCCCTGACCGGTGCCCCTTCGGCCCTGCAGATCGCCGGGACCGGCATCCCTTCCGTCGCCATGAACGGCAATTCGCCGGCGGACGGTAAATTCTTCGGCAGTTCCGGCCTGTTCGACGATCCGGGTACCCTCCCCGGGACGGTCACCGTGACCAACACCGCCGACGTACCCCAGACCGTCAAGACGGTCCCCTTGGTAGACGATGTGGTGGTACAGGCGGCGCTTTACAACCCGGTGAACCGCACGCTCACCGTCTCGGCCTTTTCCTATGACAGGATCGGCGCTCCGTCGCTCTCGCTCTACCTTCCAGGTATCACCGCTGCGGTAGGGACACTGGCAAACGGTCAGGCATCGGTCACCTTCCCCTTTACCGACAGCGCGGTGAACCCGGCCAAGACCTACAACATCCCGCCCGACAGCGTGAGGGTCGTCTCGGCGATCGGGGGGACAGGGCTTCAGAACGTGACCAGCCTGCCGCCGGGAGCCGCCAACAACCCGCCGCTGGCGGAAGCTGACGGGGTCGATGTCGCGGCAGGCGGGAGCGTCACCATCGACGTCGCCGCCAACGATACCGATCCGGACCTGGGTGACCTGGTGGTCGCAGCATCGGTGCAGCTGTCGACGCTGCCGGCAAGCGGCGCCGCCGTGGTGAACGCTGACGGTACCATCACCTATACCCCGAACAACGCGTTCCTCGGCACCGATACCTTCAGCTACACCATCCGTGACGGTTTCGGCGCCCTGTCCGCCGCCGCCCTGGTGTCGGTGAACGTACTGGACGGCGGGGCCAACACCGCTCCCGTTGCCGTCGATGATGCGATAGCGACCAACGAGGACGCTCCGGTTACCCTGAACCTGACTGCCAACGACACCGACGCAGAGGGGAACCTCCTTGCCGGCGGCATAACCTTCACCTCCAGCCCGGTGAACGGGACGGTGCGTCTCGGTACCGGCGGCAACGTGACCTATACGCCTGCCGCGAACTTCAACGGCGTCAACAGCTTCACCTACACGGTGCGGGACAGCCTCGGGCTGGCATCCAACCAGGCGACGGTGACCATCACGGTCAACGGGGTGAACGATGCGCCCCTGGCCGCGGCTGATAGCGCGACGACCAACGAGGACACAGCGGTGACCTTCAGCGTCACGGCCAACGACACGGATGCCGACAGCGCGGTCGTCCCCGGCAGCGTGCAGATCGTGGCACTCCCCGCCAACGGCGCGGTCGCCACCGACGGCAACGGCAACGTCACCTACACCCCGAACCCCGGCTTAAACGGCCTGGACACCTTCACCTACACGGTGAGCGACGGCACGGCGGTCTCCGCGGCGGCTACCGCGACAGTGACGGTAACCTCGGTGAACGACCCGCCAACGGCGGTGAATGATGTCGCGACAATCCCGGCCGGCGTTCCGATCACCATCAACGTGGTGGGCAACGACCAGGATCTCGACGGCACCATCAACGTCAGTACGGTCACCATCGTCGGACTGCCGGCCAACGGCAGCGTTACGGTCAGCCCTGCAGGAACGGTAAGCTACACCTCCAACGCAGGATTCAACGGCACCGACACCTTCACCTATACCGTGGCAGACAACAACGGCGCGGTATCTGCGGCGGCCACCGTCTCGGTGAGCGTGACCGCGGCAGCCAGCGAGACGGTCAACGTGCTGCGGGCCCAGGTAAGGCTCTCCACCCGCGAATGGCGCGTGGATGGCGCCATCACCAACCCGGTCTCGACCACCGTGAGCGTCTACATCGGCCGCGACCTCACCGGAACCCTGCTGGGGACCACGACGGTGAACCCGGACGGCACCTGGACCGTGCGTCTCAACGGCTCCGGCGCCAACCCGCTCCCCGATGCCAGTAACACCATCAGCGTGCAGGGCCTGCCTGGCGGCGGTTCCAGACTCGCGTTCCCGCTAGCGACAAGGTAGCTTCATGCAGCGAAAGGGAGGTTGCCTCATGTACCGTACATCCATCGCACTGATCGTGGCCCTTCTGGCCATACCAACCATAGCCGCAGCCGCCGGGAGCGTGCAGCTCCCGGCCAGCGGCCAGACCACCTGCTATGACAGCGCGGGTAACCCAAGGGGATGCACCGGGACCGGGGAGGACGGCGAGGTAAGGGCCGGGCTCCCCTGGCCCACCCCCCGCTTCGTCGCAGGGGAGGCCACGGTGACCGACAGCCTGACCGGTCTTGTCTGGACCAGGCATGCCAACGCCCCGGACGTCAACGCCATCCCCCCCTTCGTCTGCACCAACGCCGAAGGGGACATGTCCTGGCAGCAGGCGCTCGATCACGTCGCCTGCCTGAACACGAACAACTACGCCGGCTTCTCCGACTGGCGCCTCCCCAGCCTGAACGAGCTGGAGAGCATGGTCAACGCCGGGGCCCCCGACCCCTCCGGCTACCTGAGCGCCAACGGCTTCGGCCCGGGGGACCTGGGAACCCTGGTGCAGCCAAGCTCCTACTGGAGTTCCACCAGCGACGCGTTCTTTAACGACTCGGCCTGGGACGTCAACTTCCTCACAGGGGACTACCCCTTCAGCAGCGTGAAGATCCCGGTCCTGGCCGGGCTGGATACGCGGGCTGTCTGGCCGGTCCGCGGCGAACCCGTCGGCGCGGTCTCCCTTTCGGAAACCGGCCAGAGGCTCTGCTTCTCCGCCGCCGGAGCGGAGATCGACTGCGCCGGGAGCGGCCAGGACGGAGAGCTGCGCAGCGGCGTCGCGATCCCCGAGCTCCGCTTCAGGCCGGGCACGCAGCTCCCCTTTACCCTGGACCGGCTCACCGGGCTCGTCTGGACCACCGGCAGCAGAACCCCCGGCGTCGGATCCCCCCCGCCGGCCGGTTGCGCCGTCGACGGAGGGCTGCTCGACTGGCAGCAGGCCCTGGAGCACGTCGCCTGTCTGAACCGCAGCAACTACCTTGGCAAGAACGACTGGCGTCTCCCCAACCGCAACGAGCTGAGAAGCCTCGTTGACTACTCGGCCAGCGCTCCGGCCCTGGCGGGCGAGCACCCCTTCGCCGACCTTCTGACCGGCGACGCCTTCTGGTCATCCACAAGCGACGCCGCCAGTCCGGATAGGGCCTGGACCGTCAACCTGGTCGACGGCGGGGTCTCCGCCTCCGGCAAGGCCGGCGGGGCCCTCCTCCCGGTATGGCCTGTCACTGGTCCCGACCTTGCCCCCCCCGCGGTGGCGATCACCGGGGGGGATCTCACCATCAACGTGTCGAGCCGCAGCATAAGCGGAACGGTTGAAGAGGGGGGCGAGGTGACGGTCGCCCTGAACGGCGGCACCTCCGCTCCCGCGCAGGTAACCGGCGGCACCTGGAGCTTCACGGTGACCAGCCTCGCCGCCGGTGCGAACAACGTGACGGCGACCGCCGGCGACTTCTCCGAGAACCTGAGCAGCGCCGCAATAGGGATCACCTTCATCGTTCCGGACGGGAAACTGGCCGGCGGCGACGCGGTAACCATAGCCGACGCCCTCATAGCCCTGCGCTTCGTGGTGGGGCTCGCCACCCCCGACGACCTGCAGCTTCTGCGCGGCGATGTGGCCCCCTTGGGTGCCCCGGACGGCAGGATCACCCTCACCGACACCCTGCTCATCCTGCGCAAGTCGGTGGCGCTGGAGAGCTTCTAGCAGCGCGGCGGCACGAAAAAGAGGGCTGGCGGCACCCGATACCGCCAGCCCTCTTCCCACCAAAGGATCCGAAGCAGCACCCCCCACTGGTCGCTGGCTTTGTCATAGATACCGAAACCCGGCATGCCAGTCCACCAACCGCACATTACCCCCGGACTGGCGCCTCATTAATCGCTAATTAACCGGTTGACACCCGTGTATTGTCTGCTAATGAAGAAGAGGCCCCTGTATAGTCGGTCTGTTAGCGCGGCTTCAGCGGCCGGGAGTCCATCCGAGGTGTTCATGAGTTTCAAGATGCTGCTGCGAACTGCCGTAACCATCCTGTGCTGTACCCTGCTGTTGCAGGGGGGCGCGTGGGCGGTCCCGTACCCGCTGAACAAGATACCGGTGCCGGAACCGGCCGGCCTGTCCCGGTTCGTCAAGGACAAGGGGGCGGCGATCAGGCTGGGGAAGGCGCTCTTTTGGGACATGCAGGCGGGAAGCGACGGGGTGCAGGCGTGCGCGAGCTGCCACTACAGCGCCGGCGCCGACAGCCGCCTCACCAACCAGCTGAACCCCGCCCCCCCCTTCCCGCCGGCCTTCAACCCCGCCTTCGAGGTGGGAACCGGCCCGAACTACACCCTGCTCCCCGCGGATTTCCCGTTCTTCCAGGTGTCGCCGGTGGACGGCAGGTTGACCGTCGACGAGCTGACCGGGGAGCCCGACGACCCGAACACGGTGATAACGCGCGACTCCAACGACATCGGCGGTTCCCAGGGGATAGCCCTGGCCGATTTCCTCGCCATCAACGAGGGGGACGCGCTGGACAGCGGCACCCCTAGGGGGAGCCTCCTCTTCGGCGCCTCCCGCCAGGTGACCGGCAGAAACGCCCCCTCGGTCATCAACGCCGTCTTCAACTTCACCAACTTCTGGGACGGCAGCGCCCACAACATCTTCAACGGCGAGACCCCGCTGGGGCCGCTCGACGTGACCGCCGGCATCTGGGTGGACGACGGTGCGGGGATCGACCTGGTGAAGGAGAAGATCGCCCTTGATAACGCAAGCCTCGCATCGCAGGCGACCGGCCCCCCGGTGAACGACGTGATGATGTCCTTTGTCGGGCGGAGCTTTCCGGAACTCGGCAGAAAGCTTTTGAGCCTTTCCCCGCTGGACCGGCAGCTGGTGCACCCAAACGACAGCGTACTGGGCACCCTCGCCAGGGCCGACCTGGAGCCGGACGGGAGCGTCACCGGTGGGACCGGGCTCAGCACCTCCTACTCCGAGATGATCCGGGACGCCTTCCAGGACGACCTCTGGATCTCCGACAAGACGGTCACCCTTGACGGCGAGAGCTACGACCAGATCGAGGCGAACTTCCCTCTGTTCTGGGGTCTTTCGCTGCAGCTGTACCAGGCCACCCTGGTCTCGGACCGGACCCCGTTCGACCGGTTCCTCGGGGGGAACGCCGACGCGCTTTCCCTTGCGGCCCAAAACGGCTACCTGACCTTCGCGGACAAGTGCGCGATCTGCCACACGGGCTCGGAGCTCACCAGCGCCGCCGTGGGAAGCTCCATCCCCCTTTGCACCCCCCCCGACTGCAACCCGGCCGTGTTCGCCAACAACACGACCCACAAGCTGATCGCGGCCGACCTCGAGCCGGAGACCTTCGAGGTCCGGCTGATCGACGCGGGCTTCTTCAACCTGGGGGTGAGGCCCACAGCCGAGGACCCGGGGCGCGGCGCCAACGCCCCCGTCGACGACCCGTCCACCGGGCTACCCTTCCCGCTCTCCTTCACCCGCCTGGCGCAGATGGAGGGGCTTCCCTTCGCCACCCCGCAGCTCCCCCCCGGTGCCGCGGATCTGCCGGTGGCGGTGGATGGCGCCTTCAAGACCCCGGGACTCAGGAACGTGGAGCTCACCGCGCCCTATTTCCACAACGGGAGCATGCTGACCCTGGAAGAGGTGGTGGAGTTCTATGCCCGCGGCGGCAACTTCCCCGGCAACGCGGAGCTCGCGCTCAACATGCAGCCGGTGGGGGGGCTTCGGGGGAACGTGCTTGCCCGGGCGGAGCTGGTCGAGTTCCTGAAATCGCTCACCGACGAACGGGTGAGAAACGAGAGGGCACCCTTCGACCACCCGCAGCTCCTTATCCCCAGCGGGGACGCGGCAGACACCATGATCACCCTGGCGCCGACCGGCGGGGGGGACGCCGTCTCGCCGCCGCTTCTCGTCATCGCCCCGTTTGCCACCCCGACCACGCTCACCACGCTCGCCTTCGGCGGGACGGTCGACCCGGGCTCCACGGTGGAGATCCAGGTGAACGCCCTGCCGTCCCGCTTTGCCACGGTGGCCGGCGGGACGTGGACCCTGGCCGTCACCGCCTTGCCGGTCGGCAACAACACGGTGAATTTCACCGCCAGGAGCGCAACCGGCGGGATCGAGACGCAGAGCCTGCCGCTCACGGTCCTCCCGGTGGCCCTCATCAGGGGTGCCCCCGTGGGGGGGACCAACCAGACCGGCGCCACCTTGAGCGTTGCCGGCGCCGGGGTGGCGAGCTATCGGGTCAGCGTGGACGGGGCGCCCTTCAGCGCAGAGATACCGGTGGCGACGCCGGTGCTTTTGACCGGCCTTGCCGACGGCAGCCACACGGTGAGCGTTTTGGGCAGCGACGTTCTCGGCAATCAGCAGCCCGCCGGCTCGCCCACCACCGCCACCTGGATCGTCAAGGCGACACCGCCGATCCTGACACTCGCGGAGCTCACCTCGCCCACCCGACTGAACAGCCAGACCATCGGCGGCACCGTGGAGCTCGGCTCCATTCCGCAGGTCGTAGTGGCTCCCCCCGGGCAGGCGGGTGCGGTAAGGACCATCGGAGGGACCGGGACAGCCACCTGGAGCTGCGACATCACCGGGCTCGCCGAGGGGGGCAATGCAGTCACCGTAACCGCCCGCGACTTCGTCTTCAACACGACGGTCGTCACCGGGACGCTCACCCTCGACACCGTCCCCCCTCCGCTCACCCTGGACGAGCTCCCCACACCGGCGCGGGCGACAGCCAGCCAGCTTCTCACCGGGAGCACGGAGGCGGGGATCGTCCCCCTGATCACGGTCGCAGGCGGGACGCCGGTGGCGCCGGACAGCATCACCGGCGGCACCTGGAGCTACCGGTTGGGCGGGCTCCCCGCAGGGGTGAACCGGATCACCGTGGCGTCGAGCGACGCGGCGGGGAACCAGAGCACCGTTTCAGCCGAAGTCGAGCTGGTGCGGGTTGACGGCAACCTGAACGGAACCGGGGAAGCGGATCTAAGCGATGCCCTTACCGCCCTGCGCATAGCGGTTGGGCTCGTCGTCCCGACGCCGGCGCAGCTTCTGGCCGGCGACGTGGCCCCCCTTGTGGACGGGGTCCCCGCCCCGGACGACCGCATCGAGATCGCGGACGCACTTACCATTTTAAGAAAGGTCGTGGGATTGCTGAGCTTTTAACGGAGCGCCCGCAGGCGGCTTCGCAGGAAAAAAGGAACGCACATGAGAAATTGGAAACTGACCCGCAGCCTCCCCCTGGCACTTTGCCTGGTCCTTCTGGGCGCCGCCTCCGGCCTTGGGGGGGTCGCCGTGCCTCCGCCGGATCTCCTCCCCCTGAACCAGATACCGGTCCCCGAGCCCCCCAACCTGTTCGAGTTCGTCAAGAACAAGCCGTCCGCCATCCGGCTGGGGAAGGCGTTTTACTGGGACATGCAGGTGGGGAGCGACGGGATCGTCGCCTGCGCCACCTGCCACTTCAGCGCGGGCACCGACAGCCGGGTAAAAAACACGGTGAACCCTGGGACCCGGGGGGGGGACGCCACCTTCCAGCTGCGCGGTCCCAACGAGACCCTCCTCCCCACCGACTTCCCCTTCCACCAGCGCCAGAACCCCGACTTCCAGGCCTCCCCCGTGCTGCGCGACGTAAACGACGTGGTCGGCTCCCAGGGGGTGAAGCTGAACCAGTTCCTCGGGGTGGTGCCGGGCTCCGCGGTGGACGCGGGGCTGCCGGTGGCCGACCCGGTGTTCCAGGCAGGCGGGGTGAACATGAGGCGGGTCACCGGGAGGAACACCCCCTCCGTGATCAACGCGGTCTTCAACTTCAACAACTTCTGGGACGGCCGCGCCCACTTCATCTTCAACGGCGAGACCCCCTTCGGCCCGCTGCACCCCTCGGCCGGGGTCTGGTTCAACGTGGGGGGGAACCTGCAGAAGCAGCCGGTGGCGATCGAGCTGGCGAGCCTCGCCTCGCAGGCCACCGGCCCCCCGCTGGACGATACCGAGATGTCCTTCTCCGGCAGGACCTTTCCGCAGCTGGGGAGGAAGATGCTCTCCCTCACGCCGCTTGGCAAGCAGCTGGTGCATCCGGGCGACAGCGTGCTCGGCCCCCTCTCCAAGTCGTCGCAGCGCATCGACGGCACCCTCACCCCTGACAAGGGGCTCAAGGTGGGTTACCAGCAGCTGATCCAGGAGGCCTTTCAGAACAACCTCTGGAACGCGCCCGGGGTGACGCCGGACGGCTTCACCCAGATGGAGGCCAATTTCTCCCTGTTCTGGGGGCTCGCCATCCAGCTCTACGAGGCGACCCTCGTCTCCGACCAGACGCGTTTCGACCGCTTCCTTGGCGGGGACCGGAGCGCGCTCACCTCGCAGGAGCAGGACGGCTTCAACCTCTTCTTCGGCTCGGCGGGGTGCAGCGTCTGCCACTTCGGCAGCGAACTGTCCCAGGCATCGGTGCGCAGCGCCGGCTTCGTCACCAACGCGGTGCACCTCCTGATCGAGCCGATGGGGGTGGCAAGCGGCGCCCAGATCATCTACGACAACGGGTTCAACAACACGGCGGTGCGCCCCACCACCGAGGACATAGGGCGCGGCGGGAACGCCCCCTTCAACAACCCCTTGACCGGGCTTCCCTTCCCGCTCTCCTTCTCGGCGCTCTCCGAGCTGCAGGCTGTCGGCAACCTGGGATTCAACCCGCTTTTGTTCCCCTTCGGCACGCTGGCGACGCCGGTGCTCCCCCCGGAACTCCCGGCCAACTTCCCCGTGGCCAACGGCGGCAACTTCAAGGTGCCGGGGCTTCGCAACGTGGAGCTCACCGCGCCGTATTTTCACGACGGCGGGATGCGCACCCTGGAGGAGGCCGTGGAGTTCTACGTGCGCGGCGGGAACTTCCCGCTCTCCAACGAGGACAGCCTCGATCCCGCCATAGTGCAGATCGGGACGCTGCAGAACCAGCCGGCCAGGAAGGCGGCCCTGGTCGCGTTCCTGAAATCGATGACCGACGAGCGGGTGAGGGATGGGAGGGCCCCCTTCGACCACCCGGAGATCTTCATCCCCGAAGGGGACCCCGACGTCATCACCATCGCCGCGCGGGACGCCTCCGGCAACAGCACCCCCGCCCTCCTGATCACCATGGATCCCGTGGCGTCGCCGACCCAGCTTGCCAGCCAGGCGATCGGCGGGACGGTGGAGGCCGGCTCCACTGTGGCGGTGACGGTGGACACGGCGGCGACCGTGGGACCGGTCGCCGTCTCCGGAGGGAGTTGGAGCGCCCAGTTGAGCGGGCTCTCCGTCGGCGTCAACACCGTCACCGTGACGGCGGCCAAGGACGGGGTGAGCGCCTCGGTCCAGGGCGCCATCACCCTCGTCGGCCAGCGTGGGGGCGGTGCAGGTGAGCGCCGGGAGCTGGAGCTGCACCCTCTCCGGTCTGGCTGAAGGTGCCAACGGCATCACGGTGGTCGCGGTCGATGCGGTGGGGGGGGTGACGCTGCGCACAGCAAGCGTCGACTTCGAACCGAGCAACGGCGACGTCAGCCGGGACGGGAGCGTCGACCTCTCCGACGCGCTGCTCACCCTGCGCTACACCGTGGGGGCGGAGGAGCCCGGGGCCGCCCAGAGGCTGCGCGCCGACGTGGCGCCGCTGGTGAACGGGGTCCCGGCCCCGAACGGGAGCGTCGACGTTGCCGACGCGCTCACCATACTGAGGAAGGTGGTCGCCCTGGTCGATTTCTAGCGGGCGGGACTCCCTGACAACATCTTGGCAGGAAGGAAAAAATGGCACAGGAGAAAATCCAATTAAATTACGGGCTGATACAAGAAAGGCTGCGCCGGGGGCAGCCTTTCTTGTCGCGGGAGGTGTCCGGGAATCCGGAAGGGTCGGTCCTTCAAGTCTTTGTAATTATTTAGTATTTAGCTTAACGTGATTGGCACGATACATGTAGATAGATTCGCAATGATTCTTAGCAGATCTATCAATACGCTTTCTATAGCCGCAAGGCCCGGGGATCATGGGCGTTTGCGCAACGGAAGTAGCGACCAATGAAAAAGGAGAACGCTATGAGAACGAGGAATTGGACGGCTTTGTTGATGTCCCTGCTGGTACTGGTCATGGTCGGCTGCGGCGGAGGTGGCGGCGGAACCGGTGAGCCGGCGGGCACCGCCCTGAGCGGGACGGCAATGAAAGGGCCGATCGTCGGCGGGACCGTGCAGGTGTTCGAAATCGTCTCCAGCGCTACCCTGAATCCGCGCGCCAACATACCGCGCTACGGCACGACCCCGCTGGCGGAGGACACCACCGACAGCGACGGGCGCTACAACGTCACCATCCCCGGCGCCATCGCAAGCGGCAGCCTCCTGGTGCGGATCACCGGCGGGAGCTACCTGGACGAGGCGACCAACCTCCCCAAGAACGTCGCCACCGAGTTCGGGGCCACCGGACTGCGCGCCATCTTCGGCTACACCCCGGGCACGCCGGCGAGCGCGGCCGTGACGCCGTTCACCGAGATGGCGGTCGCAGATATGGGGCCTAACCCCACCGTCGCCATGATCGCAGCCTCCAACGCGAAGATCGCCCAGGCCTTCGGCCTGCCCGACATCATAAGGACCGCGCCGCTCGACCCGACCAAGCCGTTCCCTGCCGGGGCAACCAGCGCCGCACAGCAATACGCCCTGGCACTCGCCACCGTCTCCCAGTACCAGAAGGATTTCGGCGCCGGGCAGAGCATGACCCAGATCTTCACCGCCCTGACCACCCAGATCAACGACCCGGTCAACAGCGGCGGGCTGGCGCCGGCCACCGAGACGCAGATCGACGCATCGACCAACAACTTCGCCGGGGGGAGCAACAACCCCAACCCGGTGCTGAATACGCCGACGGTGAACCCGAGCGCGCCGGCAGTCGTCCAAACCACACTCTCGACCCAGGGAACCGCTCCGGTCTCGACCTCCGTCACTGTGACCGCCATCCTGGCCACGACCGACGGCACGCCGGTCCCCGATGGAACGGTGGTTAGCTTCAGCACCAGCGCAGGTACCCTCTCCGCCCCGAGCGCCACCACGGTGAACGGGCAGGCGACCGTGACCCTGACCAGCCCGACAGCAGGTACTGCGACGGTCACCGTGAACTCCGGTTCCGCAAGCTCGGTCACCGGCATTACCTTCGTCAACCCGAGCGATCCGCCACCGACCCCCTCCAACGACCCGGCCGGCATCACCCTGGCCGCCAGTTCGAGCCCCGGTTTCACCACCGGGCCGGCCGTGGTGATCTCCGCCAACGTGACGCGCGCCGCCGGCGACGCGGTCCCCGACGGAACATCGGTCAGCTTCTCGATCGTCTCAGGTAGCGGAACGCTCTCCGCCGCAACTGCCACTACCACGGGTGGGGTCGCGACGGTAAGCCTCAGCAGCTCAACCGCCGGGGCATCGGTGGGAGTGAGGGGTGTTGCGGGTTCCGTCAGTGCCCAGTTAAGCGTCCCGTTCGTCGCGCCGCCGCCGACCAACGACCCGGCCGGCATCACCCTGAGTGTCAATCCGACCTCCGGTTTCACCACCGGCCCGGCCGTGGTCGTCACCGCCAACGTGGTGCGCTCCACCGGCGCCGCGGTCCCGGACGGGACGGCGGTCAGCTTCTCCGTCGTGTCGGGCAGCGGCACGCTGTCGGCCGCCAGCGCCACCACCACGGGCGGGGTTTCCACGGTGAGCCTCAGCAGTTCCGTCGCCGGGGCATCGGTCGGGTTGAGGGCAGCTGCCGGCACGGTCAGCGCCACCATCGGCGTGCCGTTCATCGCACCGACCCAGGCCATCGTAAAGGTAAGGAGCAGCGGCACCCTGGCAAGCGGCACCCTGATCGGCGGCATCAACGCCACCGTGACCTACGCGACCAACAAGGGGCTCAGCATAGCACCCTCAGCCGTGGTCACCTCCGGGGCGGGCGTCGGCGCGCTCCTCGAGAAGAACACCAACAACCAAGGACAGGTCGTGCTCGGTCTCATCACCACGAGCGGCATCGGGCTCGGCGAATTCGCCACGCTCACCTTCACCATAGCGGGCGGGGCCTTCCCGGTCAGCGCGGACTTCGGGATAGCGGCGGGGGCGCAGGTGATCGACACCGCAGCGGGGACCCTTCCCGGAGTGACCGCGGAGATACTGAGCGTCACCGTTCAGTAGCAGCAAGCCGGGCCGGGGGCGACACTCCCGGCCCGGCGTTGTAACGGCAGCGAGCGCTTCAAGCGAAAAGAAATATCAATCTGCCGGCGGAACCGGCAGAGCGGTTCCGGAGCCTTTCACCCTGGCATGGCCAGCAAGTTGCCCGGATGAACCGTCAGGGAGGAAACAGTCATGAAACGCAGAGAATTTCTAAAATTGAGCGTCGCCGGCGTGGCGACCCTGTTCATAGGACGCCTCCCCGGCCTAGGAGTGCAAAACGCATTCGCAGCCAACCAGAGCCTTGAGGTGACCATCACCGACGCGCTCAAGGACATGGTCACCCACAACGAGATCAACACGGCCCAGTGCTACTTCTGGATCTACAAGATGAAGGCCAACGGCGTCGACGTCCCGGCGGACAACCCGGGCCCCACCATCTGCGCGGTGAAGGGGGACTCGGTCTCCATCAGCATCACCAACGCCCTGGACGAGCCGCATTCCTTCTACGTCCCGGGGAGGCGCCCAAGCGACCCCCCGATGTTCGACAGCGGCCCCATCAATCCGGGGGAGACCGTGACCGGGACCTTCACCGCCACGCAGTCGGGTGCCTTCCTCTACTACGACAACCTGAACGAGCCGGTGAACCGGATGATGGGGCTGCACGGCGCCCTGGTGGTGCGCCCCGACACGAAGGCGTTCGGGCACAAGTTCACCCCCTACGACAACCCGAGCACCAACGTCCAGGCGCTCTACGACGCCTTCGGGGACCCGAACATCTTCCCCGGCCTTGCCTGGGAGGAGGGGGACGACGCCACCAACACCCCGCCGTTTAGGCAGTACGTCTGGCTGACGCACGAGGCGAGCCCCAACCTGTTCGCCGAGGTGGGGAACCTCCCCCCCGGCGCTATATACGATCCGACCGACTTCATGGACGCCTTCCTGAGGGACCCCTTCAGCCGGACCAGGAACAACCGGATACCCCAGTACTTCACCATCAACGGGCAGTCCGGCTTCTTCGCCCACGACAGCCCGACCATCACCCCGATGGGGCGGGTCGGCGAGCCGGTGGTGGTGCACATACTGAACGCGGGGCTATGGACCCATTCCATGCACCTGCACGCGAACCACTTCTACGTCACCAGCGAGGACGGCGCGGTGCATGAAAACCCGATCTGGGTGGACGTCTACACGGTGAAACCGATGCAAAGCATCGACTACACCATCCCCTTCATGCGCCCGCCCGACGTGCCCAACCTGCGCGGGATAGGGCGGCCCGACGCCGGGGCGGTCACCGTGACAGGGGGGAGGGCCTACCCGCCGGTGCAGGAATTCAACGTCTTCATGCCTGCGCCCGGCGAGGCGCTCGCCTTCGACATGCAGGGGAACACCATCGACCTGCATCAGCGCATGTCGCCCCTTTGCTACCCGATGCACGACCATTCGGAGCCGAGCCAGACGGCGCAGGGCGGAAACTACAACTGCGGGCTCATCTCGGGGATCTACTTCACCGGAGACCGCAACACCCCGGGGCAGATGGATTTCCCGATGGATGAGGATTTCGCCTTGATGTTCCAGGACGTTCGCGGGATCTCCAGTACCGGCCCCGCGCCGGGGTTGCCCCACGGGCACAACGGTTCAGAGTCCTGATAGGCGGTTGCAGCAATAAAGGAGATATGTCATGTCAGTCCAGAATCCGCAGCACAAAATAGCCCGCTGGCCAGTCATGGGGATGGAGGGGATGTGGGTCAAGATGTTCGACCCCCCCACCGAGAACCCGGACACCCCGGATAACGTGCTTCCGACCAACCCGGTCCCGGAGGTGATGGCTGCCGCCGGTCTCCAGGATATCCCCAGGGTCCCCCACACCGTGCAGCGCGACCTGATGCACGGCTTGAAGCTCCCGACCTGGGACGGGCGCAAGGAAATCATCTTCTTCACCTTCACCGACGACGACAACCCGGCAACCGGCATGGGGACCTACCCCGGACCGACCGTCAGGGTGCCGCGCGGGGTGGTCTTCCACTGCGAGACCTCCGGCAAGGGGCCGCCGCCGCACACCATCCACTGGCACGGCATAGAGCCCACGCCGATGAACGACGGGGTGGGGCACTGCTCCATGGAGATCGGGCACTACGTCTACCAGTGGCAGCCCAACTTCATAGGGACCTATTTCTACCACTGCCACAGGAACACGATGCAGCACTTCGAGTTCGGCCTGTTCGGCATGGTGCTGGTCGATCCGCCGGATGCCTACTTCGCGACCCAGGTCGACGTCACCATCCCGATCGGGAGCTGCCGGGACGGCAAGCGGAGGACCGCAGCCAACGTGGCCGATTTCCCGCAGTTCCCGGGCTTCAACTCGAACCTGCTCACCGCCCCCGACCCCTGGACCGGCGACCAGAGGCTCAAGTTCCCCCAGGACCCGCATGCCATGACCGTGGTATACGACGTGGAGGCCCTCTGGGTGGTGAGCGCCCGCGACTCTGTCTGGAGCGACCTGGCCGACAACGCCCGGCAGACCTACCCGGTGCACGGCACCATCCCCGGAGTGAACGACAACTTCCACACCCACGCCGGCGACTTGGTGTCCGCGGGGGACTTCTTCGCCTTCAACGACTACAACGCCGACTACTGGTACGTGACCGGCATCCCGGTCCCGGCCCACAAGGGGGGGACCGGGCGGATCGGGGTCAACGCGGAGATCCCGCCGGAATTGATGAGCGGGGTTTCCGGCACCCAGATCCCGATCAACGCCCAGACCGGGCAGACCGTGCTCGTGCGCTGCCTGAACGCGGCCTACAACAGCTGCGAGGTGATCTTCCCGATCAACGTGGTGGTGATCGCCTGGGACGGCAGGGCCCTCGGGCAGCCCCCCTACGGCTTCAACCACGCGTACCTGGTGCCGGCCGGCACCCCGATCGTGATGAGCACCGCACGGCGCTTCGACTGCCTGATCCGCTCGGCGACCCCGTTAGACGACGTCGTTGAGGTGAGGATGATCGACACCCGCGGCCAGGTGCCGGGCGAGTCCGAGGAACTCCTTCTGACCATCGAGATCCCGATCCACATCGGCGGCGACCCGCAGCAGGCCCCGGTATTCGCGGTTTCGGGGAGGGTCGCCGACGCGATAGGCCTTCCGCTTCAGGGGGTGCAGGTTGCGGCCAAGCCGGTAAGCCAAGGGGGGACCGGGCAGAAGACGGTCGCGACCGACGCCTCCGGCAATTTCAGCATCGACGAGCTCATAAACTCCAGCTACGAGATCGTGCCGACCCTGGCCGGCTTCACCTTCACGCCGGAAACGGTGGTGGTGACCGTCAACGACCAGAACGTGGGGGGGCAGAACTTCAGCGCGAGCATCGCGGTTGGGTCCGTGAGTCTCTCCGCCAACAAGCTGAGCCCGCAACCCCCGGGGATCCCGCACGGGGTGACCTTCACCTCCACCGTGCTTGGGGGGGTAGGTCCGTTCGAGTACCAGTTCTACCTCTCCAACGGGGTTAACACCATCCTGGCGCGGGACTTCTCCGCCGACAACAGGTGGACCTGGGACACCCTGGTGGCCGAGGGGGGGACCTTTACCGTCTTCGTGCACGTGCGCCAGGCAGGGGCCGGTGGGGCGCAAGCCGAGAAGATCGCCGGCACGGGCTTTGTGCTGAGCGGCGAGCCCCCCACCTTCTCCCCGAACAGCTACTCGATACAAGAGGCGCTGGAGGCGCTACGCATGAACGTAGGGCTCAAGAGCCCGAGCGCCGCGGAAATGGCGCGCTTCGACGTGGCCCCCTTCATCGAGGGGGTGGTGCAGCCCGACGGCCTGATAGACCTGAAGGACGTGCTCAACATCCTCAGGATGGCGGTAGGCCTCACCCCGCTTTAAGGGCGGGTCATGCAGCAACGGCGGCGCTTGCGCCGCGATGACGACAACGGGTGGCAGCGGTTCAATGCCGCTGCCACCCGTTTTTTATAGGCCCTGCGGGGAAAGGAGCGAGTCATATGTTCGGCTTCGGATTACCAGAAATGGTGATAATTCTCGTCATCGTGCTGCTCGTCTTTGGCGCCGGCAAGCTGCCGGAGGCGGGGAGGGCGCTTGGGCAATCCATCAGGAACTTCAAGAGCGCCAGCGAGGGGAAGGACGCGCCCGACGACCAGAAACCCGAAAAATAGCGGGTCTTGTTACTGACCAGGAGGTGGTGGCTATGAAGAACGTCGTGCTGATCACCGTCGCACTGCTCGCCCTGTCAGCCCCTGCCCACGCCGTAAGCTTCAGCGGAGCCATGGACAACCGGGACGGCTTCCC
>Ga0209317_1001674_pt1 | contig 18408 bp, 16 predicted proteins | sample RifGroB2_FD_183994 | JGI IMG/M metagenome (GOLD analysis project Ga0209317, IMG submission 183994) | Soil microbial communities from Rifle, Colorado, USA - Groundwater B2 (SPAdes) (version 2) | ecosystem: Environmental > Terrestrial > Soil > Unclassified | place: Rifle, Colorado | collected... | reverse complement strand
CCGCCTCTATCCTCCGGACCTGCACCCCGAGATCGTCTACTTCGACGTCACCCGCGCCATGAAGGGGGACCCACAGCAGGACCTGGAGCTCAAAGAGTTCGACCGGGTGAAGATCTTCTCGCGTGAAGAGATGGAAGAGACCCCCGTCGTCAAGGTGAGCGGAGAGGTGCAAAGACCAGGGCAGGTCCGTTACCTCGACAACATGACCGTGCGCGACCTGCTCATGCAGGTGGGCAACGTGAAGCTCTCCGCCTACCTGAAAAGCGCCGAGATCACCCGGATCAAGCGCAGCGGCGAAGCCGTCACCTCCTACTCCATCCCGGTGAACCTGGAACTTGCCTTGCTGGGAGGCGAGGAAAACGTAAAGCTGGAGCCCTTCGACGAACTAACGGTGAGGCGGATACCCAACTGGGCCGAGGCCACCGAGCGTTATGTGACCCTTAAGGGGGAGCTGGTTTTCCCCGGCACCTACCCCATCTTCAAGGGGGAGCGGCTCAGTTCCGTCATCGCCCGCGCCGGCGGCTTCACCGATCTCGCCTTCCTGAAGGGCGCACGCTTCACCAGAGAGAACGCCCGCAAGCTGCAGCAGCAACGCATGGACGAGGCGCTGGAGAAGGCGCAGGAAAACATCATCAAGCTGCAGACCAACATCTCGCAGACCGCTTCCTCAGCCGAGGAGGTCGCGAGCTCCAAGACCACCCTGGACAACCTGATGCGCAGCGTCGAGATCCTGAAGACCAAGAAGGCCGAAGGGCGCGTGCTTATGGAAATCGCCTCGCTGGAAGAATTCAAGGACAGCATCTACGACCTCGAGCTGCAGGGTGGCGATCAACTCACCGTCCCAAGCGATCCAGGCGGCATCAACGTGATCGGCGACGTCTACAACCAGAGCACGGTAGTTGCCCAGCGCGGACGCGACGTCGAATGGTACCTGCACCAGGTGGGCGGCCCCACCAGCGATGCCGACACGGACGGCATCTACGTCGTGAAAGTTGACGGCTCGGTCATCAGCCAGGCCAACTCCTCGAAATTCATTTTCTACAACTCTTTCTGGGGGAAACCGCTCGATTCCGGAGACACCGTGATAGTGCCTCGCCAGTACGAGAAGACCGCATGGCTCAGGAACATAAAAGACATAGCGCAGATCATAGGGAACATTGCTGTAACCGCAGGCGTCATCATAGCTGCGGGTAATTAAAAACAATTTCAAGGTTCAAGGTTGGGTGGAAGAAATGAGGATAGATTCCTTTGAACAGATTGAATCATGGAAAGAGGCTCGGAAGTTAGTTCGGGAGGTCATAGGACACCTCTTTTACCTGCTGCCGCAGGCACGATTCGCTAACGGCTTTGGGAACTACCTGCAGAACCTTAATGCCTTGAACCTTGAACTCTGAACGTATAATGAGCGCAGCGAGCAGGCGTGAGGCTCCTGCGTTTAACATGGATGAAGGTGGGTTATATGCAAAATATTCTCGTCACAGGCGGGTGTGGCTTTATCGGCTCCAATTTTATCCGGCTCGCTTTGCAGAAGCTTCCCGAATGCAGCATTGTCAATCTCGACAATTTGACGTATGCCGGGAACCTGCAAAACCTGACTGACATAGAAAGCGACAGTCGTTACAAGTTTGTCAAAGGGGATATTTGCGACAGTTCGCTGTTGAAAAAAGTCTTTGCTGAAGAGCGGGTCGATACTGTGGTTCACTTTGCCGCCGAGTCCCACGTGGACCGGAGCATCGAAGGCCCGGCTGCTTTTGTCCAGACTAACATCATTGGCACCTTCACGCTCCTGGAAACTGCTCGTAGCGCATGGCTTAACAATCAGCAGTCACCGTCAAATCAACGTTTCCTTCATGTAAGTACAGATGAAGTTTACGGTTCTCTGGGAGAGACCGGTTATTTTACTGAAACCACCTCTTACGATCCAAAGTCTCCATATTCCGCGAGCAAGGCATCTTCCGATCATCTCGTCAGCGCCTATCACCATACCTATGGCCTGCCGACCATGATCACCAACTGCTCCAATAACTATGGCCCTTACCATTTCCCAGAGAAGCTGATCCCTTTGATCATCAGCAACGCAATCAATGGCCGCGAACTTCCAGTCTATGGTGATGGCAGCAACGTCAGGGACTGGCTTTATGTCATTGACCACTGCTCCGCCATCCTCGCAGTGCTAGAGAGAGGCAGGCTTGGTGAGACCTACAACGTCGGCGGTAACAGTGAAAAGCGTAACCTCGAAGTGGTGGAGACCGTCTGCGACATCCTCGACACGACTGCTCCGCCGCTGGCAAACGGCTTGCCTAGGCGCTCGCTTATCCGTTTTGTAAAGGATCGTCCCGGCCACGATCAACGCTACGCCATCGACGCCGGCAAAATCCGCAAAGAACTCGGCTGGAGCCCTTCTGTTAGCTTTGAAAATGGCATTCGACGGACCATTGACTGGTATCTCGCCAACCTGGACTGGGTCGAAGGTGTCTGCGACGGTAGCTACCAGAACTACTACCAGTCCATGTACGGTGAGCGCTTTCCTGCTGAAAGTGGAGAGGTACCTGCATGAGCGGCATTAAAAAAGGAATCGTATTGGCGGGAGGAGCCGGGAGCAGGCTTTATCCTCTGACGCTTGTCGCCAGTAAGCAGCTGCAACCGGTTTATGACAAGCCGATGATCTATTACCCGCTTGCCACTTTGATGATGGCAGGTATAGATGACATACTGATCATCTCAACTCCACACGACACTCCGCGTTTTGAGTCTCTTCTAGGTGATGGCAGCCGCTGGGGGATATCTATCTCCTACAAGGTTCAACCTGAGCCAAAGGGGATCGCCCAAGCGTTTCTTGTCGGTGAGGATTTTATTGCAGATGATCCGATCTGCCTTATCTTGGGAGATAATATCTTCTATGGAAAAATTGGGCTCGATAAGATGGTCCAGGAATTTGACGGCGGTGCTGTTGTCTTCGGGTATCCTGTAACTGACCCTGAACGTTACGGCGTTGTTGAGTTCGGCAAGGACGGAAAGGTCCACAGTATCGAAGAAAAGCCGGCACAGCCGAAATCATCTTACGCCATCCCCGGTCTTTATCTCTATGACGGCAGCGTTGTAAAGCGTGCCCGCTCAATGAAGCCGTCCGCCCGTGGAGAGTTGGAGATCACGGATGTGAACCTGGAATATCTGCGCCGCGGGGAACTGCGGGTGGAAATCCTAGGCCGCGGCATCGCTTGGCTGGATACCGGTACTCATACGAGTCTTCTGGAGGCGAGCCATTTCATAGGCACCCTTGAAGCACGGCAGGGGTTGAAGATCGCTTGTCTTGAGGAAATCGCCTACAGGAGGGGATTCATTAACGAAGCTGGGCTTCGCCAAGTTATTTCAGATACCCCGAAGTCTTCGTATAGGGATTACCTAGCGCGAGTATTGACAGAAAATTGAGCCAAGAAGGCGATGCTGCACCGCAGAGAGCGACCGGTAGCTGAATTTAACACAAAGGATGTTTAAATGAATATAATTCCAACTGAAATTCCCGATGTTCTCATCATTGAACCGAAAGTCTTTGGAGATGACAGGGGGTTCTTCCTTGAGAGCTTCAATCAGAAGCTGTGGGAAGAAAAGACAGGGCTTAAGACCGTATTTGTTCAAGACAACCATTCCCGCTCTGGCAAGAACGTCCTTCGTGGGTTGCACTACCAGATTCAACATCCTCAAGGAAAACTCGTACGAGTAACAGCCGGAGAGGTTTTCGATGTAGCCGTCGATATCCGTAAAAACTCGTCTACATTCGGCAGATCTGTAGGTGTAGTACTTTCTGCGGATAATAAACGCCAGTTATGGGTGCCGGAAGGATTCGCCCACGGCTTTCTAGTGATGTCCCATGAAGCTGAATTTCTTTATAAGACAACCGAGTACTGGTACCCCGAATTCGAACGAAGTATTCTATGGAGAGATAATGATTTAGCGATAGATTGGCCACTATCAAGTCAGCCCATTCTGGCGAAGAAGGACGCCGAGGGGCAGGCTTTCAGCTGTGCTGAGTTTTTTGACCTTTAAAAGGTCTCTGTGCAGTGAGAGTTATGTTTCAGCTTTGGGTTTGCAGTTTACTTTCAAGGACGTAAATATGGATTCACAAGAAAAGATGAATGAGTCACAGGGAATGTACCTGCTTGAGCTTTTGCAGGTTCTAGTAAAACGCAAAATGCAGATTATAAAGATATGCAGCATTGCTGTAGCCGCGTCGGTAGTTTACAGCCTGGCCTTGCCCAACATCTACTCCGCGACAGCAAAGGTTCTTCCTCCGCAGAAGGATTCCGGTGGCGGGCTTTCAACCCTGCTAGGACAGGCCGGCGGACTGGCAGGTCTAGCTGCAGGAGGTTTGGGGGGGGGCAGCGAACTTTACCTAGGTATTTTAAAAAGCCGGTCAGTCTCAGATGCCGTGGTGCAACGGCTTGATCTTGTCAAGGTCTACAAGGCAAAAAATCCTGAGGCGGCCAGGGCCAAGTTGGAAGCAGCGGTCAAGGTGCAAGCTGGTAAAGACGGCATCATTTCTATTGTCGCGCAAGACAAGGACCCGCGCCGCTCTGCTCTTCTAGCCAACACTTTAGTTGCCGAGTTAGCAAAGACCACAGTCCGACTGAACCTATCGAAAGCTGGCACTGAGAGGCTATTTCTCGAAAAGCGACTAGACTTTGTCAAAAGGGACCTGAAAGCTGCAGAAGATAGTTTAAAGGCATTTGCTCAAACGAATAAGCTTATACAACCTGATTCACAGGCAAAGGCGTCAATAGAAGGCATAGCAAGAATTAAGGCTGAACTTGCAAGTAATGAAGTTCGCCTTGCAGTTTTGAACACCCAACAGACCGAACATAGCCCTGAAATTAAGGCCGCAAAGTCTGGAATTAACCAATTAAAGGATGAACTTCGTGCCCTTGCCGGCAACGGCGTCGGTGGCGAGGGTATCCCTTCCATTGGGAATGTGCCTGGCGTGGGGCTTGAGTATTCGCGAAAATTGCGGGAACTTAAAACTCAAGAGGCCATCTTTGAGCAGCTGACAAAGCAGTACGAAGTTGCAAAGTTAAATGAGGCGAAGGATTCATCTTCTTTCCAGATTCTGGACGAAGCAGTGGTTCCCATGAATAAAAGTGCTCCGAAACGGGCCTTGATTGTGGTCCTTACGGCAGTCTCTGCCTTTTTCGTCTCTATTTTTGTTATCTTTGTGCAGGAGTCTTTATCCAAGATGTCAGAAGAGCATAGAAGGAACATCAAAAGGCAGGCTCTCGCATTGAAGTCGCCTGACTGCTAGAGCTGGCAGATATAACAAGAAGATTCGATGCGAAGATATCGGTGTGATTAATTGCATGTCTTCCCTATTGTTTAATGCAGTATTTGCAATTAAAAGGTTATATATGTCTTTGAAGCATAATACCTTGTGGAATTTGTTCGGAAGCGGTGTCCCCTTTTTGCTGGGGGCGGTCACCATACCTTATCTGCTGCGCGAAGCGGGAGTGGAAGCTTTCGGTATTCTCACCCTTGTATGGGCATTGATAGGGTATTTCAGCCTCTTTGATTTCGGATTGGGGCGTGCCATCACTCAACAAGTATCTGCCAATCGTGCTTCTGGGCAGACCGAAGAGTTGCCCAGTTTGGTCAAGACTGGGCTCCTTTTTATTTTAGGCACGGGCCTGACTGGCGGATTGTTGCTAGCCGTCTTTGCAGCACCACTTGGCACCCAATGGCTAAACGTGAGTGAGTCTCTGCAGAGAAGTACCATTTACTCCTTTTGCATCGCCTCGCTCGGTATACCGATGACAACTCTGACAACGGGGTTAAAGGGTGTCTTGGAAGCATACGAAGACTTCAAGTTGATCAACCTGTTGCGGCTGTTCCTTGGTGCTGCCAACTTCGGACTGCCTGTCTTGAGTGTTATGATGTTTGGCCCGTCGCTCCCCATAATGGTGTGCAGTCTTATTTTTGCAAGACTCGCGGTGTTAGGGGCCCACATGCTCCTTGTTTACCGAAAACTTCCGCCGGGCTGGTTGAAAGCAAGTTTCAGCAAGGAAAGAATGAAAGGCTTGCTTCCCTTTGGCGCCTGGATGACTCTATCAAACCTGGTAAGCCCCTTGATGGTGGTCGCAGATAGATTCATTATCTCATCAATACTAGGAGCAAGCCTGGTCGCGTATTATACCGTACCATCAGATTTTTTAATCCGCATACTCATCGTCCCCGCTGCCCTATCTGTGGCGCTGTTTCCAAGGCTTACCTCGGTAATGGCAACGGACCGAAAAGCAGCAAAACAGCTATACGAAAAAAGCCTGAAGGTCACGAGTTTGACCATGCTCCTTATCTGCTTATGCATCGCAGTAGGGTCCTACTGGGGCTTGTCGCTCTGGTTAGGTGAGGAGTTCGCCAGAAATTCCTGGCAAGTAACCTCAATTCTAGCTGTTGGGCTATTTATGAACGGTATCGCCCAGATACCGTATGCTGCGGTTCAGGCTTCAGGCAATGCAAGGGTGACTGCACTTTTGCATTTAGGAGAATTTATATTTTACATTCCCCTGCTGTTCTTGTTCCTGCATCTGTTCGGATTGATCGGTGCTGCCATGATCTGGGTTTTGAGAGTCGGCGTTGACCTGATGTTTTTACTTAAGGTTGCCAATGAAAGTACCGCTGAACCGCATCAAAGTGACTCGGTGGTTCCCGCCGAGGTTGCTAATTAGACAAGAACCCAAATGCCGCGCCCAGATCCTTGACCTCTTTCCGGCCTTTCCTGGAGCGCCAGGCGAAAATATTTCGCAACAACCTTACCATTATGGGACGGGTAAGTCCCTATACGGTGCGCATTGACCTTGCCCCTTTGAAATTTGCTGACAAGAGCCGTCAACGAATCAACCGCCGCAACAAGCGTTTAGCTGCTCAGAGGAGAGCCCGGTGCCGAATAGAATTGCAATAGGATTGGTTGTCTACAGGCCTTCAATCAACCTGATCCGCAGATTGCAGACCGCAATAGGCTTGAACTTCTCAATATATGTTTTCGACAACAGCCCGGAAGATCCTGTAATGAGGGAATTCTGTAAAAGATCTGCCGACAGCGATGTTAAATATATCACCTGCGGTAAGAACGTTGGGTTAGGTGTTGGAATATCGTCTGTTTGCGCTCAGGCGTACTACGACTCGTTTCCTGCGTTGCTTTTTTTCGACCAGGATACGGTATTTGATCACACCACCTTGGGTTTTATAGATGATTTTTATAAGCATAACGACGATCTTGCCTCTAGTTACAGTGCTGTCTGGTTTAATGCAAAAACGTTCGCAGATGGGGAAGGTGGAGCTGGATTCATATTTAACGATGTTTTGTTGTCAATCAACAGTGGCAGTTTGTTTTTTCTAGAAAATCTTAAAAGATTGAACTGGATGAACGAGAAATTTTTTGTCGATTGCGTGGATTATGAATTTTGTCTCAACTCCAGCAATAATAAATTTAAGATCGGAGAGTGCTCAAATACACCCGGTTTTGATCACGATACAGAGCAAGAGGACATCAGGTGCCGGGTATTCGGTAAAGAGCGAAAGCTTCGTAAATATTCCGCGGACAGGATTTCAAGCACCATCAGTGCCAGTATCAGGCTTATGTTCTCCTCTATTTGGACCAGGAATAATGCATTTACCGCAGGAATCATCAGGTCACTTGCCGGATATATCTTCTGGCAACTGATGAGTCGAATTCTTAGGGTTTCAAAAAACAACCAAGGGATTATAAAATGACACAAGATTTGAAACATGAGTATGCAATTTTTACAGTATGTAATCTGGCATACTTGCCTAAGGCTTTAGTATTGGCAGAGTCAGTATTGGAATACAACAGCATAAAACTGAGAATTTACATTTTTGATCGTAAAGTCACGACTGATTTCTCTGATTTAAAAGCTGATATATTTTGGATGGAGGATCTTAATGTACCCGACTTTTACGAACTTGCCTTCAAATATGACATCATAGAACTAAGCACCAGTCTCAAACCCTACATCTCACTTACGCTTCTTGAACAGTTCAATAAAGTAATTTTTTTGGATCCGGATACATGTCTGTATAGTTCGGTAGAACCCATACTGACGGACCTTGAAGCACATTCAATCGTGCTGACACCCCACTACACGACGCCGCAAACCGATGACATTTCCGAAAGCGACGTTGGGATGATGAGATTTGGATCGTTTAACCTTGGCTTTTATGCCGTGAAACACACGGACCAAGGGATTGGTTTCCTTGCCTGGTGGTCGAACAGGTGTCTGCAATTCAGTTACATGGAATCACAATTTGGCCTTTCTACTGATCAGAAATGGGTCAGTATAGCACCTTGCTTTTTCGAGGATTTGTACGTTTCATTCAATCTGGGGTATAATGTCGCCCCGTGGAATTCCTTTGAGAGGAGAATTGCCAAGGATTCCAATGGTCGATACTTGGTAAATGAGAAATATCCTCTTGTTTTTTTTCATTTTAGTAACTTCAATACTGATGACCTTGATTATTTCAATAAAAGATCCTTGTATGAAAAGAATGTCAAGCGTCCAGATCTTTTGGAACTGGGCACACGGTACAATCAAGCACTTATTACAAACACAACAGAAGCAGCAAAAACAAAATATGGTTTTGATTACATGTCTGATGGCGAATATATATCCCCTGCCTTGCGACGTGCCTATGCCTGTATTTCAGGAGAACTGCCAAAAAATCATGACCCGTTTGATTCGAAAGGGGTTGTTGGTCTTTTCGCTAGGAAAAACTTTCTTTTTGAAAATGAGGCAAAGCCTTACAAAACCAACGGCTTCGGAGACCTCTCCGAAAACAAAACTAAACTAGATGTCATCTATTTTGTCATGCGATTGATTCTTCGACTGACAGGTCCGAATAGGTTCCAAAATTTCTCAAGGTTGCTGGTGTATTTGTCAAGTTATAGACAAAATCGCGGTCTGTGGAAGTTATGAAGCTTTTGCTCCAAAGTTTTGCATCAAAAAATGGCTGTTTCTCTTGAGTTGACCAATTGGAAGTAAATAATGCTTGAAGGTTTATACAAATTTGTTGCGATAGCACTCAGTCTACTTATCTTTGCACAAGCATATTCCATAAGGATGGCTGTAGGTACTTATATTTTCCCCGCTTGTTTGTTTGCACTAGCTTGGTTTTTATTTACCTTTTTACCACTTGTTATATTATTTGATGTACCTGTGAATCCTATCTCTATACTATATTTGTTTAATTGTGTTTCAGCCTTTTCACTGGGCGCTTTGCCTTTCAACTGGCGTTACGCTTTCGAAGCCAATAAGTCGAAAAGTCTTGAAGATTATTCAAAATTTGATAGTAGGCTGATTATTTATTTATTTGTTATATCAGGCGTATCATCAATTATGTTTTCAACTATTAGTGTTACAACTAATGGATTTGAGCTGAGTTCTTTAATGTTTAATCTTTTAGAGACAAGTGGAAGGTATGCTGCCTTGCGCGGCAATGGTTATTTAGAATATAACGTATGGGGGGTTTTGAGTACCTTTTTTACGTATGCTACACCTATATTCGGCGGTCTAATTTACCAGCAGCGACAAAAGTACTTAAAAAAAAGTATCATCTTGTCTGTTGCGTTTATACCTTCCTTGTATTTTATGTTGACACAGTCTGCTAAATTGATAATTTTCTACTCTATTGGTTTTTATTTTGGTTCTGTTTTGTTGAAAAAAATATATTTGAATAAGCTCGACTTATTCAACAAAACTTTTCTTTTCAGGTTGATGGTTGGAATTTTACTTTTTATTCCACTAGTTTTAATTTCTTTTATATCAAGAGAAGGTTATTATGAGTATCTAGGCTCTGATTTGTTGTATGGAATACTGGCATATTCTGTTAAATCCTACGCTTTTGGGCAGGTTTATGCCTTTTCGGATTTCCTTTCTGAATTCTTAGGATCTCAATCACAACTAACTTACGTACACGATTATGGTTCTTACGGATGGTACACACTTACTTCTGTTATGGATTTGTTTGGTGATAAATATTTTCCTCCTGGAACCTTTTACGACAGCTATGCTTATAAAGATTTTTTTGCCACAAATATCTTCACCCTTTTTAGAGGTCTTATCTACGACTTCGGAGGTTTTGGATCAATAGTATTCATGTTTGTATGCGGACTGATTGCACATGCTTTTTTTTATATACTTTTGACCTCCCGAAGTTCTTGGTCCGCTTGCAGTGTCTTTATTATTACAGTCGTATTTATACAAGGCTCATATTTAGTTAGTATTCTGATGGCAAGGTATACCTACCTGTTGCTATTGGCGTTTATACTTATTTTTTATTGTAATGACCAGTTTTGCAAATACAAATCCAAACGACAAAAACTGCTCACGCGAGCAAATAGAACCGGATAGCGCACAAAATATCTACATATCCTAATGCTGAACATCTAGCAGGTTGTTGAAAATCAAATAGATAAAGATGGCATTCCTGATACCTCGTTGCGCGCAACTGACTGCTATTGCAGGATATTGTTATGCGAAGATCAGACAGCAAAATAGAGGCATTGTTCACTTATGTGGCTCCAGAATCTTTTGTTCCTAAGGTTCCCCTTCTGCGAGCCAAGGAACGGGCGAGCGCGAAGCAGCAAAGGCCATGGTGCAACAACTGCCACGAACAGCGCATTACCTTAGGCCGCGACAAAGGCTATGGCACCAAGTACTTCGTCAAAGAATTGCGAGAGCTTAAAATCATACACTATGTGGCTCAAAACACCAGTAACCGACGGTCTGCCATTGATGGCAGAACAACCAACCATCCAAACTATCCGTCAGCCAGAGAATCAGGAAACGGATTAAAGAAGGCTTCGGCTGGATGAAGACCGTAGGCAGGATTCGTAAGTATTATATATGTACCGAGGAGTTGAGATGATTGCCATGCAACTCGACCTACATGCAGCAGCCCTACAACTTGGTACGAATGTGAAAGCTGGACCTTAGTGTCACTTGAAAATGGTGGAAAACGCCTCCGAACTGGTTGCCACATCACCATTTTGAAGTTGAGAAAGAGCAAATAAACCCGGCACAAAAGTAGCCACAGCGACAAAATTGGTTTCAAAAAAAATCGCTAAAAATCACTTTGGGCACCAAAGGGCATATTTTCAACGACCTGCTAGGTAAAGCTTGTTCTTCAAGTGCTTGCCTGTGTATTTCATAAGCGAAGGTTCCAGTTATGAACGTAATCATTGTCTCTCGTAGGTTTAATCCCGGTCATTTCTCCCACTTAGTAGCCAATTACAAACTTTTTAAAGATTGCGGTTTTTCACCATGCTTGTTTGTAGATAAAGCATTTAATAAAATGGATGAAAAAGGCGAATTTGAAAAGACTAACGCGATCGCAGAGCTGAATAACCTTAAATCCATTGACGCCGCGGTATTTTGGTTCCCAAGTCTAATGAATTTGGTCGATATACTGGTGTTAAGGCTGATTTTTAGGTCAAGGGTAGTCTACGTATTTCATGAACCATTCGATTCGATCCGAAATTATCTTAGATCCGGTTTTACATTGAAAAAGGTGCTTAGGATATGTCTAATAAATATCGTCAACCTGCCTGTGATTTTATTTTCGCACCATATTGTTTTACCGTCCAGAGCCTCGTTTCTGTTATATAAAAAACGGTACACTTTTTTGAACAATAACTTTTCTCAGATCCCGCTTCTATTTGATGATGAGGCAGTAGTTTTACATGAAAAGTCAAAAAAGTGCATTTCCTATATTGGTACAATCGCCCCAGACCATGCGTTTGACAGGTTTGTTGAATTTGTCGACTCAGCCTTGAATAATGAGTGGTTCCCTAGGTTTCAGTACCAGATTGCTACCAGTAGTACAATACCTGCTAAGGAAAGAGCCATACTTAGGCCTCATGTACTATCCGGGAAAGTTGTAATATCAGAGGGGCACCCTATGAGTACCGCAGAAATTAACGATTATTTTCGAGATAGTCTTGTTGTCTGGAATGCCTATCATCGTTCGAACCAGAGTGGGGTTCTTCCAAAAGCATACATGTTTGGTGCTGCCGTAATAGTGCTATCTCGTAATGTTAATGAATTCATTGAGGACCGCCAAACCGGCATCCTTATAAACGATAATAGCGATGTAAACGAAATTAAGAATGCAATAGAAGAAATAATTGCGAATAAAGATTTGTATTTTAAAAATTGCAGGGAAAAATTTTTTAAATATTTTTACTATAAGAACAATGCAGAGCGTTTTCTCGCCTTCATAAAGTAGATTTGCACAAAAATAAATTTTAGTGACAAGGACTCATATGGAGAATACATCTGTAGATTTAAGCCGTCCCTCTTACTACGTGGAACCAGACTCGAGAATATATCGATTCAAACGAAAGCTTACACTCAAACCTGTTCTTGATATAATTACGAAAACTGTGGGTCATAGAAAAGACTTTTCGCTGCTTGAAATCGGAACCGGCTCAGGCTTCTTACTTACTTTTCTAGAATCTGAGTTTCCTAAAGCTAAACTTACTGGGGTAGAATACGATCAGCGTTTGGTGACTTTAACACGATCCAAGTTGAAGAACGCCAAGATTTTGCAAGGCAATGCAGAAGAACTCGATCTTAAAAACGAAACGTTTGACGTAATAGTTTCTCTACAAGTGATTGAGCATCTTTACCGTCCGGAACTGATGCTTGCTTCCGTTAAAGAACATCTTGCTCCGGGCGGCACCTTCATTTTCACATCGCCTAACCTAACCGGTTGTGGCGCAAGAATTATGAAAGAAAAGTGGCATGGCTATCGTGATGACCACGTTTCCATGAAGGAATTTGCACAGTGGTCTCCTTTTTTGCAAAACCTTGGCTTCACTCCGCTTTACTGCGGCTCTACTTTTTTTACCGGCATTCCTCTTTTAAATCGATTGCCTCTTGGAATATTGAATTGGGGTCTCCTTTATTTGTTCGGATCTTTGCGATGGAAGTACGGCGAATCTTTTGTAGGAATATTTAGGCTCACACAATGATCAAAACTGGTCGTTAGTTGGTGCCGGACGTCGAAAGTTACTTTTTGTCATGATGTGGAAAGGAGATTGATAAATGTTCAGTGGGAAGACACTGCTTATTACCGGCGGCACAGGCTCTTTTGGTAACGCTGTACTGAGAAGATTTTTACACACAGAGATAAAGGAAATTCGTGTCTTCAGCCGCGACGAGAAGAAGCAGGAGGATATGCGGATCGAGCTCAACACGGCCAAGGTTAAATTTTACATCGGGGATGTTCGAAACTATGACAGTATTATCTCCGCCTTGGACGGGGTGGATTTTGTTTTTCATGCCGCTGCCCTAAAGCAGGTTCCTTCATGTGAGTTTTACCCCATGGAGGCAGTCCGCACTAATGTCCTCGGTACTGAAAATGTGCTGAATGCCGCCCTAGTCAAGAAAGTAAAGAAGGTCATCACTCTCAGCACTGACAAGGCTGTTTATCCCATAAACGCCATGGGCATATCAAAGGCAATGATGGAAAAGCTGATGGTTGCTAAGGCCCGGATGACTGACGAAGCGAATACGGTATTTTCCGGTACACGGTATGGCAATGTCATGGCCTCCCGTGGCTCCGTAATCCCGCTATTCATAAAGCAGATCAGCGAAGGGAAGCCGCTGACCGTAACCGATCCGAACATGACCCGATTTCTGATGTCTCTGGATGATGCAGTTGATCTGGTGCTATATGCCTTCAGCAATGCTAATCAGGGCGACATCTTCGTCCAGAAGGCGCCTGCGTCCACCATCATGGACTTGGCGCTGGCGGTCAGAGAGCTTTTCAACGCCCAGAACGAGATCCGCGTCATCGGCACCCGCCACGGCGAGAAGCTTTACGAGACCCTGCTGACACGGGAGGAACTGGTGAAGGCCCAGGATATGGGCGACTATTTCAGGATCGTGCCAGACGATCGAGACCTGAACTACGGTAAATATTTCACTGAGGGGGAAGAGGCTATTTCCCACTTTGAGGATTATAATTCGCACAACACCCAGCGTTTGACTGTGTCCCAGATCAAGGAGAGGTTGCTGAAACTAGAGTACGTCAGACGGGAACTCAACCTCTGACCGTGGTCTTGGTTTTAGTTCTACCTTGTTGCGATACTTTTTGAAAGGTTGCTGAAATGAAAACTGTACTTATAACCGGTTCTGATGGCTTCGTTGGGAAAAATCTTCGTGTCACCCTGCAGCATCGCGAGGATCTGCGCCTGCTTTTTTTTGACATTCAGGACGATCCAGCTAAGCTCGCGGGTCTGCTTGAGCAAGCAGATTTCGTTTTCCACTTGGCAGGAGTGAACCGCCCTGAAAATCCAGAAGAGTTTCGCTCTGGAAACACGATGCTGACCGAACAGATTTGCCATCATCTTCTACAGGGCGGCAGAAAGGTGCCTCTTGCGATTACCTCCTCCACACAGGCGGCCCTTGACAATCCTTACGGCGTCAGCAAGCGTGAAGCTGAGAACGCCGTGTTCAGCTATGGACAGCGGGCTGGTGCTTCGGTGTATATCTTTCGTCTGCCCAATGTATTCGGCAAGTGGTGCCGTCCCAATTACAATTCCGTTGTAGCAACCTTCTGCCACCATATCGCAAACAACCTCCCAATTCAGGTCAATGACCCGAGCGTGGTGATGAGGCTGGTTTATATCGATGATGTGGTGGGTGCCTTCGTCGATCTTATCGATGGTAGGGCTTCGGTGCAGGACGAAGGTTTCTGCATAGTGCAGCCGACTCATGTCATGAAGCTTGGCGAGATAGCTGAGCTGATTCGGTCCTTCCACCTGAGCCGGGAGCAAAGAAGCATTCCTGACATGTCGGATCTCCTTGTGAAGAAGATGTACAGCACCTATCTCAGTTATCTTCCGACTGACAGCTTCAGCTACCCGCTTCAGATGAACATCGACCAGCGAGGATCCTTTACCGAGTTCATAAAAACTGCCGATCGAGGTCAAGTGTCGATTAATATCTCAAAGCCTTGCATCACCAAGGGCAATCACTGGCACCACACCAAAAATGAGAAGTTTTTGGTAGTGAGTGGGCAGGGGGTGATCAGTTTCAGGCGGATTGGGAGTGATGAAATCATAGATTATCACGTCTCAGGCGACAGACTGGAAGTGGTAGACATACCCACAGGGTACACCCATAATATCCGCAATGCCGGTTTCACCGACCTGGTGACAGTGATGTGGTGCAACGAGATGTTCGATGCTGAAAAGCCGGATACTTTTTTTGAGCCTGTGAAGCCGGTCAAGGGGGGACAGTGAAGAAGATTAAAGTCATGACTGTAGTCGGTACGCGTCCAGAGATCATTCGCCTCTCACGCGTACTCCCTATTCTCGATCGTTACGCCGAGCACATTCTTGTCCATACCGGGCAGAACTATGACTACGAGCTGAATGAGATTTTTTTTGATGACCTTCAGATTCGCAAACCGGATTACTTCCTGTGCGCAGCAGGTGCCACCACCGCTGAAACAATCGGTCAGATGATCATCAAGATTGACCCTCTGTTGGCTGAGTTACAGCCAGAGGCGCTTTTAGTGCTCGGCGACACCAATAGTTGTCTGGCAGCCATTCCGGCCAAGAGGCGCAAGATCCCCATCTTCCATATGGAGGCCGGGAATCGCTGCTTTGATCAACGCGTGCCCGAAGAAACCAACCGGAAGATTGTGGATCACATCAGCGATATCAACCTTACCTACAGCGATATCGCGCGCGAGTACCTGCTGAGGGAGGGACTGCCGCCGGACCGGGTCATTAAGACTGGCTCTCCCATGTTCGAGGTGCTGAATCACTACCTGGCAAAGATCGAAGCCTCTACTATACTCGCTACATTAGAGCTTAGTCGTTATGACTATTTTGTGGTAAGTGCTCACCGGGAAGAGAATGTAGATTCGGAAGCAAATTTTTGCAAGCTTGTAGACATTCTCAATAGCCTGGCAGAAACGTACGGGAAGCGGGTCATCGTCTCCACTCATCCACGCACCCGTAAGCGGGTGGAGGCCCTAGGAGTCCGTTTCCATGACAAGATCGAACTTATGAAACCGCTCGGCCTCACCGATTATGTGCATCTGCAGATGCAAGCACGTGCCGTGCTATCCGACAGCGGTACCATCAATGAAGAATCCTCGATTCTGAACTTCCCAGCTCTCAATCTGCGCGAGGCACACGAGCGCCCAGAGGGGATGGAAGAGGCCAGCGTAATCATGTCAGGACTGGAACTGGATCGGGTACACCAGGGGTTGGCGATCCTAGCTGATCAGAAAAGGGGGGGCGAACGCACCCTGCGGCAGGTCGGAGATTACTCCATGCCCAATGTCTCTGACAAGGTGATGCGTATCATAGTTAGCTACACGGACTACGTCAATAGGGTCGTTTGGCGCAAGTCTTGAGACGGCTGCATGTCTTGCAGTGCGGTCTGGTCTTGGTTTGATCTGTGCAAATGCTGTCAGGAACCGCCTTTTTTTGAAACATTGAAAGAATAAAGGGATACAGATGATTCATGTAGTTTCAGAACTTTATTATCCAGAGGAAACATCAACTGGATATATCCTGACAAAAATTGCTGAAGGCCTTGCTGAAACATTTCCAGTACACGTCATAACGGGGCCACCAGACTATTCAGGTTTGAAGGCTGCACCTAAATCGGAAGTCAGGAACAAGGTCAGAATTGAGAGAGTCAGAGCGATCAATTTAAACAAGAACAAGATCGCCTCGCGTCTGTTGAGATCAATTTTGCTAAGCGTCCAACTTGCTGTCAAAACATTGAAGGAAGTTCGAAAGGGGGACACTGTTTTTGTTGTTACCAATCCTGCACCATTGCTTGTCATAATGTGTCTGGTGTGCCGGCTTACACGTTCATCACTGATCGTCCTTACCCATGACGTCTTTCCGGAAAATCTACAAGCTGCCCAGCTTATCCAAGGCAACTCCTTGTCGTTTCGCATTCTTTCGAGGGTTTTTAGCGCGATTTACAAGGCCTCAGACCATATTGTCGTGATCGGCAGGGATATGAAGGAAATTATGCGGGCTAAGATAAATGCCAGCCTGCCAGAGATTACCGTGATCACAAATTGGGCTGACACTGATGATATCAGTCCGGAGGCCCGTGCCTCGAATCAGATTATCAAGAGTCTGAACCTCCAAGGGAAGTTTGTGGTTCAATTTGCCGGGAATATGGGAAGGGTCCAGGGGATCGACCATATCGTCGCCGCTGCAGAGATTCTAAAAAATGAAAAGGTGCATTTCATTTTTATCGGTGATGGCGCAAAAAGGAAATGGCTTGTCGAGCAGGTTGAGGTCAGAAAGCTTAAGAACGTAAAGGTCCTTGATGCCAAGCCCCGTGCAGAGCAACAGCTTTTTCTCAATGCTTGCGATGTCGGCATGGTAAGTCTCACCGCCGGCATGGTCGGACTGGGTGTTCCGAGCAAGGCATATAACATCCTAGCTGCCGGGAAACCCGTTATCGCAGTAGTTGATCCCAACTCTGAAGTAGGTCTCTTGGTAAAAGAAGAGAATGTCGGGTGGGTGGTAGCACCAGGAGATTCGGAAGGTCTTGCTGCTGTAATACTGGAGGCAAGTAATTTTACTCGTCTAGATGAAATGGGACGCAGGGCGCGGGAAGTAGCCGAACACACATATTCCCTAGATGCAATCCTCTCAAAATACCAGGAACTCTTTGACCATTATGCATCGAAACAATGAAAACTTATCAGTATTTGTCACAGGAGCAACTGGTTTTGTTGGATCCATCCTAGTCCAGCGACTTCTGAGCGAGCAGTTCCGGGTTACTGCCGCTGTATTGGCCTGCGAGGATGCTGGACATCTGCCCGCAGCGGTTAAGCGGTTTGTAGTGCCGCCCCTTTCTGAGTCGAGCGACTACTCTGCAGCCTTGCAGCATGCCGACATCGTCATCCACCTTGCCGCCCGGGTTCATATCATGCAGGACACTGCTACTGATCCTTTGCAGGAATTCCGAAAAGTGAACAGATATGGAACCGAACGTCTAGCTAGGCAGGCTGCGGCTTCTGGCGTGAAGAGATTTGTATTCATGAGCACTATTGGAGTAAACGGTAGCGCTTCTAGTGAGAGAGCGTTTAAAGAGACAGATGATCCAATGCCTCATAATTCGTATTCAATATCCAAACTTGAGGGCGAGTTAGATTTGAAGAATGTTTGTGAAAATACCGAGATGGAGGCTGTGATTGTAAGAGCTCCCCTTATCTATGGTCCGGGTAATCCAGGGAACTTCCTTTCGCTTCTTCGTGTCATTGCTAAAGGAATTCCCCTGCCTTTAGCCTCTGTCTGCAATCTAAAGAGTTTCTTGTACGTTGAGAACCTTGCCGATGCGTTAGTTTGCTGTG
>Ga0209317_1001673_pt1 | contig 18421 bp, 15 predicted proteins | sample RifGroB2_FD_183994 | JGI IMG/M metagenome (GOLD analysis project Ga0209317, IMG submission 183994) | Soil microbial communities from Rifle, Colorado, USA - Groundwater B2 (SPAdes) (version 2) | ecosystem: Environmental > Terrestrial > Soil > Unclassified | place: Rifle, Colorado | collected... | reverse complement strand
GTGTTGACCCCGGGATCGCTCAAGACTTCCTGCGCGTTGCAGGTGCACTTGGCGAAGCCGAAGCGGTCGGCTACGGAACGCGCCCCGGTGCCGCTGCCGGTGGCGACGGCGACCAGCGACACCCGGTCCCCCTTCGGGAGGTTCGGGATGAGGTGGCTTTGGGCGTAGGAGCCGGCGCCGATGAAGCCGATCGCGGCAGAGGCGAGACTGTGCCGCGGCACCGCGCGCAGCGCGGGAGGACGCAACGCAGGCATTTCCCTGGCGACGTCGTAGCCGATCAGGATGCCGATGTAGGGCTCCTTTTTCGCCATCATCATGTCGTACGCCTGCGGCGCAGCGTCGATGCCGAAGGTGTGGGTGGTGAGGTAGGCGAGGTCGATCCTCCCGCTCTGGACGAGTTCCTGGAAGGCCTGCATGTTCCTGTTTTCCGTCCAGCGGACGTAGGCGGCGGGGTAGTCGATCCCCTTCTCCTCGTAGGCGGGGTCATAGCGGCCCGGCCCGTAGGAGCAGGACATCCTGAGCTGGAGTTCCTTCTTGTAGTAGTGCGGCTCCCGGTCGAACCCGGTGGGGACCGCCCCCACGACGACGACCGTCCCCCGCCTTCGGCTGATGGCCCCGGCGAGGTTCACCGGATCGGTGGAGGAGGTGGCCGCCGTGATGATCACCGCGTCGCAGCCGATGCCGCCGGAAAAGCGCATCAGCTTTTCTTCGAGCCCGGGGTCCTCGCGGGTCAGCGCCAGGTCCAGGCAACGTCCCGCAGCCGTCTCCACCATGGCGGGGTCGATGTCGATGCCGGCCACGCGCACCCCGGCCGCCCGCAGGATGAGCGCGGTGAGCTGCCCCAGAAGCCCCAGGCCGATGACGGCGCAGCTCTCGCCGATCCTGAGGTCTGCCTGGCGCACCCCCTGCATCGCGATGACGCCGAGCGTGTTGTAGGCTGCCTGGCGCAGGTCGGCGTCGGGAGCCAGCCGCACGCAGAGGTTCGCCGGCACCGCCACGATCTCGGCGTGGCTCGCGGTGAGCCCGGCGCAGGCCACCAGGTCCCCCCTGCGCACCCCCTTCACATCCGGGGCGACGTCGATCACCTCGCCGGCGCTGGAGTAGCCAAGTGGCGAGTAGGCGTCGAGCTTCTTCATCACGGCGCGGTAGGTCTGGGTGAGTCCCTGGGAGCGCAGCGTCTCGATCACCTGCCGCACCTGCTGCGGGCGCTCCTTCGCCTTGGCGATGAAACCGGCGCGCGCGGTCTTCACCGTGCTCCCCTCGGTCCCGGCGCTGATCAGCGAGTAGTGGTTTCTGACCAGCACCTGCCCCGGGGAGAGCGCCGGCCAGGGGACTTCGAGCACCTGCATGGCTCCGTTTTTCAGTTTCTGCGTCAGCTGCTGCATCTGGTCACCTTCCCTTTTCGTCGTTTGAGCGGGCGGCGTAGCGGACCGCCTGCGCCAGCCCGAGCGCCATGCGCTCCACGTTGTACTTGGAGGCGATGATGCCCTGCGCGTTTTGCGCCATGGTCCGGCGCATTTTTTCGTCGAGCAGAAGCTCGCTAAGACGCCGGGCGAGCGCCCCGGCATCGCCGTCCCTGAAGAAGAGCCCGCCGTCGGCCTCCTGCACCAGCCCCACCTCCGGGGCATGGGTGGCGAAGTCGTCCCCCACCACGATGGGAAGGCCGTAGTCGAAGGCGTGCTGCACGAAGAGCCCGGCATGGGAGGGCATGACCCCCACCGTGGCGGCCATGAGGTAGCGCGCCAGGATGTCCTCGTCGAACAGCGCTCCGGCGACCGTCACCCGGCCTTCCAGGGCGAGCTCGGCGACCCGGCGCTCCACCAGCTCCCGCATCGGGCCGTCGCCGATCAGGACCGCGTGCGCCTCGGGAACCCGCTCCACGACCTGCGCCATCGCCTCGACCAGCAGGTCCGGCCGCTTGCGCTCCTGCAGGCGTCCCACGAAGAGGACGAGTTTCTTCCCCGCAAGCCCCCTCGCCTTCAGGAACTCCGCAAGCGTCTCGCCGCTGATCCGGGACCGGATTCCGGCCGACTCCTCCGTGTCCAGCGCGTTGTACGCCACGAACATGCGCTTTGCCGGGAGCCCAGCGGCGCGCCAGGCGTCCCTGGCGGCATCGGTGTAGAAGACCAGGGCGTCCGCAAGCCCCATGAAGAGCCTTCTGATGCGCGTTGCCGCGCGCCCGTTCAGGGAGCCCCTGCCGTGCCCCCAGAGGCAGACCCGCCGTCCCAAAAGCCGGGACAGGATCAGGCAGCACCAGACGTCGAGGTAGGAAAGCGTGTTGGGGAGGATGTAGACGTCGTGGGATCCGGAAAGGACCCCGGCCACCATCGCGGGCTGCCAGGCGAGCCTCTTTCCCGTGAAGGGAATCCTGATGAGGCGGGTCCGGATGTCCCGCAGGGGAAAGCTCACCTCGTCAGGCCGGATCATCCTGAGCCCTGCGGGGAAGTCGGCGCTGGAGCTCACGGTGAGCTCGATGTCCTCCATGCGGGAGAGCTTTTCCAGCACCCCTTTGCGGTAGATGGGTGTGTAGTGCCCGAAAAGGGCTACCTTGATCTTTTTTCGCGTCATGTTCCCTTCCGCCGTCATCCGATCCACCTCAGGAAGTCGTAGCTGCCCGACACCTTCTGCCTGAACACCGCGAGCGAATCCGTCCCCTTGATCCCAATCCGCGCCAGCTGCAGGAGGTCCGATCCCTCCGACAGGGCACCCCCCATCTGGGTGCATGCCGCACGGAACCCTTCCAAGCGGAGGATCTCACCGGTCCAGGGGGCGAAGGAGCCGCCGTGGCCGTAGGGGTAGGCGAAGCTGACGACCTGGCATTTAAGCTCGCTTTCGAGCAGCCGCTTGGAGTGTGCCACGTTTTGTTGTGCCAGGGCCCGCGGCAGCGCGGCAACGGGGTCGTGCGAGTGGGAGTGGGAGCCTATCTCGTGCCCCATGCTCCTGATCTTGCGCAGATCGTTCCAGCAGAGCATCGCGGAGTCGCTGCACGAGGAAAGGGCGCGGCTCACCGGGGCCCTGCGCGCGACGCCGATGTTCTCGGTCGGGATGAAGAAGGTGGCCTTCATGCCGAACCGGGCCAGGACGCCACAGGCGACGGTCAGGTTGTTCAAGAAGCCGTCGTCGAAGGTGATGGCTACGGCCCTCTCCTTCCTGCGGGCCGGCTCGGGCCACTTTTCCAGGATCTCGGCCACGGTGTAGGTACGGTAGCCGGCGTCGCGCAGAAAACGCATCTGCGCCTCGAACGCCTCGCGTGCCACCTGCCATTTTCCCGTGGGGCGCTCCTCGATGCCGTGGTAGGTCAGGATGCGCAGGCGGTGCGGGTCGTCCCCCCCCACCCCGTGCACCACGGACGCTGCGAGCCTGAGCACCCTGCTTTTAAGAGAAAGCCCCACGGCTAGCACCCCTTCGCCATCGGGACCACGGCCCGCCGCACCGCCGCCATCGCCCCGGCGATCCTCCCCTCCTCGGGGCTCGCCCCCCATGACTGGCGCCCCGCGCCGCTGCGGACGCAGGCGACGTAGACGGAGGTGAGCAGCGAGAAGAACGGCCTCAGGGCAAGCGAGACCAGCGCCAGCAGGGAGAGGCCGACGGTCCCCTTTTTGAACCCGTACAGGGAGAGGCTTCCCAGCTTGTACCAGACCGCCTTGGTCTGGCTCAGCCAGGACGAGGTGACGCCCACCCTGCGGTAGAGGTAGAGAGGCTCCTGCAGGTTGGCGAAGACGCTGTCGTAGTGGGACCTCAGGTTCTGGTCGAAATCCTGGGCGTATGGGATCGCCGGGTCGTACTGCCAGCGCAGGAACCAGGACCTTCTCGCCACCAGGCAGCCGTCGGTGATGGGGAAGGAGGGTCCGAAGACGAACTTCCTGCCCGGGGCGATGAAACGGACGATGTCCCGGTGCGCCGCCGGAGGGATGTTGACCGTGATCAGCTTCAGGTCCCGGTCCACCCGGTACAGCCCGCAGCCGACCGCGTCCACCTCGGGATGCTCGCGCAGGTACTCCATCTGGCGCTCGATCCGCTCGGGAAAGCTCACGTCGTCCGCGTCCATCTTGGCGATGTACTCTCCGGTCGCGAGCGCGATCCCCCGGTTGAGGGTGTAGGAGTTCCTCATGTTTCTCTCGTTGCGCGCCACGCGCACCCGGGGGTCACGGATGCCGCAGACGTACTCCCAGGAACCGTCCGTGGAAAAGTCGTCCACGATCACCAGTTCCCAGTTGCGGTAGGTCTGGGCGAAGATGGAGGCGATCGCCTCCTCGAGGTAGGGCCGGGTGTTGTACACCGGCATGACCACGCTCACCTTGGGTTGCTGCATGTCTCGCTGCTCCATAGCTCCTTCGACGGGACCGCTCTCGGCCGCTTCCCCTGCTAGCGCGCACCGCACGCCGGGGCTTTCGATTTGTTGTAGAAGACCAGCGTCCGGGCAGGGTCGCAGGAATTGCCGTAGACGAGGCTTGGCTTCTGCACGTTTCTCTTGCTGCCGCGGTCGACGTACTGCGGGGAATAAATGTCGTAGTCGATGCAGCCGGAGATCGTGTTGCCGCTAACGATGCAATCGCCGCTGGTGGTTGGCGGGTTGATGCTCGCCACCCCCAGGTTGATGCCGTAGTTGGAGGCGTACCGGTACAGCCCGCCCAGCTTCGATCTGTTACCGGTGATGGTGTTGCCGGCGATAACGATCCGCTCCGAGATCTCCGTCACCGCAATCCCCGAAAAACCGCGAAAGGCGAGGATGCGCCGGTAGTCGGAAGGGTCGTACTCAGGGATGGCCGACTCGTCGCGTCCCTGCAGGTAGTAGCGGTTCTCCTCCCAGGTGGCCGCAGCGGCAAGGGTGGCCGGCAGCGGCGGGAACTTCGGGGGGAGGTAGTGGTACTCCCTCGGGTTGTAGATCCTCCCCTGCTGCCTCCGGACGAAGGCGAAGTTTCCGAGCGCTCCCCAGTCGGAGATCGTGTTGCCGCTGCATTCGCAGTCCGTGGTCTTGCGGTAGAAGATGATGCCGTCCTCCCCCGCTCTGCGCACCGTGTTGCCGGAGACGGTGACCCGTTTCGAGTTCTCCACCCGGATCCCGTTGCCGGCGACACCGTCGATCACGTTGCCGGTGATCCGGGCGTCCTCGACCTGGTAGCCGACCATGAGGGCGTCAACGCTGGAGGTCTCGTCGTGCCTGCCCAGCACCATGTAGTGGTGCGGCCCGATGTCCTCGAAGCGGTTTCCGGCCACCTCGACCTGGCTCGACTTGTCCAGGCGGACCACCTGGGTGCGGTACGACGCGCGCCGGAACAGGTTCCCCGAGATGGTGACGCCGCGCCCGGTGACATAGGCCGAGCCGTTGGTGAAGCCGATGAAGCGGCAGCCGGTGATGCTCACGTCCTCGACGTTCAAAAGCCTGATGGCCCTGGTGCCACGGATGCCGGGATCGAGACGCGAGGTGGTCTCCGGGTCCGGGTAGAACCTGGAGCCGTCGAAGGTGAGGCCGGAGATCTCGACCCGCTTCAGATCCTTGCCGAAGAGGATCTCGCGCGCCGCCCATACCCCGTCCGTGCGGGGGGAGTCGACCAGCCGTATCACGCTCTCCCCCCCCTCCCCGCGCAGGCGCGTCTCCCCCGGCAGGTGGAGCGTTCCGGCACCGGGTGCCGTACCGATGTCGACGAGATAAACGCCTCCGGGAAAGAAGATGGAACGTGCCCCGCTCGCGAGCGCCTTGCGGATGGCGGCGGTGTCATGGGTCTCGGCTGGATGCTTCCACCACTGCGGCAGGGCCTCCTGCCGCGCATTACGGAGGACGGCCTTGCCGCTGCCGCTGAATATCGGGCGCGCCCCGGCTTCGAGCCGGCCGTCCAGCACCAGCCGGGAGCCGTACTCCAGCGAGAGGGTGGCGCCCTCGTCGAGCCGCAGCGTCACGCGCTCCGGTATCTCCAGCTCCTTGTAGATGCGCCAGGTGCCGGCTCTCAGCCTGAGGACGGTCCTCCCCGAGTGCCGGTCCAGCGCCGCCGCGATGCTTGCCGAGTCGCGCTCTGCGCCGGGAACCCCGTCGGAGAGCACGTCGACGCCCGCATCGGCCGCCTCCAGGCCGGGCCCGGGGGTGCCGGCAGCTGGCGCCCCGGCCCAGGCGGCCACGGCGGCGGCAAGCCAGAGGGAGGCGAACAGCAAAAAGGCGGGGCGTTTCCCGCTAGACATCGTGCCGCTCCGCCGACAGCACTCCGCCCGTGGCGTTTTCGTCCTGCAACCCGTGAAAAACCTGCAGCAACTCCCCTTCCAGCTGCTGCCAGGAGAGCTTCTCGCGGAAGGGGTCGAACTCCGCGTCGGCTACCCTTCTCTCGCGCGCGGTGTGAATCGCCGCGGCAACGGCCCCCCTCTCGGCCGCCGCGACCGGGACCGCGACCTTCGGATTGAGGGCCAGGATCTCCGGTATCCCTCCGGCGCTGCGCATGATGGTCGGCACGCCGAAGGCGAGGGTCAGGTAGAGCGGGCCGGAGTTGTCGATGCGCCTATAGGGGTAGATGGAATAGTCCGCCGCCCTGAAGTAGAGCTGGACCTCGTCGTCGGGAACGAATCGATCGATGAGCAGCACGCCGGGGGTCTTCCAGGCCAGATCCCGCACCTTTCGGCCGTAGGGGCTCTCGGCGTCCAAACGCCCCGCCACCACGAGTTTCACAGCAGGATCCGCAAGCTCGGCAAGCGCCTCCATGGCGAGGTCGATCCCCTTGTACTCCTCGATCACCCCGAGAAAGACCAGGACGAAGTCGTCGTCCGCAAGCCCAAGGCGCCGGCGCGCCTCGCCGCGCGTCACCGTGTCGGGGTAGCATCCCCGGTACAGCCCCTGCCGCAACAGCGGGACGTCGAGCCGGCCGTGGCTTCTGGCGATTTCGTCCCGGATGTGCCCGTTCAAGGCGGTCACCCGGTCCGCGAAGGACAGCAGGAGCTTCGTGACGACTTTTTCGAAGAAGCCTCCCGGTCGCTCGTGCGAGTGGAGGTTGTGGACCGTCCAGAGGATCTTCGCCCCGAAGAACCGGCAGACCAGCACCTGCCAAAGAAAGAGAACGAACCGCGCCAGGGAGACCGCGGCGTAGTGGCGCTGCATCGGGAGGCTGCGGATCTTTCCGGTGTGGAAGAGGTCGATCCAGTGGATGTGCCAGATGGCCCGGCGCCCGTAGCGGCGGACGTTTGCCGCGGTAAAGGGGAGGACCGAGTAGCCGTGGCCGGAAAGGACCCGGTAGAGCATCTCCAGGTGCCGGTCCCGGTTTAAAAGGGCGCTCTTCGGCGTGACCAGGACGACATCGCGCGGCATGTTACCCCTTCCCCAGCGAGGCGCCTTCGCAGCTCGCGTTCAGCCGCTCGGCGTAGCGCCCCGGCCCCTTGACGCCGGAGAAGAAATCCACGAGGCCCAGCGCGATCCCCTTGGCGGTAGCGAGGTCTCGGTCGTGCCTGACCGACGAGACGAGGCACTTGAAGTAGAACCAGGCAAGCCGGCCGAGGTCCCTAGCCCCGAAGCTGCGGGCGTTTCTTTCCACGAAGAGGAGCTTGTTCCTGAAGATGTAATAGTCCCTGAGGGTGGAGCCCCCCTTGAGCGATTGGGAGATCTTGTGCCAGACGCTGCAGCTGGTGATCACCGCGAGCCGGTAGCCGCGGTCGGCGACCCGCACGCAGAGCTCGCTCTCCTCTGAGGTGAGGAAGTAGTCGTTGGAGAACCCTCCCACCTGCAGGGCAAGCCTGGTGCGCAGGAACATGGCCGCCCCTTCGATGAAGGTGCAGTCGATCACCCCCCGCCTCACCTCCCCGACCGTCTTCCCCTTGTGCAGGTGGGAATACATGCCGGTGTTGCGGTCGATGTGCCCCCCGCCGAAGGAGACGGTGTCGGGGGAATCGAAGTAGCAGGTGAGCGGACCGACCACCCCCACTTCCGGGTTCTTCCGGGCGAAGTCCAAAAGCTCGTCCAGCACGTTGGCGGAGACCACGGTGTCGTTGTTGAGCAGGAACAGGTATTCGGCGCCCAGTTCCGCCGCCTTGGCCATGCCGAGGTTGTTCCCCCCGGTGAAGCCCGCGTTTTTGCGGTGCTCGACGTAGGTCACCTGCGGGAATTCCTCCTTGAGCCTCGCGACCGAGTCGTCCCTGGAGGCGTTGTCCACCACGATCAGCGCGTAATTCGGGTAGCCCACCGCGGCAAACGACCCCAGGCAGTCGCGGGTCAGCTCGTAGCCGTTGTAGTTCACGATGACCACGGCTATCAAAGGGAAATCTTTCACGCGAGCCGCCTCCTGGCCGGCACCGGAAGGGGATACGGACGGGGCCGCTGGGCCGGCTCCGGAACCTCCCCTGCCCGGCGGCGCTCGGCCACCGAGACGCGGGCGACGGCCATGAGGGCGAGCGAAAGCGGCAGGATGGTCAGCATGTTGTGGTGCACCCAGTGCCCCAGGGTGACCCCGGAGATGAGGATGTAGAGGGTGAAGTACCTGAGGCCGCGGATGAGCACCCCGGCGAAGGGCGCATCTCCCGGCTCACCGGCATGGGCCAGTGTCTGCCTTCCCCTGCGGTAGAAGTAGGAGAACCACCACACCAGCCAGGCCACGCCGATCAGGCCGTTCTCACCCAGGATCTTCAGGTACCCCAGGTCCGAGCCGTTGAAGAAACCGTAGGCGCGGACGTTCTGCGCCACGCCGTCCTGGTACTTGCTGTATTTCCCGATGGCGAAGTTACCGACCCCGGCAATGGGAGACCTTGCGAACGCCTCCAGGTACATCTGCGCCTGGGCCGCCCTCCCCCCCTCGGGTGAGAGCTCGTCGGCACGCAGGATCATCTTCCCGAGCAGCGTCCCCCCGAACATGGACGAGCCGCTGGAGGTGACCGAGACGCTCAGGAGTTGGAGGCAGATCAGCAGCACGCCGACGGCGATACCGGCGAACCTCATGCTGCGGCTCTTGCCGGTCACGAAGGCGAAGGCGACCGCGGCGAGGGTCGGGTAGATCACGGCGCGGGTCATGGAGTAGACGACCGCGCAGAAGACGGCGGCCATAAAGCCGCAGCGCATGACTCTGGCGACCGCTCCCTCGCGCACGCCGCCGCTCACCGTCTGGGCAAGCGCGATGAAGAAGAACAGGAGCGGGATATTGCCGTAGGGGAAGAAGAGCCGGTGTTCGCCGAAGCGCAGCAGCGTGCTGGTCTTGTCGTAAAGGTTCTTCGGTAGCTGGATGATGCCCAGCCCCGGGAACCATCTGGTCACGAGCAACAAAAGGACATAGCCGCCGGTCAGCAAGGTCAGAAACTTCACCAGCTTCTCCGCCCGCTCCAGATCCCGGACCAGCGGGATAAAGGCGAAGAATGAGGCCCAGATGAAGTTGTTGCGGATATTGAGGATCCCCTCGTAGTAGCTCTGGGGGAAGAAGAGGCTCCCCATCACGCAGCTCAGGAACATCATCAGGATGAAGCTGATGACGAGCAGCGACTCCTCCCGGTAGCGGGCGATGGTCCGGGGCACGCTGAGACTGAAGAGCGGCATCATGACGAGGGCCGCATCGGCCATCCTGAAGACGCCGGGCGCCACGATCATCCGCATGGGCAGAAGGTAGAACGCCTCGTGCTGGAGGAAAAGCAGCAGGGCTACGATGCTGTTGGCGATCAAGTTGGTCCTCCCTTCATTACAGGCGGCACGCCGCCGGGGTCTCCGACAGAGAGCAGCCGGTTTCCGCGAGTTCCCCGTAGAGGAGGACGAGCTCGCGCGCGTTTTCGTCAATGGTCTTCAGCCTCGGCACGTTGCGGCGAAACCCGAGGAGCAGCTCCGGCTCGGCCAGCACGCGCTCGATGGCGGCCGCGAGATCGCCGCTGTCTCCCGGCTCGAACAAAAGCCCGTTGCGGCCGTGCTCGACGAAGTCGGGGAACCCGCCGATCTTCGAGGCGATGATCGGCACCCCGCCGCTGAAAGACTCGAAGATGGTCTGGGGTGCCGTGTCGTTGCAGATGGAGGGGAGCACCATCACGTCGATCTGCTTCAGGATCTCCGGCAGGTCCTGCGGCGCGTACCTTCCGGTGAACTCTACCGGCAGCCCCGGGAAGCGCTCCTTGAGCCCCGCCACGTAGTCGTCGCCGTACTTGCCGAAGATCTTGACCACGAAGTTCCCTCCCCTCACCCTGGAGACCGCCTCCATAAGGATGTGGGTCCCCTTGTAGTAGTTGACCCCGCCGATGTTGCCGATGACGAGCGGCCGGTGCAGGGGGCGCTGGCGCGCGGCCTGCCGTTCGGCGATGACCGAGCCTATGTGCTGCACCATGAGCCTGCTCCCCTCCACCCCGTAGCGCTCGAGCGTCGCCTTCACGTCGTTCGAGACGCAGATGGTGCGGTCGCAGTAGAGGTTGAGCGTCTCGGTGCAGTACTCGAGCCGCTCCGCGAGCCGGTGACCGAGCTCCGGGGCCGGGCTGCTCCGAAGCACCCCCCCTTTCCCCTCCCCGGCTCCCCCGGAAGCGGGCGCGGCCTTCAGGGCCCCCTTGAGGCGCTGCAGCAGGCGGAACAGGACGGGAGACTTGGCCCTCAGGGCCTTGTTGTAGTTTCTCAAGACGGCGCGCAGCCGCTCCCTGGTGTAGTCGATCTCCCCGGTGCAGGCGGCGCACCTTTCCAGGTCGAAGGGGCCGGGACAGGGCGCACCCTCGTGGTCTATCATCACCCGCTTCTGGCAGAGGTAGCCGTAGACGTGGATGGTGTTCAGCACCACGATCCCCTTGCCGGAGGCGATCCGGTTCAGGGATACCGGGAGTCCGAAGCGGGAGTGGACATGCATCACGTCCGGCTGGACGCTCTCCAGGTACCCGGACAGGAGCGCGTCGATGGCCGGCGCTTCCAGGTCGAGTTCGGGGAGCCCGAAGTTGAAGGGGAGGCACGGCGAGTTGACGATCTCGGCGCACTCGAAGGGGAACTCGCCCCGACGCCTTTTCAGGTAGGGCCGGAACGTCAGGTCATAGGTGCTGTGATAGGCCCCGGAGTAAAGGTAGTGCACCTCGTGCCCGATCTCGCTGAGCCTCGAGGCGAGCGGCCGGGTGTAGTTCGCCACGCCCCCTATTTCCGAGGGGTCGTTCCCCACGATCAGTATCCGCATGTCCCTACCCCTTTCCCGCTATCCTTTCGACGGCGGCCTTCCCCTGCTGCATGGCTTCCTCCATCCCGGAGTACTCCCAGTTGCCGTATCTGCCGATGCTCCCGATCCCCTGGCTCTCCAGGTAATCCAGGATGGTCTCCCTGTTCCGGGCATGCCCTCTGTCGTAGATGACGTAGGCGCAGGAGAGGTCGACCACGTCCTGCACCAGGATGTCGTCCAGGCTCGGCACCAGGCCGATTTCCACCAGTTCCCGGACCGCCTTTCGCACCAGCGCCTCCTTGTCCACGCCCCACCCCTGCTGGTAGCCGATCTCCACGTAGAAGGAGGTGGTGCCTGGGGGAGCCGCGCTCCTGGAGAAGTTGGAGTAGACCCCCACGCGGTAGGCGGTGAAGCGCTCCTCCGGAAGGTAAATCCAGTGCCGGTCGGTCAGCTCCCCCCTGACGCCGAGGTTCACGATCAGCACCGAGTTGTGGCGCAGGCGCCTCGCCGCGAGCCGCACCTCTTCGGGTACCGCCCCTTCGAGCCGCTCCACCAGCGTCTTGAGCGGCATGGTGGAGACCAGCCTGCGGTAGCTCTCGCTCCTGCCCGAGGCGAAGTGAACCCTGCGGGCGGCGGGATCGACCGCCGTCACCGCCTCGCACAGGCGGACCCCGGGCACCTTTGCGGCAAGCGCGTCGCACAGCGCCTGGATCCCCCCTTCACGCGGGTACCAGAACGAGGCGTTGTAGCCGAACCCCTTGGACTGGTCCTGGAAAGCCCCGTTGAACACGTCGTCGAGGTCGGGCTTGGGGACGTACTCGGAGAGCCAGTCGCAGGTCATCTCCTCGGTCGGCACGGTCCACAGCTTGGCGTTGTAGGGGAACATGAAGTGCCTGCCGATCCCCTCCCCTAGCTTGGCCACGATCCAGTCGTGGAAGGTCGGGTAGGAGCGGGAGGGGAGGTCCTCGCCGTTGTGGTACGCCTTCACGAACCCGAGGAGGCACTCCTTGACCACGCTCCCCGGGAGCCCGTACAGGTTCGCCTGGAAGGGATAGCGGGTATAGGCGCCGTGGGAATAGATGACCGCGTTCCTGTCGATGACGTTCAGGTTGTCCCCGAGGAGCTCTTTCACCAGTTCCTGGAAGTACGGGTCCTTGAGGTGCAAGAGGTGCCCCGAATAGTCGAAGACAAAGCCCTGCCGCTCGACGCTTTTGCAGCAGCCGCCGACCCCGGGGCCGGCCTCGAAGAGCTCGCAGTCTAGGTCCAGCTTCCGGGCGTGGTATCCTGCGCTCAGGCCGGCGAGTCCGGCCCCGATGATGATGGTGTCTGCCATGTCAGGCTCCCTGGGTCTGTTTCTTTGCTAGATGTGCCGCCATGGAGACGAGGTATGCTCGCTCGTCCCGCCGCAGCCCCAGCCGGAAGGCCGCGGCCGCCACCAGGGTGACGAAGATGAGATCGGCCGCGGCGATGCCGGGCGTCTCCAGCGAGCCCCGCGCCAGCCCGAGCCCGCACCAGGCGAGGATGAAGAAGGCGCAGACGTATTTCAGCCGCGGGTCGACGAAGCGGAATCCGGCCAGGCGGTAGTTCATGATCCCCAAGCCGACCGCGATCGCCAGGTAGGCCACGGCCGTACTCGCGGCGGCGCCGACGATCCCGAACGCCGGGATCAGCGCCAGGTTCAGCAGCGTGTTCACCCCTCCCCCGACGCAGTGGGCGGCGAGGATCGCCCTCGTGTTGCGGTTGGAGTAAAGCGGCGCCGTCAGGAGCGTCATGAGCACCTGCATGGAAAAGGCGAACGCTATCACGCCCATGATGACGTGGGCGTCTTGGTAGGCCTCCCGGCGCACGAACAGCCGCATGATGGCTTCCGAGTTCAGTTCGAAAAGGCAGACGGAGGCAAGAAGCAGCGCCGCCATCGCCGTGAATACCACCCGGAACACCTCCGTGTACTGCTCCCGGTTGTCTCTCCAAAGCCGCGCCGAGACGGGGAACCAGAAGAAGTTGAGGGCGAAGGTGATGCAGAGCACCACGCTCGCGATACCGTAGATGACCGAGTATTTCCCCAGCACCTCCTTGCCGCCGTAGTAGGCCAGGAAGTAGGAGTCCGAGGACTGCACGATCCAGGTGAAGAAGAATACCGGCAGAAGCGGTATGGAGAGCTTCAGGAACTCCCTGAGGAGCCTCGCGTCGATGCCGAACCTGTACTCCATGCCGGCGAAGATCCTGCGGTAGAGCGCCAGCGCGAAAAGGGTCTGGAACACGAAGGCCGCGAGCACCATCCCCCGGTAGGAGTAGCCGAGCCAGACGAGAAGTACGGTGCAGAGGGTGATGGCCAGATCCTTCTGGAACATGTTCTTCAGCACGATCCCGGACTTCTGGTAGGTCGCCAGGAGGAAGACCGGGAGCTTGTGGGTGATGTTCGCCAGCAGCAGGAGGCCGACCCAGGGGAGGTAGGGCGAGTACTCCCCGAGGTGGCCGCCGAAGGCAAAGGCGGCCAGCGCAAGCGACGCGGCGATAAGGGCCACCGTGTTCAGCACCGTGTTGAACATCCTGGCGATGGTCGCGGGGTCCTTTTCCTGCGCGAACAGGATACCGACGCCGTCGGTCAGGTTCAGGGTCACCAGCGGCATGAGCACGGAGCTGGTCACCAGGATCAGGTTGTAGATCCCCAGTTCGGCGGGCGCGAGGCACGCGGTGAGGATCGGCATGGTGACGATCCCCTTCAGCTTGGTGAGCAGCTGGAAGACGATGCTGCTCACCGCGCTTTTGCCGATGGTTTCGCGGTTCACTTCGAAACTGAGTAGATGGTCCTTTTTCACTATGGCATCCGGAAGTTAGGCGCAGTCGGTGACGCCGTGGTACCTGAAGCTGAAGAAGCGGATGAAGCGCAGCCGCTTCACCTTCCTGAACCCCAGCTTCTTGAGCATCTGGACGGGGACGGCGTTGTTGTCCACCACCACCGCGACCGCCTTTCTCCTCCCGAGCTCCCGGGCGACCTGGATCGAGTTGGTGAGGGAAGCCTCGTAGACGCCGACCTTCCGCGGCGCAGCTGCTCCTCCCTCTCCCCGTGCCGAGGACCGTCTCGCCTTATGCGCGGCGCGCAGGTTGCGCGGCAGGGTCTGGGAGTCGTACATGAGCACCGCCCCGTCGGGTATCTCGATGTGGTAGTCCACGATCGGTTCGTAGTAGGTGGGGAACGCGGAGAGCCAGGCCCAGTTGATCAGCACGCCGTCCGGGCTCAGGAAGGCGATCATCAGGTCCCGCCGCTCCCTCATGCGGGCCTCGAAAAGCCGGTACTGCTGCGGGGAAACGAAGGGTGCCAGGGACGGCAGCACATCAAGAGGGATGACCGCGAAAGAGCCCTCGACGTCGGGGGGGACGTGCTCTCCCGCGTAGCGCGCAAAATCGAGCTCGTACAGGTACCCCCCCTGAACGCGCCGCCGATAGCTGCTCCTCAGCACGTTGCCGATCCTGCGCAGCAATTGCGCGAGCGCTCCGATCATGCCGCCTCCTCTCTCTTCCCGGCGTCCTTGACCGCGCCGCCCATAGAGGCCGCCGGGGGGCGGTGGGCGTCCCGCATGGTAGCCAGCCGTATCGCGCCGCGGTCCCGCATGGCGGCGAGCTTCGCCAGCCAGCTCTCCAGCTCCGCCCAGGCGTCGCGCTCCCCCCACTGATAGCAATGAGTGTAGAAGTTCGCGCTCCGGCCTTCGAGCCCTTCGAGCAGACCGCGGCAGCGCTGCATGGTCTCCGGGGCGAACATCTGCGTGGTGTTGAAGAACCTGAACGCCCCGAAGTCGATGGTCCCGTAGGCGGGGAGCACCCTGCCGATATTGCCCCTGATGTTGGTGAACCCCCCCTCCTTCAGGAGGTCGAAATAGCCGCACTCATTGTAAGGGAACACGAAGCTCTCCAGCTTGAGCCCCCACTCCTTCCTGATCCGGTCGGCGCACTCCATGTCCAGGCGCACCGTCTCTTCGCTGCAGTGCCGGTAGCGGAAGTGGCCGAAGGTATGGTAGCCGATCTCGAACCGGGGCGTCCCCAGCAGATCCTCTATCACTTCGGGCATGTACCAGGAGGGGTCGGCCTTCAAGTCGGTGCAGGGGTCGTGCAGGAACCAGTCGCCCAGCCAGTCGCTTTCCTTGAAGCCGTGGTTGCCGCCGCAGCTTCTGAGGAAGAGGTGGCCGCAGACGGCCCAGGTGACGGGGATGCGATACTTGCGAAACAGCGCCGCGAGCTTTTTCACACACTCCCGGCTGTCCCAGAACCGCCGCAGGTGGTGCCAGGTTTCCGGCGAGGCATGACTCAGTGCGACCCCCCCCTCGAAGTCGACCGAGACAGTGACCACATTCCCCTCCAACTCCCCTCCGGCGTACTCGCGCTCCCGGGTCCTGATGCAGTGCGTAGCGCAGCGCAGCTCCCCCTGCTCCGCGACGTTCTGATCGACGAAGAGATACCTGCCGCGGCCGGCCGAGAGGCTGCCAAGTCTCACGTTGCTGGCAAGCTCCACGAACCCCGGCGAGGGGAGCTCGATGCGGCCTGCCACGAGGCTGTCCCTGCCGGCCCGGGCGCACTCCGCGAACCGGCGCATCCTGCTCCCCTGCGGGGGGAGGTTCAGGTAGAGGCTGTAGCTGTCGAAGAAATGGCCCAGCTCGCGCAACAGCTTCCCCCTCGCACGTGCCAACAGGTCGCTCACAAGGTCCCCCACCGGGAGCGCAGGTAACCCTTGACGCGGCTTCCGCACTGCTTCACCACGCCGGGGAGGGCGAGGTCGAGTTCGTACTGCTCGTGGAATTCCGGCTGCGCCCCCAGGCGGCGCTTGAAGTCCCCCAGGGGGGTGTCGATGGGCGAGGTCCCGAAGTTCACCGACCGGAACCCGTTCTCGATGGCGTAGCGGATGATCTCGGCGTACAGGAAGGTATCGACCTTAAGGTGCCGGTGACGCGCCCCCCCCTGAAGCCACATGATCCAGAGCCGGTCGCCGCTGGCAAGGGTCAGGGCGGAGCCGACGTCGGCGCCGTTGCAGGCGGCGATCCAGATGAGGAGGTCGCGCCCGTAATGGTCGGCAAGGGTCCGGTAGAGGTCCTCCCCCGGGAGCTCGGCGCCGTGCCGCCGGGCCATCTCGACGAGAAAGGGGGCGAAACGGCCGAAACTGTCGGGGGCATACCCTCCGCGCCAGGCGGCCAGCCCGGAGCGCAGGGCCAGCTTGATGTCGCATCTCTTCCCCTTGTTGGGGACGGCGTCGAGGTACTCACTGAAAGAGCCGATCCCTTCGAGGGGGAGTACGTAGAAGGAGACCTTGCGCCTGAGCACGAAGCCGCCCCGCATCAGGTTGTTGCAGTAGCTGTAGCCCGGAGGTATCTGGAGCACGATCTTTTTCAGCCTCCGGTGCCGGGCCTCGCCGACCAGGAAGGAGAGAACCTCTTCGGGGGGCACGTCGGCGGAGATGAAACCCGGGGTCACCCCGACCGCGCCGGAAATGACGCGCGCCTTCGAGTCGAGGTACAACGGGCATACGTAATCGCAGCGTCCCCCCTCGCCCAAGGAGGCGACGAACAGGGGGGTCAGGTCCCGGTTCGCGGCTGCCCACGCCTTGAGCCAGCCATAGCGGTAGGCAACGAAGGGATAGAACGAACGTCTTGCTGCCTCGTCCCAGGCTTCCCGGTTTTCACAGATGGCGATCACGTCCGTTCCTCTCGCGCCAGGGCTCCCGGCGCGCAACTTGAGTCTGGCGGCAGAGTAGCACCCCAGCATTTTAACGGGGTTTCATTTGTGTAACATTTTCATTTCAGGGCATTTTTTTGATGCGGGGGTTTCCCGGAAGGGAGGCGGGGAGGCGGCCGGAAGATTTGACCTCGTTTTAAGGCCAGCAAAACGGCGCTGTAACAAAAGGGTGGGATAATGGACGGACGATCCGACACAGAGGCCGCCTCCGACGCGGCCGTACCACGAGGAGTTTCAACATGGAAAGAAAAGAGAAACACCAGGCGCTTTTCCCGGCGCACTGCACCAGCGTCTGCACCACAGACCATCAAGAGGTAACCAACGACAACCTGGAGGAGATCCTCGGGGTCACCCCCTTCGAGCAGCACCCGTATTTCGAACTCGGCGACACGCTCAGCGTCTTCTACTTCCACGGCGGTTCCCTGAAGAACTCGGGGACCCTTACCATCTGGCACAACAGGAATCAGGCGGCCATCAAGACGTCGGAGACGGCACTTTGCGGCGAGTGGATCGAGACGCTCAGGCTGATCGTCTCGGACCAACAGGAAGTCGGCTGGACCATGAAGGGGGAACTGGTGACCGGCCGGATAGCCGTGGACGTGAGCGGCACCCACGGCATTTACAGCTGCGGGCAGTTCTTCCCGAACTCCCCGGAACAGCTGGCGGTGGGTTACTAGCCCCTTCCCCTGTCAGGGGGCCAGCTGCTTCCGTATCTCCTCTTTGCTCCTGGCGCCGGCCAGGAGCCGGCCGTTGCCGAAGACGAGGGTAGGCGTCATGGTGATGCCGAGCCTCGCCCCCGCCTGCTTCAGTTCCCTTCCCACACCCTCGGCACAGCCAAGCCGCGGCAGCTCCTTCTTCTGGTAGCTTCTCTCCAGCATCTCGAGCGCCCCCCTGCGGTCCGTCTTCGCGGTGCAGAGGATCGACTCGGTCTTCCAGAGCGCGTCCGGATGGATGTCCAGCGGGACCAGGACGATGTAGACCTTGAGCTCCGGCTCCTCCGCGATGAGCTCCTTCACGGTGGCGTGAAGGGTGGCGCAGTAGGGGCATTCCGGGTCGCTGAAGAGGTAGAGCACCTTCTTCCCCTCGGGATTCCCCGCCACGAGCGCGTGCTGCAGCGGGATGGCGGCGGTGTCGATGGTGGCCGCGTCCTCCGCGCTTTCCCGGGTCAGGTTGCGCCGGCTCTTGATGTCGATCAGCTGTCCGGCCAGCAGGTAGTTCTTCGAGTAGTCGAGATAGGCGATCCTCAGCTCCCCCCCCTGCTTCAGGGTGACCTGGTAGAGGCTGCGCGCCGGGGCCGGGGTCACATCCTGGACCTCCAACGCAGGATCTATGTTCCGGAAGATCTCCTTCACCTCGCTGAGGGAAACCTTGTGGCAGGCGGTGCAGTCGCCCGAGCATCCCTGGGCTCCTGCCCCGAAACCGAAGGCGGGAACCGCAAAGGCGAGCATGGCAAGTACGAGAAAAATCGCTCTCATCGATGTGTCTCCTTCATTCATACCCGTTTTTCATTGGCTCTGTCAGCGAGACATGTTGATACTTGTTTGCTTGTCACTGTGCGAGCTTGCGCAATCTCTCCCTCGCCCTCCGGGAGAGGGTCAGGGGTGAGGGCGTCGCGATGGGCGACCATCTCACGCAGTAGCAGG
>Ga0209317_1001672_pt1 | contig 18423 bp, 15 predicted proteins | sample RifGroB2_FD_183994 | JGI IMG/M metagenome (GOLD analysis project Ga0209317, IMG submission 183994) | Soil microbial communities from Rifle, Colorado, USA - Groundwater B2 (SPAdes) (version 2) | ecosystem: Environmental > Terrestrial > Soil > Unclassified | place: Rifle, Colorado | collected... | reverse complement strand
CGGCAGCGGGTTCAGATGCCTGGCGTGCAGGCCGCCGGAGTGGCGCAGCTTCACGCCCAGAGAAAATTCCGGGCCGGCCGCCCTGGCGGTCTTGGACCGGACGATGACGGCGTGGTCGGGCGGGGGGCAGAAGGCTATGTGGTCCGCCTCCAGCCAGCCCACGTACGGGGCGAGGTTCTTGCCGTCGGCCTTCAGGCTCTGCTGCTCTACGGCGCGCACCCTGGCCCAGCGGCCGGAGATCTCCGTCAGTTCTACCCGCTCGTTATAGACCAGCTGGCTCTCTATATATTTCTTCCGGTCCTTCGTTCCGGCCGGCGGGGTGGAATAGAGTTCGGTGACCTTTTCCTTTACCGCCAGGAAAGCGCCCAGGTCTTTGGCGACGATGTAGGCCAGGCCGTATTTGTTGGCCAGCCAGGCCCGCGCGAACTGGGCCCTGTCGTAGACGCGCTCCACTGCGGCGGGAACGGCGGCCGCGGGGTCATGCACTATCACGTCGCCTTTGGCCGTAAAGCCGGTGATGACCATCAGGTGGCCGCGGGTCTGCTTGATGGGGGAATTCTTCAGCTCGCCGTGGCCGAAGGTGAGGCTGGCTATCACCGGCACGCCGGCCTGTATGAAGCCGCGCGCTTCCTCCAGAGAGTTCAGCCGCGCCAGCACGGCGTGAAAGCCGCGCGAGCCGGCGTAGGCGGTGTTGAAGAACCAGTTGCCGTAGAGCTGCGCGCCGTGGTCGCGCACGGCGGCGGCCGTGTCCAGCGGGCCGGCCTTGGCGCCCAGGCCGGCGAGCACCATGCTCAGCGAGACCGGGCTGCAGATGTCGCGCGCCTGCGGCACGCGCTGGGCCATCTGCGAGTAGCGCGGCAGGGCCAGCTTGAGGGCGGCGCCGGGGGCGCGGCGGCCTTCGGGCGGGCAGGGCAGCGTGGAATCGGTATAACAAACGGCTGCGGAACGCACTACCGCCGCCTTGGCGGACGGTTCCAGCTTAAGGCGGTAGCGGAAGGCCGTGGCCTTCTTTACCAGCTTCAGTATGTCGGTGTCTACCTTGCCGAATCTGTTCTCTTTGACCGGCGCGCTGGCGGCCTTGCCCGGCGTGAACCTGCCCCAGTTGAACCAGGGGCTCCAGCCGGCCGCCGTCCTGACGCTGGCCTCCGCTCCGAAAGCGGCGCCGCCGACGCTGGCCGACAGCAGCAGCTGGTCGAAAGGGAAATGGGCTGGGATGGCGGGCGAGGTCAGCGAGGCCGTGCGCCGCGGGTCGCCGACGCCGAAAGCGCCGGCGGGATAAGGCTGCGCGTTAAGGTTAACAAGGCGGAAACCTTTAAAATCGCCGGGCAGGAAATGGACCAGCGTCCAGGAGCGCTGCGGCGGGTTGGTCTTTTTGTCGCTCATAGTCTTTACCCGTTATCCTACAAAATTGGAAAGTGCCGGTCATAATATATATGATTTAACTATTCCGCCGTAAGTTAAGGAGAGAACGATGAAGAAGATCGCCCTGATCTCGCTGCTGCTGCTGCCCGCCTGGCTTTACGCCGCCGAGGGAGAGAAAACCCTGAAAGGCGTGACCCTGCCCGCGGTCACGCAGCTGGACGGCAAAAAGCTGGAACTCAACGGCCTGGGCCTGCGCACCAAGGTGGTGTTCAAGGTCTACGTGGCCGGCCTCTACCTCGAGAAGCCCTCGCGTGACGGCCTGGCCATAGCCGCCTCGGAGCAGCTCAAGCGCATAGACCTGGTCTTCCTGCGCGCGGTGGACGGCGCCGACGTGGCCAAGGCCATAGGCGACGGTTTCACTAACAACGCCGGCGAGGTCCTGCCCGCCATAAAAGACCGCGTGGCCAAGTTCGAGAAACTCATACCGAATGTTAAAAAAGGCGACAAACTTTCCTTCACCTACCGCCCCGGAGCCGGCGTGGAAGTGGCCGCCGGAGAGAAGAAGCTGGGCGTGATAGAGGGCAAGGACTTCGGCGACGCGCTGCTGCGCGTCTGGCTGGGCCCCAAGCCCTCCGACCAGGCCCTGAAGAACGGCCTGCTGGGCTTATGACGCGCCTGCTGCTGCCGCTGCTGCTCCTTGCGCTGCCGGCCTCGGCGCAGATCGTGGTCTTCCAGCCCTCGCACCAGAGCGACACCGGCGTGAATTACAACGAGGCCCAGACCTGCAATGCCATAGTGGAATACGCCATGGCCGCCGAGCCTCAGTTCGGCTCGGCCAAGGTGTGGAGCTATTTCCAGCCCGGCCTGCACCACGCCGACGTAGGCACCAATACGCTCAAGGCGCATACCTCCGCCGTGGAGGACGGGAAGCTCTCGGGCTACGCCTGGGAATTGCGGCAGGCCAACGCGCTGGCGCCGCTGTTCTTCGTAGGCGTGCACAACAACGGCGGCACCGGCCGCCACGCCGTCTGGGGCTATATTCACGACGGGGATAATATGGAGGCCGAGAACCGCCGCCTCTCCGACATCCTGATAGAGGAGATTGCCCGCGCCACCGACCTGGAGAACCGCGGCACCCACCTCGACAGCAGTACCGGCCGCAACGACTACCGCTGCGCCGCCACCGGCCGCCTGGGCTTTTACAGCGTGGACGAGAACGTGAACAAGGCGCCCTACCGCGTGCTGCTGGAGATCGGCGACCTGGACAAGAGCCGCGCCTTCCTGCTCGACGAGGAGAACAGGCGGGCCATCGGCGCCGCCATCAAGCGGGGCCTGGCCAGGTTCTTTAAAACTGTAGGGATCGATTAGTTGTATCGGGGCACCGGGAATCGAACCCGGGATTCATGCTCCCAAAGCACGCGTGATACCATTCCACCATGCCCCGATAAAGGCCCCGGACTGACGCCCGGGGCAGCGCTGAGTTGATATTCTACTAAATAGCGGGCGGGAGCTTCCGGATGAAGGCTTCCGAGACGCGGTTGCGGCGGGTCTTCCTCACCAGTACTTCTATAGGCGCTATCTTGAGCACCTCGCTGCCGCGGGGGCTGCGGCCTATCTGTTTCTCCAGCCAGGCGGCCAGGGTAATGTTGCCGGTTTCCGGTTTGAAGCCCAGCTTGCGCATCACCTCGGCCATGTCGGAGCCGCCGCCAGCTATCAGGCCGCCGCCGGCCTCGTAGAGGTAGGCGGGCAGGCGGTCGTATTCGTCCTTGATGGGCCCGCCCACCAGCTGCCCTATGATCTCTTCCAGCGTCAGCAGGCCCAGCATGGCGCCGTTCTTGCCGGTGACCACGGCTATGTGCACGCTCGTGGCCATCATGTTCTCCAGCGCCTTCGGCGCCAGCGTGCCGGCGCTGATCTTCTCTATCGGGCGGGTGATCCCGGCCACGTCGGAAGTGGGCGCGTGCATCTTCAGGGCGGTTACTATGTCCTTGAAATTGATATAGCCGATGATCTCCTCGGGGGCGCCGTCGCGCTTGGTGACCGGGAAGCGGGTGTGCAGGTCCATATGGGCGCGCACCAGCGCCTCGGCCAGCGGCAGCGTGGCCGGGATGTAGGAGATGGCCGCCGGCGGGATCATCAGTTCCTCCACCTTGCGCAGCGACAGCGCGGCGGCCGCGTTCACTATCTTCTCCTCCATATGGCCTATCAGGCTGTCGTCGCGCGCCTGCGCCGCGGCCTGGCGCAGCTCGGACAGGCCGGCCTTCTCGTTGTACTGGCGCTTGGCCGGCAGCACGGCGTTGATGAGGGTTATAACCCACTTGATGATGGCCTCGAAGACCGCCAGCACCGGGTAGAACAGCAGGTACAGCCAGCGGAAGAAGGGGGAGAACGTGAGCAGGATGAATTCCTTGTTCTCGATGGCGAACACCTTGGGCACCAGCTCGCCGAAGACTATGGTAAGGAAGCTCAGCGGCAGCACGAAGAGGGCTATGCCCAGGGCTTCGGCCGTGCCCTCGGTTATGGTGAAGTGCGCGCTCAGCAGCGGGGCTATGTATTCGTTGATGCCGGCGCCGCCGGTGGCGGCGGCTACGGCGCCGGCCAGCGTGATGCCCAGCTGTATAAGCGACAGGCTGGCCGCCACCCTGTCCTTCATGAACCTGGCGGAGGAAGAGCCCGGCACGTTCTTCTCGGCCAGATGCCGTATACGCGCCTTGGACACCGAGGCCAGCGCCATCTCGTAAGCGGCGAAGCCGGCGTTGAGTACCAGCATCACGGCTATAACTGTCAATTCCGTCGAAAAATCTTGCATTCGCTCCCGCCCTTTCAATTAGGATGCAGAAAAATATATAATACAAATATATTCCGGGATGGTGTAACGGTAGCACGAGAGACTCTGAATCTCTTTGTCTAGGTTCGAATCCTAGTCCCGGAGCCAATTTGAACAGAGGACCCTTTAGCCAACAGGTTAAAGGGTTTTTTGTATATAGGCTCAAGAGTTTTTTCTCGGAGTAGGTAGTTCGAGCAAATAAGATTGAGGAATTCTCTTTTTTTCTCCGGTTCCATCTTTCCATAGAGGGAAAAGGCTCTCTTTGAGAGTTCGAGCAAGTCTCTGAGGGTAGCCATATATCGGTCAGGGGTTAGCTCTTCCAAGGTTCGTATGCTGGCTTCAATGCGCTCTTTAGAGGCTCGCCAATCGCTCAATCTTGCGTTTAGAGAGGCTTTCAGGGCTTCGGGCTTGTCAGGGTCGTAAATGTCATCCAAAGCGCGTTGGGAGCGGTGCTCGTTGCGTGTTAGTTCGGCTTTCAGATTCGCCAGTTGCAAGGTCTTGGCGGTCATCTCGGAAGCGGAATCTTTCTCAAGGCGTTTCAGCACAAAGTCGATAACCTTGGGGGCAAGTTGTATCGTCTTAATAATCTTCTCCATCTCGCGGGTTACAATGGCTTCTTCCACATAATCAATCTTAGTGCATGGTAGTCTGCCAGAGCAATGATAGAATCGGTATCGTCCCTTTTTCTTATCTTCTCCGAACACAGTGCGGTTACAGATTCCACACGTAATCAGGCCACTGTATAGGAAGGTGCTCGCAACATCTCTGTATTTAGATTTGTGCAATCGTTCGAGCCCTTTGATTGCGGCCTCCTGAAGTTCTCTGGATACAAGGGGTTCATGTGTTCCCTTGTATAGCTTTCCAGTTGAGCGGAATTCTCCGTGATAGAACGGATTTCGGAGAATGTGTTCAATATTGCTTATGTAGAATTTCTTCGGTGCTCCCTCCTTTATCAGTTTCTCTGATATCGTGCGGAGGGAGTAAAGGCTAGCAGAGGCCAACTCGAACATCCGCTTAACCCACGGAGAGATTACAGGGTCAATATCTATCAGGTGCGTTTCCCGATTGTTCTTGTACCCGGTTGGGGCTCTTCCAGGCAACTGTCCTTGTTCTCGTTTTTCTTGGAGCCCGCGCTTAGTCTTTTCTGCCAAGTCAGCGGAATAGAATGTGCTCATGCTCCCTTGTATGCCCAAGTTGAAAAGGTCTGCGGCGTGAGACTCTTTGTGGTAGATTAAGCCATCGTTGAAGAAGTGAAAGACCTTGCCCTTGTGATTTGCCAAGTCGGCAATGCGGGCGAGGTCTCGGAAGTTGCGTAAGGCTCTGTCCACCTTCGGAATAAGGATATGGGTTTCCCCGTCGGTCTCTATGTGCTTTATGAATTTATCCCACTCTTCTCGACCATCTTTGGAGGCGCTCTCTACGATTCTAAAGGTGTGCGTGATTGTAAAACCTTTGCTTTTCGCGTAGTTCTTGCCTGCCTTCTCCTGGAAGTCTAGAGAGAAGCCTTCTGCTTGTCGCTTTGAACTGACACGGGCGAGTAATACTGCTCTGTTATTGGGTATGTTTGAGTTCTTCATAATTGATCCTTTTTGTCGGCTTCCATTAATAGCTTGAAATACCGGACCAGCGGTCTAAGTATTTCGTTTATTTCTCCATCGGTCAGCTCTTTCCCGTATAGGGCGTTAAAATACTCCCTCTCTTCGTTTGATACAGACTCCATCGTGTACTCCTACTGCGGAAGATGGTGTCTTGTGTTTTGTCTACCGCCAGCCGTCTGGCGGAGTGGCTATATCTTGTTCATTGTCTACGTCTACAGCATCCGATTCGGCGTCTGGGCGTTTGAATACCCTGAATCGGCCTTTTTCAGGTTTCTGAAAAATCGGTTTCTTAAATAAATTACTGCTTGTCCTTATGCGCTGAAAAACATTCCCGGTGCATCCCTCCCAAGCAGTCTCACCTTCTTTGTGATTTGGGAGTTGAGCTGCATTTTTGTCTATGAGATACCAAGGGAGCTTCTTATGTGCATCTGATACTTTGACCTCATAACATCCAGATAAGTGCATCCATTTGCGTTTTACCCATAGCTGTTTCGGTCTAGTTCCTCTACAGGCGATATGGTAATGAATAGTCCCATGATATGCCGTCACAGAAATGTATTTAATCCCCTTGTATTTCAGAGCTCGTAAAAACCGAGCTGATAGTCTTTGGGCTTCTCTGATATTATCCCGGTTGAAATCTGAAAAGCGAGTGGTGATGGTTATCATATACTCAGGTTGAAAAACATAAACTCTTCTCCGCCAAAATGTAATGCGGTTCTGCTTCCCGTTATCACAATTCCAATCCCTGCATTTCAGGCTTGATACAACTCCTGTTGCGGTATCTACCAAGTCTAAAGTCTGACAGGTTCTGCAAATAGTCATTTTGCAAGTTAGTACTCTTATATATGCTCTTTAAAGACACATTGCTCATATGATTCCCCTTGGTATTTGTTCTGTAAATAAGGAGGCCCACCCTTCTAGCGTTCCGCTCAAAGTTCCCTAGAAGGATGGGCCAAATATGAATAGGCCGTGGTGGTTGAGCGGAACAGTGGGTATTTTCCCTATAAAAGAAAAAAGACCGGGAAATACTTATCTCCCCAGTCTTTTTGATGTCGGTGGGAAACAGAAAGCTGTTTCCCGGTGGTGTCTGTGCGCCGATTCTGGTAGCGCACAGTTGAAGTAAGGATATTCTAGCAGTGGTGTTTGTCTTTGTCAACCCTTTTCCACGTCGGTTCCCACGTCGGGAAAGTGCACACCGTTTTTCGGTGTGTAATACTGAAAGGGAGGGGCTATTAGATAGACTTGTGGAGCCCTTTAACGGATGCTCCATAGCGTATCATCCCTTTATATATAGCGTTCTTTAGGATATATCGGACTGTGCTTGCATAGAACTTCTTTCCGCTCTTTGGTTTTGTCCCGGCCAGGTTTAGTTTTGCGGCAATCTTTTGAAAGGACAGCCGCCCCATGCGGAGGCTTCGGATTTTCTGGACAACCTCGGCTTCTTTAGGGTTTATTGCCAGATTACCATTCTTGGCATTGTATCCGTAGGCGGGTCGTCCGCCTGCGTATTCACCAGATTCCAGTTTCTTCTTCCGGCCAGAGTGAAGGCGCTCAACAATGCGGTTCTTCTCGTATTCCGCAAAAGAAGAAATCATTTGAAGGAATATTTTTTGGGCTGGGTCATCCCAGCGGTAGGGTTCGGAAATGCTGTAGAGCTCAACGCCGTACTTCTTAAGCTCTTTCTCTATCCATAACGTGTAAAAGGTGTCTCTGGCGATCCTGTCCAGTTTTGCAACAATGACTTTTTTGAAGAGCCCACTCTTGGCATCTTCCAATAGTTGAAGAAGAGCCGGGCGGTTCTCTATGGTAGAACCAGAGAGCCCGGCGTCTTTATAAATCTTAGTCAGGGTCGCTTGAGGGTGCTTCTTACAGAACTTCTCTATCTGGGATTGCTGAATCGGTAGGCCAAGTCCATTCTCTGCTTGATTCTCGGTGGAAACCCTTATATATCCCACGACATCCGCAGTTCTTCCATCGCTAGGATGGAAGAGGGCGGAGTTCATCGGCTAGGGCTCCAAAGCTCCAAAATCAAGATTAATGCTCATAGGTAAATTATATCATTTCAGGGGGTGCCTTAAAATGCCATTTCTCATAGGGGAAAAGGGGATGAACACACATTGTTTTTCCATTTATGGCGATAGCGATTGTGGGCGGTTTGGCATATGCTAATTTCTAAGCCGAATAACCTTAATCAGGGCCTCTGGCTTTTCAATGGTCTTTCTCTGGGTCTTAGTCCAGAAGTCTATGGAGGCTTCGTTTGATTGGCGCATTTCGCTGATACCTGGCTGTGCAGCTTTATTGCCCGCTAGCTTTCTGGTTTTCATATTACTCTCCTTGCTGGTCTTCATCATCAGGCCATAAATACAAAAGACCGGAAGATGGTGCGCTCCCAGTCTTGATAGTAATTCTGTGGGATTGCCTTAGGCGGATGCTAATTGCCCTCAGCGGAATCAAGATATAAATAGTCTAGCACAGGGGGTATGGAATATCAATCCCCCGGAGTAAATAGAGGGTAGTTGCTCTAACGGCAGATTTTTATGAGACTTCGGTGTGAGTGGTCTGCCGCCCTCGCGCCCCTGCTTTTCGGGTGTTAAAGGTAGGGGTATCCTAAGGATTGTTAGCGAATGATTTGCGGAAACAGCTTATTCCACAATCTTTTCCGCAGTTATTAAGGGAACTCTTCCAACTTCTGCTGACCATATTTTGAGACCGTTAGCTTTGCCTTTAATCGTGATAATGTCTCCCATCGTTAGGCGAGCTAATCCACCCGATAAGCTTTCTGGAACACGTATGATTACGCGCGGGGAATCTTCTCTTGATGATATCTCATCAAGCTCAGTGAACATTTCTCCAAATCTCGGGCCAGGGCGACTGTACATCTGTGGCTGGGTGGAGAAACTTCCGACATAAGCGTTGATATAATTGCTCTGTTCTCCGGGGTAAGCCGTCATTACAGTGATTTTGAATTTGACCTTTGTTCCTTTGAATTTGGTGGATTGCATTCTTATTTCATCATATTTCCCTGTCTCATAAACTATTCCTTGGTCTTCTATTATCTCGTTGATGTCGTCCAGTGTCCCGTACATTCTCCCCGGGTCTTGGAAAGGCGATTCATCAAAGCGTTTCCAACACCCGCCGGCTTTTGCGGGATGAGTGGTTCCGTTGTAAACCTCCTCAGAGCAAGGGCTTTTAATTTTTTGCAGCTTCTCTCGGGCTGTGGTTAGGTTGCCGCGAATAACTTCGTTTATCGCTAGTAGCGGGTACGTGAAATATATATCTGAGAGCTCGGCTTCTTCTGAGTATTTCTGTTGTACGGATTTAATGGCGGATAAGTAAAAGGAGGGGAGTGCTGAAAGTTGATTCTTTGCACCACACCAAGAGTTGTTGAATAGGCGCAATGAACATCCAATGAATCCCTTGTCATCTTCGCTAAAAGAATCAAACAGAGATGTGCTTACAGTTGCTTGTCCATCCTTGCATCCCTCTAGGTCTGTTGCTTTTCTTCCATATAGGGCAAAGGCTCCAAGGAAGTTCAGTCTGTTAAATGCTTTGAGCGTGTCTGTGGATATCTCGCCCTGATTAGTAATCCATGCCCCCTTAATAATTGGGAATTTATCTAGGCATTCAGGATATGATTCTTTTGCATTAACCGCACCAAGGGAGACGCTTAATATTACTAAGGCGAGAAAGAGGCGCATATGTTCTCCTAGAGAGAGTTTATGCCCAGGTGGGAGGCTTACAAAAATGGGGCGACAATCACCTGGGTCATGCTAGGAACCCAAAGCAATTGTCGCCTTTTCACACCCCCGAAGGGGCGTTACATCATGCGACTATGCTTCTGGTCTAGCATGGGCTTCTGTTTGAAGAGAAGCTCACCCTGCTCTTATGCAGGGTCCCAAAACAAGTCTAAATCGTAATTCTAAATTTCGCGGTTAAATGTTTTCAATGTCCTCCTGCCAAAAATGTCTCCTGGGCGCATTTGCGCTAATTGGAATTCTACAAAAAAACAGTACCAAAGGGCGGGGGTAGGCTTGTTTCAGAGGTCTGGGGAATAAAGCAGGGGGATAGGTGAAAAGGCAGTTGTTCGGCGAGAGGAGACATGAAATCATACAGTTATTTAAAAATTACAGTATGTGCTTTAGGATGCGGCAATAGTGCTTTTGACGCAATTCTAATGAAGATAGCAACTATTTGTGACCCAAAAATTTTGCAAAGAGTTCAATATTTGGCGCGAAATACCTCTAAGATACTAACTATCTAGCGCACATAGTGTCCGAAAGTGGGCAGGGTTTTGACGGATGTTAGTTATAGGTAGTTGCTATTTACGTCTAAAAGTGAGCTTGGGCTAAAATAGCCCCACCATTTATTTGTTTGCCAAGCATGATGGGGGATATCGGTTATATTCAGGATTCTTCCGGTTGAATGGAATGTTACAGTCCCGTGTGATTTCTCCGTGGCCGTTTTGTTTGGTATAGTTGAATTGTGGCTAGTGGGCAGGATTTTGAGGGAGCAAGAACATTTGTGACTATGGCACTCTACGTTTTTATTGCAGTTGCTCCCCATAACATAGGAACACAGTAATGAATATTGACGAGCAGCAATTGTGGGAATCAAAAGTCGCTCAGAAGCGTGATTTACGGCAAAAAGCATATGAGGAGTTTCTGAAGAGAGGAATGCTTGGATATGATCCTGTTCTTCTTTCAGCAAATTTATATGAAATTGCTAGAGAGAATCTCGGCGACTTAAACATAATGTGGCGCGAAATCGTCGAAGGGGCGTGGAAATGGGCACCTGATGATACGGATTTTCAAAAGTTACATGATTCGCACTTGGAAGAGATTTATGGTTTTGTTCGTAGTGAGGAAACGCTTGTTGATGATGAAATATTAGTGGCTCTTATGAGCCAGAACCGTTTGCCAGATAGGGCGGCTCTGGATGCGGGGAAGGGAATATTGCGAGCGTCCTCTAGGGTTTTGCTAGGACGCTGTACCGTAATGTTGTCGTATTTAAAGGAGTCGCGACTTAAAGAAATTGCAAAAGGGAAAAAAGAGGAGAGTCGATGGCGATTAGAGCGAATACTTCAAGGGGCCTCTATAGTTATAGTTTTTATTACTGCGGTGGTAAGTCTGACTACTTTCTTTTATACACGTAAAGAATTTTACCTGAGAAATAAACCTTATCTTTCTTTTTCATTAGACAAATACCCAGGCAAAATGTCTGAATTGGCTGGGAAAAAGGAAGTCGAATTGTCTATTCTCGTTACAAACCATGGTGAGACCCCTGCTCGTAATATGATCCGTTATGCTGTTGCTGTGGTCGATGGAAAGGCTTTGTTTGGTGTTAACGCGGATGCCCCCGTTTCAGCAGATGGGAATCTGTCTGTTAAGTACATTGGCCTTTCAGAAAATATCGTTTATCCTGGGAAAAGCCAATCTTTTTCTGTTTCTATCCCTGTCGAGCAATTTGTGAAGTTATTGGGGGCAAGAGATAAAGATAGAAGCGGGATTAATTTTAAGGTTGATTATAATGGCCCGTGGGGTGCTGGTAAGAAAAGGGAATATTTTTCCCAGTCGAATATCCTGCCTTGGCAGGATAAAAATATTATTCACTATAGAGCTAATTCTGAAAAGTTGAGTGATTAAGATAAGTGGCATGAGTGCTTATAAATAATCTAATGAATAAATGGGGTATTCCAACATGGCTAGAGTCTGAGGTGCGGCAGCGTGACCAGCTGTGTGTCTACTGTGGAATTCAGATGTTCGAGTCTCCGGATGCTGATGGTTCGCGCAAATATGTCGCGACATGGGAGCACATTGTCAACGATGCGAATATTGTTACGCGGGAAAATATCGCAAGATGCTGTGCTCCTTGTAACTCAAGTAAAGGTGTAAAGAAACTTTCTGTTTGGATTGAGTCCGCCTATTGTAAGCGTCACGGAATTAATAGGGAGACGGTTGCGGATGTCGTTAAGGATGCGCTAAGGCGTGGCGTGTAAATTGGACTTTTTTATATGAAAACAAAATTGCTTATTGGTCTTTTGTCTAGTGCCATCCTCTCTACACTACTCTATCTCAGGAACATCATAGGTGGCCAAATCCTCATATGCATCTTTCTTGTCATAATGGGGGTTGCGTATGTTGTGGTAGATTCCATACTTTTGGAGAAGGGGCGAGATAGTACTTTATTGCTTAAGGCGAGTGGTTTCCTATTGGCCGCAGTTATTCTCGTGTTTGGGTGGTACATCCCTTCAAAGTATGAGTATCAGTTGTACACTAAAGGCATTCAAGCTGTTGCTACTGTGTCTAAATATGAGAAAACTGTCTCTTCAGGGCGAAAAGGACGAGTGCGGTATAATCATACACACACAATCGTATATGAGGGATATACGACAAAACTTGATTTGCCAGAACAGTATACTGTCGGAACCCAATTGCATATAAGGTATCTTCCATCTTACCCTAAATTCGCAAGAATAATAGAGCCAGGGGCTACAGTATATTCAATGCTGGATTGGGGGACTGGTGTTATGTTTTTAATCGTAGTCATTCTTATCGGTTTTAGTGGGCTATATTTGAAAGAGTTTTCAGCCCCGGCTCCATGAAAAGGTAAACATCTATGACTGAATACATAATTATTTTATCGGCTTGTTTGGCACCTGTTGTTGCTGTCATGGGGATTGTATTCGCTGGCCTACAATGGTGGACAACAGAGCGGGAGAGGCAAAATGCCCTCTTTGATAGAAGGTTTGATTTATATACGCAAATCAAAAAGGTTTATCTTGAGCAACATAACTCTCAGAACCCGCCAATGTCATCGGAGGATTGGATTCCATTAGCGGAAGAGGCTGGTTTTTTATTTGGTGATGATATTCAACGCCATGTCTCAGCGCTTGCGGATAAAAAAGTAGAAGGGTCACCGTTCTTTCCTAACGAGTGGTTTGTTAAACCTTTCAGGAAATATCTTCATCTCTGATTTCGCGATATCTTGTCTCAGCCAAGGAACAGTGTGACGTCATTGCCGGAATCTGTCATGGTAAAGGCATAGTGGCTAGGTCGCTCCACCTGCTCTCTACCTTTTTTCACAAAGAGCCAAGATTTCGTCCTTAGCAGCTTCCCCGGTCGGGTCTAACAGCCAGCCTTTCAGTTCAGCAGCTAACTGTTCGAGTATCGTTGATTGGGGGGAGAAAATTTAGGCCCCTGTCAAAAGGGGCCTGTTTTTTATATCCCCAAGGCCGCCTTTTTGTAGAATAGTTAAAGTTGCATTTATGAACGAGAGATTTAAGAAAACTATTAGCTGGATAGCCAACTGGGGATTAAATCTCTCTATTGCTTTGTCATTCGGGTTGCTGCTGCTGGTTTCCTGGTGGGCGGTGTATGCTTGCTGTATACATCCGGAGTATTGGTATAAATTTCCGCAACTGTCCGGGAATTCGTACCAGGAGTCGATGCAGGTTTTGAGGCAATTGTATAAACCTAATGGGAAGAATTAGCCGACTAATTGATTGGGGGCGGCAAAACCGCCTTAAAGCCAAGTCGATTGTGCTGATAATTATTTGGCTGCTTATAGCCTGTATTTTTGGAGGGGTACGCCTGTTGCATTATAACGAGGTGTGGAAACCCCTTCCCTCCATGGAGGGCATCCCGGCTTCACTCGGAAGCACTAGCGGTAACAACTAGCTCTCAGGCGATTGTGACTTCTCGGCTCATTATAAGCTGGTTTCCCTTTGTGTTCAGGTATAGGAGTTCCCGCTTTCAAGGCCCTGTGCCGGGAAATGGGGACGCTGCTTCCTAACTTCCTATTTGGGAAGGGGGGCGGGATTTGCTGATAATTAGGAAGTTAGGAAGCAGCGTCCCCTTGTAGTTTCTATTAAATAATTATGTATTATATTAGCGGACGCGCTTTTGGCGCGGCCGGTTGCTTTATTTTGGAGGAAAAACATGAAACTTGAAGTGCGCAATATCGGCGTCGGCTCCCTGGTGGCGTCCTCGCTGCCTCTCGTCATCTTCTGCCTCGCCCTGCTCGGCGGCGTGGTCACCTTCATGGTGATCCCCAACGCGCAGCTGGTGCCGATGAGCTTCGGCCAGAAGCTGCTCAGCGTGGGCCTGTACGCGCTGCTCTACGTCGTGATCGCCACGGCGGTGCTGGTCTTCACGGCCTTCGTCTACAATATCCTCACCGGGGTGCTCGGCCTGCGCGGCGTGACCCTGGACATCGAAGAAATACACCAAGACTGACCGGAGCCGGGCTTGCCCGGCGCGGCGCGCGCCCGGGGCGCCCGCCCAGGAGAACTCTGTGAAAATAAACATCATTTTTGCCTCAAAGGACCTCTCAAGGGCTTCCCTGATGCTGGAGATGCTGTCGCGGCAGGGCTACTCGGTAGCCACGGCCCAGCGCGCCCGCGAAGTGATGGGCATGCTGGCCGAGAAGTCCTTCGACATCGTGATGGTGGGGCAGAACCTCGCCGACGAGGAGGGCCTGACCTTCCTCAAGAACCTCCGGGCCAAGAACAAGAACATCCCGGTCATCGCGGTGCTGGAATCCCCCGACACCTACCTCGACCACATGCCCTCCGGCCTCACCGCCGAGACGCTGATCCCGCACGGGCACGGCGGGCGCGAGACCCCGAAGATCTCCTACAAGCTGGCCTTCTTCCAGCTGGGCGCCGACGAGGTGCTGGCCTACAGCCAGGACCTGCACGAGGCGGTCGCCCGCGTGCGGGCCGTAGTGCGGCGCACGGTCAGCGCGCAGCCCGACGAGGTGCTCAAGATGAACGAGGTGGAGCTGAACATGTCCAGCTACACCGTGCACATCGCCAAGAAGGAGATCACGGTGACGGCCAAGGAGTTCGACCTCCTGTACGTCTTCCTGAGCTCCCCCAACCGCGTGCTTTCCAGGCCTTACCTGATAGAGCGCGTCTGGGGCTACAACTATTTCGGCTCCCCGCGCACGGTCGACGTGCACGTGCGGCGCCTGCGCTCCAAGATGGGCAAGGCCGCGCGCTACGTGCACACGGTGCCCTGCGTGGGCTACAAGCTTGTGCCCGGGATCAAGTAGGGGTACGGAGGATTTAACTATGGCCAACAAAATTCTGGTAATCGACGACGACAACCACCTGCGCGAGAGCCTGGTGGAGGTGCTGGACCTGGAGGGGTTCTCCTGCAGCGAGGCGGCCAACGCCAAGAACGGCATAGCCTCCGCCAAAAAGCACAAACCCGACGTGGTGATCATGGACATCCAGCTGCCCGACTCCTCGGGCTTCCAGATCTGCCAGGAGCTGCGCAGGTTCTCCAAGGAGTTCATCCTGATCATGATGACCGGCCGCTTCCTCTCCGCCGAGGAGAAGACGCAGGGCCTCAGCCTGGGCGCCGACGAGTATATCACCAAGCCTTTCGACATCCAGGAGCTGTCCATCCGCATCCGCCAGCTGCTCAGCAGGAAGGGGAAATAAGATGAGGAAGTTAACACTGCTGCTTTCCGCACTGCTGCTCGTTTCTCCGGCGCTGGCCCAGAACAAGGCCGCCGGCGGCAAGATGGCGCTGTACCTCGAGGCCATGGACGGCCAGGGGTGGCAGTGGTTCTTCCTCGCCGACACGGTCCGCCGCGGCCTGCCCGCCGCGGAGCTGAAGGTCTACCCGCTGGTGACCAGGGCCGAGGACGGCTCCTTCGCCTCCAGGCGCGGCGAGAACGAACTGGCCGAGGCCGCCCGCCTGGCCGTGCTGGCCAGGGTCTGGCCCGCCAGGATGCTGAACTATCTCAACGCCCGCTCGCTCTCCCCGGCCGCCGACGGCTGGCGCGACGCCGCGCTGTTCGCCGGCGTCAACCCCGACGAACTGGAGCGGCGTGCGACCGCCGAGGGCAAGGCCGCTCTCGAGGAGGCCTATAAGAAATCCTCCTCCGCCGGCGTGGACGCCACCGCGCTGCTGCTCGACGGCAGGCGCTTCGAGGGGTCCCAGCGGCTGATGCCGCTCTACAACGCCGTCAACGCCGCGCTGCCCGCCGCCAAGCGGGTGCCGCCGCCCGCCGGCTACGTGGCCAAGCCCAAGGCCCCGCCCCCCGGCTTCTGGGTGGTGCTCTCGAGCGGCATGCAGAAGAACGACGCCCTCGTGGGCGTGTTCGACAAATATTTCGAGGGGATAAAGGCGGAAACGCTGGATTACGACTCTCCCGCCCGGGCCGCCCGCTTTCCGTCGCTGGCCTTCGTGCCGGCCTACGCCGTGGCCGCCACGCCGGAGTCCAGGGCCAGGCTGGAAGGCGAGCTGAAGGCCGGCCTGTTCAAGGACGCGGGCGACTACCTGGTCTACGAGGACCGGCAGCGCCGCGGCCTGTACGCCGGCCGCGCCGAGCAGAAGAACAGGCTCGAGGTTTTCGTGATGAGCCAGTGTCCTTACGGCGCGATGGCCGAGACCGCGCTGCTCGAGGCCGAGAAGAATAAGCTGCTGCCCGAGGGGCTGGAGCTGAAGATCCATTATATCGGCGAGGCCAGGAAGGACGAGAAGGGCGGCTGGCAGTTCTCCAGCCTGCACGGCCAGCCCGAGTGGGAGGAGAACGCGCGGCAGATCTACATCGCCGCCAAGTTCCCCGCCAAGTTCCACGCGTATCTGCTCGAGCGCAACAAGGATTACAGTTCCCCCGACTGGCAGAAAGCCGCCGCCGCCGCCAAGGTGGACGTGGAGGCCGTGGAGAAGGGATTCGCCGAGGGCAAGGAGCTGCTGGCGGCCGACTTCGCCGCCACCGACGCGCTGGGCATCTCCACCTCCCCGTCGTTCATCGTGGACGGCCGGCAGTTCATGGTGGGCCTGGGCGAGCTGATGAAACTGCCCGGCTTCGAGAAGGTCTCCCAGCCCGGCCAGCCGGCGGGCGGCTGCGCCAAGTAGGCGTCTTTAACGGGGGCGTAACAATTCCGTAACAGTTCTTTGGGATAATATAGTTATCCCAGGGAACACGGACCTAATATGACAGAAGCCCCCAGAAAACGCGGAAGACTTTTCTACAAACTGCTGCTGATCTTCCTGATCGTTTCGCTGGTGCCGCTCGGCATCGTCGGGTATTACCTCGTCAGCCTCAGCCAGGTCACGCTCAACCGCGCCATCTCCAGGGACCAGGAGGCGCTCGCGGTGGGCTTCGCCGACACCGTTTCCAGCTACATCGTCAATTTCCGCAACGTGCTCAGCGACGCGGCCCACCTGGCCGACTTCGCTTCCATGGACACCGCCAAGCAGCGCGGGCTGGTCAGCCACATCATGCAGCTGCACCCCGCTTTCCTGGAGATCTCCGTGGTAGACACCTCCGGGGCCGAGACCGTGCGGCTGGGGCGCTTCGTGCACGACACCAAGATGCGCGACTTCGCCTCCGACGCGCAGTTCGTGAAGGTGATGCGGGCCGGCGAGTTCGTGGGCGGGCTCGAGAAGTACATGGGCTCCTACCCCGCCATCACGATGGGCGTGCAGATCGTCAACCCGGTTACCAACCAGCCCATGGGCGCGCTGCTGGCCAAGATGAGCCTGACCGCGCTGTCGAGCCTGCTCAAGACCGGCTTCCCGGAGAGCACGCACACGCAGGCGGCGGTGATAGATTCCAACGGCTTTTTGATAGCGCATTCCAATTCCAAGGAGATCTTCAAGCCCGACGCCAAGCTGCCCGACGACGTGCTGCGCATCCTGCTGCAGAACGACGCCAAGACCGGCGGCGGCGAGATCATCCTCGAATCCACCAACGAGCGCGTGCTGGGCGCCTTCGCCGAGGTCTCCGACCTGGGCTGGGTGGTCTACATCCAGCGCTCCGTCGCGATAGCCTACAAGGCCTCCGACGACATGTTCAACCGCACCTGGCGCATGATGCTGTTCGTCTCCGTCTTCGTGCTGTTCCTGGGTTACGCGGTGTCGCTGGTCATCACGCAGCCCATCCAGGCGCTGCGCGAGGCCGCCATCAAGCTCGGCGAGGGGGACTTCGACTACCTGCCCGACCTCTCCATGCCCAACGACGAGATCGGCGAGCTGGCTCACACCTTCGTGCAGATGAGCGAGAGCCTGAAGATCAAGACCGCCGAGATCATGAGCGCCAAGGAAGAGCTGGAGCGCCTCAACCGCAGCCTGGAGAACCGCGTGGAAGCCCGCACCAGGGAGCTCAAGAGCGCGCAGGACGAGCTGATCAAGAAGGAGCGCCTGGCCGCCATCGGGCAGATGTCCTCCGTCGTAGGCCACGAGATCCGCAACCCCCTGGCCGTCATCAACAACTCCATCTATTTCATCAAGACCAAGACCAACGCGCAGCCCAACCCGGAGCCCAAGGTGCTCAAGCACATCTCGATCATCGAGTCCGAGATCCGGCAGGCCAACGGTATCATCGACGAGATCCTGGGCTTCGCCCGCACGCGCGAGCTCAACCCCAAGGTGATGAGCCTCAACAACTACCTGGAAGACCTGACCATGAGCTTCCCCGTGCCGCCGCACGTGGAGATGGTCAAGAGTTTCGCGCCGGAGAACCCGTACGTCAACATGGACCCCGACGAAATGGCGCAGGCCGTGCGCAACCTCATCAAGAACGGCATAGAGGTCATGCCCGAGAGCGGCAAGATCTACGTGCGCAGCGAGATGGTGGACGCCGCCACGGTGCGCATAGACGTGGAGGACACGGGCT
>Ga0209317_1001670_pt1 | contig 18431 bp, 11 predicted proteins | sample RifGroB2_FD_183994 | JGI IMG/M metagenome (GOLD analysis project Ga0209317, IMG submission 183994) | Soil microbial communities from Rifle, Colorado, USA - Groundwater B2 (SPAdes) (version 2) | ecosystem: Environmental > Terrestrial > Soil > Unclassified | place: Rifle, Colorado | collected... | reverse complement strand
GCCTGGTAGAGAAGCGTCGCCGTGATGAGCTGATCGAGCGCGGATTCCTGGGCCTTTTGCATGATGTCTTCCGCGATGGGGGGGGTCATGCCGCTTTGGGCCAGCAACACCTTCACCGTCCGCTCCATGTCGGCACGCGTGATAGGGGCGCCGTTGATGGTCTGCACGGTATCAGCCGTACTCTGCTGCAGGGCGCCCTTCTGCTCTGCATTCCCGTTCAGGGAAGAACAGGCAGGGAGCGCGGCCAGGGAGAGAGCGGCCAGCGAGGCCAGGGCAATCTTCTTCAGGTTATGCATCGGAGTCTCCTTTTTTTCCGACTCGAGCCGCTGCGCAAGCCTTTTAGCGGGGTCGGCCTTTAGTCGGTTTGTTGTTAGTGTCGTTTTCCAGGGTTGCACCACCGATTCAATTAGCAAAAGACGTACCGGAGCATGCGCCGCCGGGGATATCTCCCCCCTCAGCGAACCGCCGGGCAGCCCCGCCCCGCAGCGCACCCGGCTGCCGGCCGTATCAAGACATAACATGCAGTTATGAAAGGTTTTTTTCATTGACACCGTAAAGGTGAAGGATGGTTGTTCCGGGCAAAAATAATCCCGGTGACGCAGGAGCCGGCAGCTCTGCCCCCCGCAGGCCACGGCCGGCGGGCTCCGGGGCAGGCCGGTGGGTGAAATGACGCACACATCCCTTCCGGGAGCGTGGTTTACCCAGTAAAGGCAGGGTGAAATCGCGCCCTGACGGGAGGGGCAAAAAAAGGCCCGGGACGTATCCCGGGCCAAGCATTTCATATCATTTGATCATCGATGTCTTACGGTAACGTCACCTTCACCTTGACGGACCTGGTGCTCTTGACGGTGGTGCCGTCGAAGAGTTGGATGCTGGTGGTGTAGGTGTAGACGTTCTTTCCATCCACTACGGTCTTGTACTTGTCGTACGGCCTGTAGGCGTGGGTCAGATCGAAGGCCCCGTCCACGTCGGTGATGATGGTGGAGGCGGTACCGTCGCCCCAGATGACCCTCGCCTTGGTGTAGGTGGTGCCGGCTGCGATGGTGACCGGGATGGTTGCGCTGAGAGCGGCCTTGCTGACGATGCCGTCTACAGCTTCGGTTACGTTGATCAGCACCGGTTCGGTCACGCTGATCCTCTGGACGGTCTTGGAGATCGTTCCGTCAGCGTTGGCCACGCTGAGGGCGATCCTCCAGATGCCCGGCTTGTTGAAGGTCATTTGGGGCGACTGTGCAGTCGGGTCGGTGATGGTTGCACCGACGGGTGCCTCCCACTTGTAGGTCATGCCTGGAGCTGCGGCTTGAGCCGCCACGGTGGCAGGAACATTCTTCACCATGTTCACGATGGTGGCACCGCCACCAGCCGTCTGCCCGGCAACGGTGTCGATTTTCGCCACCGGCGCTGCACCGGCTTCCGCCGCCCATTGATCGACGTTGAGGGTCTCCATGTAGCTCGCGTATTGGCGACCGTTCATTTTAACGGCGCCCAGCTTCGGTGTGCCGTCTGCCTCTACCTGATCGATCCTGTAGTAGATTGCGCCGTCTTCCTCAGGATAGAGGACATCGGCACGCTCCATAGGCGTGGTCCAGGTGTAGGTTGCGTCGGATTCCTGGAACAGGGTGGAGCGCGGTTGGCCGAGCTTGTTGAAGCCCTCGAACACGGTGCGCAGGTCGCCTATTTTGGCCTTGACGCGGACCGGCTCCAGCGGGCGGCTGAACAGGTTGTCCGGCGTATCGCTGTCGAGGGTCGGGATGCCCGCATTGCGGGTCACGGTGCCGTCCGCATAATTGATGACGGCCTGCGAGGTCGGGTTGAAGGTGCGGCTGGCGGGAAGCGCCGAGCCGGTCATGTCGAAGTCGCCGGTGAAGAAGCCCTTGCCCGTATCATGGCAATCTTTGCAGCTCTTCCCTTTTACGTAGCTCTCGACGTTCTTGACGCCGTGGGTGACCATGAACGGAGCGCCGACGTAGGAGAGCTCGGTCTTGCTCCAGTCTTTCTTCACGCCGTTGATGGTCGGCTCGATGGCGTTACGGTACGCCTTGTATGCCTCGATCTCCTCGGGCTCGGTGAAGGTGACCGCGCCGCTCCATACGGAGACGTATTTCCAGGCGCCGGAGAAGGTGCCGTCGGCCATGTAGGCGGACTGGTAGGCGCCACCGTTCGGGTCGCTCTTCTCTGCGGGGGTGCCGAAGCCGCCGAAGCCTACGGAGATGACGGAGAGTGCCGAGGGGCCGAAGTTGAAGCCCGCCTTCAGGTCCTTCATGATCCACGGGTCGTATATCGGCTCGCCGTAACCCTGGATGTTGTTCTTGTTGGGCGCTGTGCCGTCGAATATTTCCGTGTACCCGACCAGCGAGGGCTTCGCGTCGCGTCCTTCGTGATCATCATCGCCGATCAGCAGGCCGCCGTTGACGGTGTCGCCGTTTGCGTCGACTGCGGGATCGGTGTTGTTCCAAAGCACCGCGGAGATGGCGTTGGAGAGGTAGATCTTGCGGCGGAACTTCAGGCCGCTGTCCTTGCCACTGCCGCTGCCGATGACGGCTGCCGCGCTGAGCGGACCTTCCATGTTGCCCAGTTTCTGCCACACGTGCAGCGGCTGCCACTCCTGGAGCTTTCCGCCCACCACGTGGGTGCCGGCCGGGATGGGGGCCTTGTAGTTGGTGGTCCCGGGGGTGAAGCCGTAGTAGGCGTTGATTGCCTCGAACATCTGGTTGTACTGCTGACGTGCCCCTTCGTTGAAAGCATCCGGAGCCGGGTCTTCGAAGAGTCCCATCATCCCCTGGCTCGGGTCGGTGCCGACCACTGCCGGGTAGCGCATGCCGGAGGTGGCGTCGAGGGCGCGGACCGCCATGGAGACCTTCTGGACGTGGCAGACGGTGCAGTCCATGACGTCGAGGTGGTTGCCGCGGCCCAGTTTGGTATTTTCTGACTCGAGGTCGGTATTCTCAGGAATACCCTGGCCGCCGTAGGTGCCGTGGAAGTCCATCTTGTCGACGATCTGGACGATGTTGGCGGTAAGGCCGGCCCTCTGGTGAGCGGCGCTCGGGTTCGGCGCGCCGTAGGTGTCGATCGGGTTGCCGTAGTAATCCTTGCCGGTCATGTGGCAGAAGTCGCAGCGCTTGACCGTGTTGCGGGTGTCGTGCTTGAGGACCGCGGCAGCGATTTCTGTTCCGGTGGTGGCGATGACCGGTGCGCCCTGGGCGTCGTACTCCTTGACGACCTGACCCTGGCTGATCGGCGGTACGCCGTCCGCCGTGGTGGAGGACATGTCGAAACCGCGGCCCGGGTCGCACTGGTTCTTGTGGGTGGAGTCGCCGGTGAAGTGGCACCCGCCGCAGCCGAAGCTGTGCACGTCCTGCCCTGCCTGCCATGCGTCGCCGCGCTTGAACCACTCTGCGCGTGCGAAGACGGCGGTGGAGCGCTTCAGGACGTTCTGGTTCTTGTCGGGGTCCGTGTCGCGGGCATCGCCGAAGGTGGTGTTGTAGTAGTACAGCGGACCGGTCATGGCCGGGTTGCCGCCCCCCAGGAACATCGGGGTATCGGTGCCGCCGGCAAACGGGGTGGCACCCATTGCCTGCAGGTAGTTGAGACCCGGCATCATGTAGCTGGTGTAGTTGCCGCCGCTGATGACCGGAGAGGCGCCCCACACGGCGTTGATGTCGTATGCGGTCATGCGCTTGCCCAGGGGGCCCACGGCGTTGGCCGGGTCGTAGATCATCGGCGCGGAGGAGAGGAAGCCGGTGCTGGTGCCGGTGACGCCGAACATCTCGGGGAAGTCCTTCAGTGTCTTGGTGGCATGGCACTGGTGGCAGTTGTTGGACTCGGGCTTGCCCTTGATCCTGCTGACCATCTGCGGGGTGAGGGAAACGAACTCAGCGGAGGTGTAGTCCTTGAACGCCACGGACATGCCGGCGCCCATCTGCTCGAATGTCGCGGCACCCGTACGCTGGAAGGCGACGGTTCCGTTGTTGCCGTTGTAACCCATGTAGGTCGGGCTGATCGGGGTCATGTCGAACATGCCCGCGCCCGCTGCAGGAGCGGCGTTCAGGCTGCCGGCCTGGACCATCACGGAGGACATGACGTTGTCGTAGCCGGAGAGGTGGCAGAAGAGGCAGTCCATCTCCTTCACGTTCGGCATCATGAGTTGCCCGGCCACGACCTGCATCTCGAAGCCGGTGTTGGGGTCCTTCATGGTCATATCCTGACCCCACCCCTGAGGAGCGGTCAACGCGCCGTTGGCGTACTTGTTCCCTTTGTACTGCGGGTACACCCACGGTGCGATGGTGGCAAACGAGGTGTCGGTGCCGTTTGCGGTGTATTGCTCCCATACCGTGGTGGTGAAGGGGTTCACGTTGCCGCTTCCCATGTCCTGCAGGGTTTTCATCGGGAGACGGTTGCCGTTACGGTCGGCCTCGTAGGTCATGCCGCCGACATGGCAGGTGCCGCACATGGTCGCCTGATCCCAAACGGACATGTCGACCTTCGGGTACTTCTTGCCGTCGGCACCCACGCCGCCGTGCAGGAAGAGATAGAGGCTGGTGCCTTCGGTCGTGGAGTCGGTTACGGCGTCACCGGTGCTTTCTACGGTGCCGGGATATGCGATGTGCTGACCTGCCGGAGTTTTCTGAAGATCCGCCACCTGGCGGAGAGAAGGCGGTCACCACTTGCCGTTATGGCCGTGGGACTGAAGCCAGGGCTTCTGGGGGTTCAACCCGGTCTGCTTGCCGGCAGCATCGACGAAAAGGGCATCAACGGAGTTGTCCATCCACTCCTGCATACCCAGGGAGGCGTGGTAGGCGTGCTGCGCAAGATCGTCGTAGCTCTTGAGAATCTGGCCCACCCACTTGCTGCTGAGGTTGGCGCCGCTTTGCACGGTCGCACCGTCGTGGCAGCCGGTGGCTCCGCAGGTCTGCTTCGGGGAGTAGGGCATGCCCTGCTTGGTTTTGGCGTCAACCATGACCGGCATGGAATTGCCCATACCGAACTGTTGTCCGACTTCCTCGTAGGTTTTTAGCTGGATCGGTGGATGCGCAGCGAGGGCCATGCCCGCGCCCATGGCAAGGCCGGCAACTGCCGATACCCCAACCAGGAGCGTTTTTTTGTTGCGTGGTTTCATCATAGTGGGTTCCTCTTTCACATTGAATTTGTGAGACGACATTTAATTACAAACCTGGGCAACTACTGCCCGTACACCGCTTCCTTGTTCGTGATGCCAGGCCAGCCAGTCGAGCACCGTCAATGGGGGGAGACTGTGTGCAACGGTCGGACCTGCCGACGCCCCCGCTTCGGGCGGGATCGAAGAGAGCCATCACACATATAGCAATCCATATGCCGAAATATTAAAGACCGCCAGCCAGCACCTCCCTGTAAGCCCTCAAGGCCGCCCCCGCAGGGCCTCCGACAGGAAGAAATCCTGCGTTCTTACGCGTGGTTGTGCCTGACAACCTCCCCGAAAAGGAAAGATTTAAACAACACGAAATATATGAAAGGGCAGGCGCAAGGCGTTCGACGCAAGCCGCGGGAGGGGGGCTGGACCGTGGGTTGTATCACCCACAACTACACACACAGCGCGGCGTTTCACCCGGCAAGGGTGATCTGCCGGTAATTCAAGAGGGGCGACGTCGAAACGGTAACGGGTGAGCCCCTCCCACATCTAGGAATTGACACGTTCTAAATATAGGTCTATAGAGATGTCTTGAATTTTAATGTCATGGGAGGGACGAGCATGAAGAAGATTTTGAGTTTGGCCTGCTGTGCCGCGCTGGCGGGGTGCCTGCACGCGGCGCCGGGCGAGGTGAAGCCTGCGCCGGTATCCGCACCTGCCGCCGTAAAAAAGGAAAAGCCGGTGATCTCCGCACTCTGGGTGGAGCAAAACATCGTCAGGGGGAAAACGACCAAGGAGGAGCTGCTCGCGCTATTGGGCAACCCCAGCGCGGTGGACAGGAACGACCAGCAGCTCTCCAAGGAACTGCTGGGAGCCATAAAGACCGGACTCCCCCCGATTGCAAGGACCAAGGAGTTCTGGAAGTACCGCTCCGTGACCCGCATCCCCAACAAGCCCCAGAGCAACGTCTGCAACCTGATGGTGTTCCTGGACGACAACGGGGTGGCGCTGGATTACCTGGTATCAGAGTCGGAACTCACGCTCCCCTAAAGGCGAAAGGCACGGGAGCCGGCCCCAGCCGCCCCGTGCCGGACGCACCCCGCCGGTGTCCCCCCCGGCATGTCAGCACACCGAACCGGTCGGGAGTTACGCGGGCGGAGGCGCCCCTGCCAAGCCGGTGACGGCACCGACGCCGGCGCCTAACGATCCTGCAACGCCTTCTCGATATCGAACCCCAGGGTAGTGAACTCGAAGTGCGCGAAGATCCCCCAAAGCAAAAGAGCGATCCCGATCAGGACACAAAGCAGCAACGCAGTTTTACGACGATCCGTTTTCATGCCCCCCATCTTCTCCCGTGCGGTGCAGCTGCGCCCTACAGGCCCACCAAAGCCCTCTTCCGACTGCGCAGGACCTGCTGTACAGCCTTTCTCCACCTCGCGTTAGACGCTTGGCCGTGTTCACGCCCTCTTCACGTGAAAAAACCCCGGCCGGTCAGCGCTGCAGGCTGACGGCCGGGGTAATGGTGCTCTGCCGGAATCTGCCCGCTAGGGCCGCGGCGCCCTGGGGACCTTAACGATCTCCTTGAACAGGGTGGTCTCGTCGAACGGCGCCCCCGGCACCCGCTTGGCGAGGGTCGACGTCAGCACGTTGGACATGACGTTGACCGGCGTAGCCGTGTCGCCGTCCAGATTGAAGACATGCCAGGTCGTCCCCGACTGGACCGGTACGTCGAAGGTCTGCAGCAGCACGGCCCCCTTGTAGAGCCGCACCTGGGCGCCGGAGGTTCCGAGAACCCCGGTGGTGGAGTTCCTGAAGACGTAGAACTTGTATGTCCCCGCCCTCTGATTCAGGATGGTGAAGGTCTCCGGTCCGTTGTCATTGCCGTGGTCCGCGTAATCCATGTCGAGGTAGACATCGGTGAGGGCGCCGGGCACGTTGGGGAGGTCGGCCTGGGCGCTTCCGTAGGGATAGGCTATCTGCGAGTTGTCGATGTGGAACCTGGGCTGGGGAGGATCGCCGATGGTGGTCCCCAGGTCGTCCGGGGCTACCGGGCCGGTGAGGTGGAAGTCGAGGTCCACCGGAGAGTTGCCCCAGCTCAGCACCGCCCGGTAGACGGGGGTCCCGATTCCGGTTACCGCCGAGTAGTTCTGGCTGTTGTTACAGAAGTTGACGCCCGGCACCGCGTATACCGTGAAGTGGCCGAGAGTCCTCCAGGTTGCCGGGTCCCCCCCGGAGGTGTCGATGACCGTGGCGGTGTAGACCCCGGCCGGGACGAAGGTCCGCGAGTAGTAGCCCGTGCTGTCCGTGGACCTGCTGAACGGCTGCAGCTCGCCAGTGGTGGCCCCGATGCCGGCGCGGAACTGGAGCATGATGCCGGAGAGCCGCGCGTTTGTTTCAGCGCTTGCTATGTAGCCGTTGATGTCGGCGGTTTGCGTCATCAGGGCGGACTGCAGCAGGCGAACCGGCTCCAGGGGGGTGTCGGACAGGTGGCTCGGATTGACGTTGAAGTAGCTTGTATCGGCGTAGCCGGTCCTGCTGAAGACGAAGGTGTAGTCCTGGCCGCTGAGCAGACCGGCAACGCTGAAGGTCCCGCTGGTCGTCGTGGTGACCGTCTTCACCGGTGTCGATCCCCCCTCGAGGTAGACCTTCACCGTCGCGCCGGAAATGACTGCGTCGGACTTGACCGGGTCCTTGACCACGCCGGTCACCTGTTTCGCGGCGGGGAGCATCCCCATGTAGTCATAGACCGTCTGCTGCAACTCGGCGATACTCACCCCGCCGCCGTTGGTATCGACGCAGGGGGCCGACGCCTGTAACCCGAGGAACATGTTGATGCCGGACTGGAGCTCGGTGATGCTCACCGACCCGCTGTTGTCGCAGTCGCCGGAGAGGGCGCCGGCCGGGACGGGAGAGAAGCAGACACCTGCGCAAAGCAGCACCAAGACGATACGATACGTGATGATTCCGGCTATGCTGGAAAATTTCATGCAATTACTCCCTTATTTGTGGTACAGGCATTTACGGTCGCCACCTCTGGCAGCACCTTCAGCCAGCAATTAGAATGCCACAGGGGCGCAATTCGCCAAAACGCGCCGTACCGGGCAACCGGCATTTGCGGCCCGCGGCGCGCCCTATCGGACAGTGGGTGTTATGCCGCACCCACCCCCGTTCGGGCTCGACGAAGTTGGGGCAAATCGCCCACACGCCATGGTTCGGCAAGAAGTTGCGGTACAGGCTTCAGACACTAAACTCAGGCCCCGCCCGGCTCACATTCACCCTGGACCCCAGCCTGTGCCGGGCTGCAATCAGGCGGCTTTCGGGCGGCATACGTCTTGCTCGCTTTCAGGGCAACGCGGGGTGCGGCAAAAGCTGCAGCCCGGAGATCGCGCCCCGGAGCGCTCGAGGAGACACATGAAAACACACCTGTTCGCCAGCATCGTCAGTAACCTGTCCGACGGGATCTACGTGATCCAGAACGGCAAGGCGATCTTCTTAAACGAGCGCTTCGCAGAGATCTTCGGCTATCCGGCCCCTGAGCCCCTGATCGGCTCCGACATGTTCGACACCGTCTACCCGGACCGGCAGAGCGTCGACATCTTCCGCGAGGTGCACGAGAGGCTCCTTTCCGGCACGACCCCCCGCATCTCGTGGGGTCAGCCCTCCGCCAAGATAGACGGCACCCCCTTCTGGATCGAAATCGAGGCACGGGTCATAGAGGTCGAGGGGGAGCCTGCCGTCTTCGGCACCTTCCTGGACCGGACCGACTGCAAGCTGATCGGAGAGGCGATGCACGCTTCCCAGGAAACGCTTCGCCTGCTGCTGGACGCCATGGAGGACCGCGTCTACGTGGTGACCGACGACTTCCGGATGGTCTACGCCAACCGCAAGATGCGTGAGAGCCTGACCGGCGAGGTTACCAACGGCCTCTGCTACAGCATCTGTCGCGGCTTGAACGAGCCTTGCCCGGACTGCGGCAAGGACAAGGTCTTCATCTCCGAGCAGCCGACCCACAAGGAGTATTTCAACGAGCTGACCAAGCTCTGGTACTCGGTGATAGAGCTCCCCATCAGGATGCCAGGCATCAACCAGCGCACAAAACTCGCGGTGGCCCGTGACATCACCTCACGCCGGGAGGCGGAGGAGAAGGTCCGCGCACTGTCGCACCGGCTGTTCAGCGTGCAGGAGGACGAGCGCAAACATCTGTCTCGCGAGCTCCACGACGACCTCGGACAGCGCCTGAACGCGGCCAAGATAACGGTAGACCTGCTTGCCGAAGACCTGGCCGGTTCTCCTGGCGACAGCACGGCGCGCCTTGGGCACCTCTCCCAGGTGCTGCACGGCTGCGTGGATTCCGTCCGCCAGCTCAGTTCCGGCCTGCGCCCGGCATCGCTGGAGCGGCTGGGACTGGTGGGGGCGATCCGCAACTACTGCGACGAATTGACTCTCCGCCACGGTCTGAAGGTGGAGTTCACCCACCACGGCATGGAAGGGGTGCGGCTGGGACAGGAGGCGGAGATCAACCTGTACCGTGTGGTCCAGGAGGCGCTGCACAACGTCGTGAAACACGCCTCGGCCAGCGAGGCCGGCATCCAGCTGGTAGTCTCACACCCCCTCATAAGGATGCGCATCAGGGACAACGGGATAGGCTTCGACAACGGGCTCCACGGGGCCAAGGCCGAAGGGCTCGGGCTGGTCGGCATGGCGGAACGGGTGGATCTTCTCAACGGCACCTTCAAGGTCGCGTCCCGCCCTGGCGCAGGGACCCGCATAGCCCTGGAGATACCGATTCCCGGCAGCGAAGCCGGCGCCCTGGCGGGCGAAGATACCGATTGCCCCTGAAGTCGCGGCAAATGCGGGACCTCAGCTTTTTGTAGTTGACTTCATGACTGATTTTCGAAGATATTGCCCCCAGGAGAAAGCCTATGCCTGCCAAGAGCCGCGTAATCATAGTAGACGACCACCCGCTGTTTCGTGACGGCCTGAAGAGCCTTGTGGAGCGAAGCGCCAACTACCACACCGTCGGAGAGGCGGGAAGCGGCGAGGAGGCGCTGCGGTTTGCCCAAGAGCTGAAACCCGACCTGATGACCATGGACGTCTCGCTCCCGGACATGAGCGGGCTCGAGGCGGTGCGCAAGATCATGCAGGCGGTGCCGTCGGTTCGCATACTGATGCTCAGCATGCACCCGAACCTCGAGTATGTCAGCGAGGCCTTCAAGGCCGGCGCGCTGGGCTACGTGGTGAAGGAGGCAACCAGCACCAAGCTGATAGAGGCGATGGACGCCCTGCGCAGGGGCGAACACTACCTCGACGGTCAGGTCTCCCAGGATATCGTGAACAAGCTGACCAGGGCGCCTGCGCAGCAGTCGGTACAGGACGAGCGCTACGCCCTGCTCTCCCCGCGCGAGCAGCAGATCATGCGGCTTGTGGCCGAGGGGACCCCCTCGCGCGACATAGCCGGCGACCTGGGGCTCAGCCTGAAAACCGTGGAGAACCACCGCACCAACCTGATGAAGAAACTCGACGTGCACTCCAAGATGGAGCTGGTGCGTTATGCGGCGAGGCTCGGCCTCATCGACCTGGAGCAGTGGAAGTAGCAAAAGAAGCGACACCTCTCACGATAAAAGCCCGGAATCACATGATTCCGGGCTTTTATTTTGTCGATTTGCACACTCCCCGGTAGCGCGTATTGTCCAAAGCAAGCACCGGATACTCACCCCAGCGGGGGGGCAGCCTGACGCATCACGGGCGAGTTCCCCATGGGAGGTGCGGTAGCATCGAGATGCTAGAGCAGAAAAGACGCAAGTGGTTGGGTTCTCCCGTTTGGAAATAAGTGAAGCCCGGAACCTTTCGGTTCCGGGCTTCTTTTGTTGCAGGGATGCGGTAAACACCCCGTTCTACATGCTGCGGTTAGGGTGTGGGGACAGTTATCTGAACCTTCACAGTCCTGGTGCTCACAACGGAGGTGCCGCTGAAGAGCTGGATGCTGGTGTTGAATTTGTAGACGTTGTTGGCTCCGACTACGGTCTTGTACTTGTCGAGCAACCTGTAGACGTGGACCGGTGCTGCACCAGCGGCAGATGCCACGATGGTGGAGGTGGTACCGTCACCCCATACAAAACGGTATTTGTCGTGTGCCGGGGTGGCGGAGGCGGTGACGGTGGTGGAAGCCGCGTTGTTTAGGAGGATGCCGTTGGCGTCCAGGCCTGCGACGTCGATCAGCACGGGCTCGGTTACCGCGATGCGCTGAGTGGTTTTGGTGATTTTCCCGTCAACGTTGGTCACCGCCAGTGTGATTCTCCAGAGGCCGGCCTTGGTAAAGGTCACGTCGGTCGTAGCGGCGGTCGGTGCGGAGAAGATTGCACCGGCGGGTGCTTCCCACTTGTAAGTTGCGCCGGCCGGGATTGCGGCGGCGACCACCGGTTTGGCTTCGCCTTTCAGCATCGGCACTGCCACTCTCTGGTCGGCCGGTACAGCTGCGCCGCCGACGGTGTTGATCACTGCGGGTGCAGCAGTGGTAAGGCCGGAGTTCTCTTTGGTGCGGCCGTTAAGGTAGGTGACGTACTCATCACGGGTGTTGAAGGTTAAAGTCTCGCCTGCAGCATTCGTGCGGGTGATCGGATCGGCGATCCAGAGCTTCCCTTTGAGGCCGAAGGGACCGACATCGGCCTGGTGGCTGATGCGGATCTTCTTGCCTGCCTTGGCGGTGAACTTCAGGGCGCTGCCCTCAGCCCCTACCGTGAAGTCGTCGTTGTTGTTGAACGTAGGGGAAGAGGCAGTGAAGGCGGCAAGGATGTCGGCTATGCTGGCTACCTTGTCGTTCATAACCTGTACGGTGCGGGTGGAGATGGTGGTGCCGTTGTCGGCGGTCACTTCGACCTTCATGGTCCAGCCGAGGGTGGAGGTGGCAACTTTCTTGAATGCTGCGCCGATGTTGTCAGCCTCGGTTCCGGCCTTCACGGTTTCGCAGTAGAACGGGCTGGTAGCTTTGCAGGCGTCCGGGATGGCGCCGCCGACAAGCGGGGTGTTCTCGTCATACCAGGTCATGTCGCGGGTCTGGAAGGTGGTCTCGTACAGAACCTCGGAGCGGTCGATATTCCTGAGGCTCTGGAGCGGGGTCACGGTGGTCGCGTACGCGGTGTCGAACTTGGTCAGTACCTGGATCGGCACGGAGCGGGTCGCCTTCTTGTTGACGACGTTCGGGTGCGAGTCGGTCGGGTCGACAAGGCCGTTGACCTTGGTGTAGATGGCGACCTGGTCGGAGTCGAAGGTGAACTTGCCTTCGAGGTTCCCGTTGATCGGGTATTCGCCGTTGTAGAACCCTTTGTCGACACCATGGCAGTCCGCGCAGCCGTTAACACCGAACGCGTTCTTCGCTGCGGCGATGTTGTGCGGGGTCTTGAACGGAACCATCAGGAAGGAGAGCTTCGGAATCAAAGGCTTCGTGGTCTGGTCGCCCAGCAGGCCGGCCATGGCCCTGATGTTGGCAACGATGGCGCCCTTCTGGGCGGCTATAGTGTCTTTATTGACCTGGTGTACGCCATCAACGGTGGTTTCGGTAAGCGCATGCTTGCCGGTCATGATGTTGATGTTGTTGATGTGGGTCGGCAGGAACGGGTCCATGCCTGCGGTGCGGCCGTCGTTGTTGACGTCGAGGCCGCCGTTGGGTCCGGTCATGCCGTTCATGTCGCGCCAGAAGAAGGAGGTCAGCAGGTTGGCGGAATGGATCTTGCCGTCTGCACCCCACTTGTAGGCGGTACCGTTAGCCATGTTCGGCTTGGCAACGGTCTCCGTGTCGTGCACTGCCAGGCGCCCTTCCTCGTCGGCGCCGGTGCCGTCAACGAAGCCACCGCCGCTGTAATTGCCTTTCTTGACGTGGCAGGCGGTGCAGTCGATCAACTGGATGTGGCTGATCTTGTTGCCGGCCTTGTCGAAGGCGATCTTCGCGGTCAGGCCTGCCCTGGTGTGGGCGGACTGGGAGTCGGGAGCACCGTAGGTGCTGAAGGTCGGTGCCTGTGCGCCGGCAACAGTCGTGGGCTCGTGGCAGCCGACACAGTTTTTGAACTGCTTGCCGTCCAGCTGGTTCCAGAGGGCTTCGAACGGAGAAGCGCCGCCTTTTGCGGGATCACACAGGCCCAGCTTGGCGTCGGTGTTCGTCCCGGAAACGCCGTAATCTGCGTCGGTCATGCGCTCGTGGCACCCCATGCAGCCGATGGAGGAGTGAACGTCGGTGGAGATTATTGTGCCATCAGCATCCGTGGTGTTCCACATCTCGCCGCGCTTCTTCCACTCGACCTGGTACTTGTTCTCAACCGTACCCTGGTGGCAGGAGTTGCACTGCTGGGACTGGGGCTTGGCGTTGAGCGAGGCGCTCAGGTCGACCTGGAGCTCGCCGCTGGTGGCATCGGCAGTGACCTTGTCGTTGTAGACGACGGTCACGCCGTTGGTGGCGCTGGTGGCAAGCCCTGCGCCCAGGGCGCGGGATGCGTCGAATTTGCCTTCACGCACGGCATCCTTGCGGGCTGCCCAGTCGTAGCCGGTCTGGTGGCAGATGAGGCAGTCCATCTCAAGCACGCCGGTGACGGCGTAGTCGTTCAGCACAACAGCGCCCTTATTGGCCGGGGTCGGGTTGAAGATGTCGATGAAGTAGTTGAACGCGGTCTTCATGACGCCGAAGTCGTAGTTGCGCAGCGAGGTACGATTGCCCGCGTTGTAGTTGACACCGGCCGAGTAATCAGCTGTGGCGATATTATTGCTCACGTACTCCATCATGCCGCCGCCGACATGGCACTCGGCGCAGTCACGCATCTGCCCGGCAACCGAGTTGTCGATCTTCTGGGCGAAGTTGGTGTCGCTCGCGAAGTCCGTCAGGGCGAAGGCCCCGCGGGCATTCTTCGCAGATGTCACGGAATTGGTGTAGCCGAAGGCGTTGGTTACGAACTTGTGGTTTGTCGAATCGTAGGAAGCACTGGCACCGTCATCAAATACTCTCGCCAACTGGCGAGCAGAAGGCGGTCACCAAGACCCCACGTGGCCGGAGCTCTGGACCCAGTTCTTGCCTTGGGGACCTGCGCCCGGACGCCACTTGTCGCCTTTACCTTTGGATCCGTCAGCATTGACGAAGTACGGGTCATAGGCATCGACGTTGAACGGGTTGTAACCCTTGAACTCGTTGGCGCCGAGCTGGGCGTGGTAGTTGTGGCTCTCGATGTCGTTGTAGCTGAAGGTGGCCTTGCCGCCCCCATTTGCAAGAGGATTCCCATCGGCATCGACACCTTGGTGGCAGCCGGCGGTAAAGCAGGTCGTCTTCATCGAGAACGCGGTAGCAGTGCCGTCGGCGTTCTTCGTGATGGCGAGGCCCCCAGGACCTTTAAGCTTGATCGCGCTGTGGTCGGCGGGAGCGGCGAGAGCGCCACCTGCAGCGAGCCCTACCAGGGCCGCAGCGGAAGCGACTGAAACCATCGCTATCCCTTTAGAAGTTCGTTTCATCAGTAGTCTCCTGTTAGATTGAAGTGTGCAATCCATTCTGCAGCGCTGCGGTCTCGGGCTTATCCCGATGCAGTTGCTTTTGAACTACCTCGCTTGGGTCGGCATGGGGGTGCCGGCTCAAAAAAACCCGTATAGGTCCGCGCTGAAGAGAGCTACCGTTTCAATAGCATGCACCGTGCCCAAATACCCCACCCCTATAAACTTTACTTAACCAGCTATAATAACAACGGATTCCGAACGCGGAATTTTCCTCTCCCCCACGATCAGCGCTCCCGAAGCGCAAACTGGGTAAAATGCCCCAAAACCAAAAACCACCCTGGGGTATTTACCTCACCGTCAGGCCCTGGACCTGTTACGCGGGGCACACGGAGAAAAACCATGGGGGAGAAACGATTTCGGGGGAGTGGGCAGATAATTCGCCCACTCCCCCGAAGAGGAAAGATTTGCTATTTTGAACCGGGAGGGGTTATGGCTTTGCGGCCTCCGGCTGGACGGCTTCCATGGCCTTTTCCTCTGCAGCCTGTGCCTTGCGCGCCTTCTCGATGGCGGCCTTCGCTTTCATCTCCCTTTCCTCCTGAAGCCGGCGATACTCCTTCTCGTAATCGACCCCCCTTAGCTTGCCGAGGCCGTAGACGCTGATTTTCGGATTGCCGTACTGGTTGGTTACGAAAACCACCTGCTCCAGTTCGAAATTCTTCTCGGCCATCTGCTGAAAAAAGGGAAGATCGGCGTTGCTGAGTGTGATGCCTGCAGGAAGGTTCATCCCGCCCACCGGGAGGGTGTTGGAGCCGAAGTACATCAAAAGGCGCCCTTTTTCGTTGAATATCTGGGTATTCTGAAAACCGGCGTCGACGACGAAGATCTCCCCCTTGTCGTCGACGGCGATCCCCTTGGGACGGGAGAACTGACCGAAGCCGTCGCCCATCTTTCCGAAGGCCCCAAGGAAGTTCCCGTCGCGGTCCAGGGAGATCACCCTCCCGGACCCTGCGTTGGTTATGTGGAAAATTCCGTTCTTGCCAAGCGTGAAGTTTATCGGGAGGCTCAGCCTGTTTTCAGCATCCAGCTTGTCCCCGAGGTCGGTGATGAAGGCCCCGGTCACCCGATCCAGCGCCTTGATGATCGCACCCTTGTTGTCGAGGATGTAGATCCGGTCGAGGTCCACCGCGACGTCCGCGGGCGTGACCCCCAGTTCTCCCCCGACCGCCCGGAGGTATTCCCCCTCGGGATCGTAGATAAGTATCTCTTTCCTCCCGACGTCGGCCACGTAGATGAACCCGGATTCGTCGAGCGTGACCCCCACAGGCTTCTTGAGCTTGCCGAAGTCCTTGTCTCCCTTCAGCAGTTCAAACTTCTTCTTGGCAAGATCCATAATGGCGACCTGCCCCGCGATGTCGGCGACGTATACCTTGTTCCCTGCGGCCGTGACGCCGTACGGCTTTATGATCGGGCGCACTACCTTTTCCTTCTCCTTCCCGAAGGAGACAAGCGAGTAGGTATTGACAGCACCCTCCACGTCGGCTGAGCTGTTGATCCCCATAAGGTACTGCAAACGGGGAAGGCTCGGCGAGGGCGGGAAGAAGACGGGACCCTGGGTGACACTGGAAGGTCCCGCGCATCCGGCAAGGACGCCAAGGAGCCAGATGGCGAGGATAGCTGAGGCAAAACGAACCGGACGAGTACTCATGGTATGCTCCTTTTTTACTGATGCGGGAGGGGGGGCCGCCCGCCGGAATCGGTCAAATCTGTATAGCATGAATCCATCTCTAAGTGCAAAAAAAAGGGCCGCCACGGATGGGCGGCCCTTCGGGTGCTACTGGTACTGCAGGTGTTACTTGTTGTGGCACATGAGGCAGAATGCGGAACCTGCCTGCTTGTCGTAGAGGAATGCCTCTTCGTTGTTGTCCTTGTTGTGAACCTCGTGGCAGGATGCGCAGGTGAAGAGGCTCTGGTTTGAGGCTAACTTGTAGCCCAGGTCGGTCATATTCTTGCTTTGGAACCTGGGGTTGCTGGTGACCAGGACCGCGTTCAACGCGTTGCCGAAAGCGGTAATGCCGCCATCAGAAGCAGTGCCGTCGTTGAGAATAGCGTCTTCGATCATGAACCCGATCGGGTGGTCGTTGGAGAGGTCTTTGCCGAGGCCAACTCCGACCTGACCGAAGTCGTCGCCCTGGAGGTGCGAGCCGGTAGCGGTGCCGGAGATGCCGTAGTGCTGGTCGACCGCGATGACGCCGTCATGGCAGCTCATGCAGAGGCGGCTCGGGCCGGACAGCGGGTCAGCGCCGATGGTCGCGTCGAAGGAGGTGCTCTTCTCGCCGTAGGCGATGTAGGTCCCGGTGCTGATGTCGTGCGACCAGAGCGGGTTGTAGTCGAGATCCGCAGCATCGAGCTTGTGGTGCGGGGTGTGGCAGAATGCGCAGACGCGCCCCTTGGAATCAGCGATTGCGCCGTTGCCGGTCTGCAGGTTCATGTCGTGCTTGGAAAGGACGATACCGGTGCCAGGCTCGCTACCAGCCAAGGCGATGGTTGCGCCGACAGCCAAACCGGCCACGGCACTGAGGATGACGATTTGCTTCTTCATAGATCAAATTCCTCCGTTAAGTATGTTGGATATTGCATAGTGGAACGCGATGGTCTGGCTCTCTTCCGCTGCGCGCCACAACATGCCGGCTGTCCCTCCCCCCAGAGTTCTTGCCGACGTAAAACCACAACAGCAAGGTTTGTGCCGCTTCGCACGTGAAGTGCTCGAACCGCTCGAATGGCCATACTACGGACACAGCGGAGGCGAGGAACGACCCGCAGCAAGGGGTAAATGCCCCAGGCAACCGTAGGCGTTGGGGCAAAACTCCCGCACCGCAACCTTGTCCACCACGGATGCCATCTGTCACAAGTCCCCCTCCGCTTTGCAGCGCTTGTAAATCCATGACTGACTCTATTAAAGATCAAGCCAGTTATAAAAAAAAGCCCAGAACAAAAATTCGGGCTTTTTTTTAAATGCACAAGCATGCATGTTGCATAAAATGAGGACAAGCGAAATGGAAAGGACATGCGGAGTGTGCTACACTCACTAACGCGATCTGCTATGACAGTTGAACTCACCTGGGAGGAAGGGATATGAGCAAAAAGATCTGCCTGTTTGTACTGCCACTGATGGCACTCTCTCTGGGTATAACGGCGCATGCCGATGAATATCCCGCCTGCAAGGAGAGGTGCGTCACCGATAACGCCGAGTGCCTCAAGCTGATCCAGCCTGTCGAACCCGACGCCAAGGAAAAACTGGAGAAGAGCTGCCAGATTGAAGCCGACGCCTGCAACGCGGATTGCGAGGAAATACGATCCATAGCAGGGATCATACGAAAGATCATGGAGTAGACGGGCACGGGAATGGGGGGATTTGACGCACTCGGCACCATGTTTCTGATCGTGTTGATTCCAGTAGCAGCCCCCAGGCGTCCGTTAAGGCAAGCTTGGGGGCTTTTTTATCTAATCGCCCTCAAAGGTCATGATCTCGGTGAGCCTGACCTTTCCCTTTGCCAGCCCCAAGCGCATAGCTGACGTGATTTAGTTAATAACCTATGATTCAATAAAACATAGGTTAACACAATAACACCACAATATTACTTTATATTTACGGTTACAGTTGCGCTTGATCAATGAATTAACGTATGATTTCATAAAACATTAACTAACGCATCATGGAGGCAGGCGCTGTCATAGTCGGAACTCACGCTTTTATGGCCATCGGAGTCATGCTCGGTATCCGCTGGTTTCCGAACACTATGATGACCAGCGATGTTGATATAGCCGCGGAAAGAACAGTTTCAGTGGCACTACCTACAATTCA
>Ga0209317_1001668_pt1 | contig 18476 bp, 15 predicted proteins | sample RifGroB2_FD_183994 | JGI IMG/M metagenome (GOLD analysis project Ga0209317, IMG submission 183994) | Soil microbial communities from Rifle, Colorado, USA - Groundwater B2 (SPAdes) (version 2) | ecosystem: Environmental > Terrestrial > Soil > Unclassified | place: Rifle, Colorado | collected... | reverse complement strand
GTGCCTCGGGTGTTGGATATGCCGATGGAGCTGTGCAGGAATTGCGGGTTTAGGTAGCTGCGCGTCTCGAATTCGTACCCGCTTACCTGGAACAGGTTTGCGCCGGCAGCCCTGTAATGGGCGCCTGGGCTGTTGGCGTTGGCGAAGTTGAGCCCCAGGGCGGCGGCATCCTTGATCATCCGCCCGATACCCCTGCCGGTGTGGCACGGCATGCAGACGTTGGAGGGACCCGCGTCCGGGTAGACGGTCGCACTGTTGTTCAGCTTGACGGTCGGAAAAGTTTTTGCCGACGAATAGTTGTAGTAAATGCGTGCCGGAGGGACGCTGCGTACCTGATAGCCGTAGGAGCGGCCGGCGCCGTTGTCGTGGCAGGCGTTGCAACCGGTGACTTCCTTGGTTTTGTCGGTCCCCTTCCCCCAAGCGTGCACGTCGAGGAAGCCGGATTCGACGAAGTTCAAAAAGCCGGTTGTGGTGTGGCAACGGACGCAGTTGGCCTCGAAGGAGGTGGACATGGGTAAGGCGCTCCCCCGGGTCTTGAAATCGTAGGCGGCGTAGGCCCCGGCCTTGGTATTGCCATGCGGGCTCTGGGCCCACTGGCGTGCCGTAGCGATGGCGCTCCCCGTGTCGTGGGGGTTATGGCAGTAGGTGCAGTTGTTCATGTACCGGGAGCTGACGTACGAGGCGCGGTATTTGATGTTCAGCTCACTTGCCGTCATGTTCCCGAAATGCTGGGGTGCCAGCCTCACCATGAGGTCGCTCGGGAAGGAAAGGCCGTGACACTTGCCGCAGTTGCCGGCGGTATCGGGGTTCCTGGTGACCTCAAAGCCGCCTCCGCCGTGACACTTGTTGCAGAGGTTTGGGTGCCCCGCGTCCGGCTCGTGGCAGTCCGCGCACCCGGCGCCGTTTTGCGTGTTGTGGGTGGAGGCGAGCCATTCCTGGGCGATCACGTCGCCGGTCCCGGGCGAGACCAGGGCGCCGTGGCAGCTTAGATCCATGCACCTTTGCGATGCGACCAACTTGGAGACCCCGCTGGCATTATTACTCGACTCACTGCCGCATCCTGTGACGAGAATAGGGATGAGGATGAGGAAAAGGAGACCTTTGAGCTGCATGGCGTGACCCTCCGAAATTTTTTGACGCTCTCTTATATCATTTCCCGCAGCAAAAATGTACTGAAAAAATGAGCATTGGCTCACAGGGTGGCCCCGATTTCTTTCACAGGCTTTTTGTTAAGTTGACTTCACATCGGCAATATTGTAATAATCGACTCGCGAATCCTTCATTACCTATGTGCGCCCTGAAATCTACCTGTACAAAATTCTTTTATTAGTGTCCGCTTATGTTGCGGACCCTTCATGCAATTTTGGAGACCATCATGTTTCTGAAGAAACATCCAGTTGCGGTCATGTTCCTCCTGGGCTTCGTGCTCTCTCCCTTGCTGCACCCCCAGAGCGCCGAGGCAATCCCCGCCTTCAGCCGGCAGCACAAGACCGAATGCTCCACCTGCCACACCATCTATCCGGAGCTGAACGAGTTCGGCGACGCCTTTTTGAAGAACAGCTACGTCTGGCCTCGCAAGACTCCGGCGGCCGCCGGGCAGGCGCAGGAGGCCGGGGAGAAGGGAAGCCGGAACGAGTGGGTCAAGATCTCGGGCCTGCCGGAGCAGATCCCCGTCTCCTTAACCGCGACCGCCGACCTGGCCTACGATGACGAGGCCTACGACGGCAACAAGTTCGACCTCTCCGCCAGGTCGCTCAGGCTCCACGCCGGGGGCGCTTTCCGGGAGGCAGCCGGATTCTTCGCCACCTACAACCTCTATACCCAGGGGCAGCAGAGGGGGGCGGTCGCCAGCAGTCCCGCGAACAGCGCCAATACGCCTCCCAACAACACGCCGAACCTGAACGAGCTGTTCCTGGTATGGCGTCATGCCTTGGACACGCCGATTAACCTAAAGGTTGGCCGATTCGAGCCGAAGCTTTCTCTTTGGAAGAAGAGTAATCGGGTTATCACCGTCCCGTCCTACGCCTCGACCACCTATCTGGTCGGCGACTCCCCTTTCAGCATCGACGCGCCGGAGGACGGCATCGAACTGAGTGCGCTGCTCGGCAGCCGCCTGCTTCTGGCCGGCGGGATGGTGGACAGAAACGGCCAGAACCAAAAAGACGGCTATGGGCACCTTTCCTTCAAGATCGGGGGGACCGATTTCAAGGGGGAGGAACCGGAGGTCAGCCTGGAGAGCGACAGCGTCTGGGACTTCCTCGCCATCACCATGGGCGCGTTCGGCTACTGGGGGCGCAACGGCCAGTTCGACAACTTCGGCATAGCGCAGAACCTGAACGACTTCCGCCGCGCCGGGGCGGAGATGGACATCCTCTACAAGCGGCTGCGCCTCAAGGGGAGCGGCAGCTTCGGCAGGGACTCCAACCCCATGTTCGCAAATACCGCTGTCGGCTTCGATAGCCGCGCCTACGCCTTCGAAGGCGAGTACTACCTCGGCGCACCGGTGAACCTGATCCCGCTGTTTCGCTACGAGTACCAGCAGGGGTTGGGGGGCGGCACCCGGCGTTACATACCGGGGGTGGCCTACGCGCCGCTGCAGAACACCAGGCTTTCCTTGCAGTACATGCACAGCGACGCGCCTGAGGGGATCAACAGGATCGCCTTCGCCTCGCTTGCCTTCAGCCTGTAAGGCCGGGGCTGAAGAAACATCTGCAGTAACGGATACATCGCGGCAAGATGCCGCTCTACAAAGCATCCTGGAGGATTTATCACATGAAAAAGCTGCTCGTCACCATGCTACTTGTCGCAACGACTGCAACCGGCGCGCATGCCGGGTTGAAAGTCATCGGCAAAGGGGACGCCATGAGCCTCGACCCGAGCGCCTTGCCGCCCGCGATGAAGGCGAACTACCAGATCGTCAAGGCGAAGTGCGTCAAGTGCCACACCCTGGAGAGGACCATCGTCGCCATCCAGACCGGAGTGGCGCCCATTTCCGGCCAGCCCTTCGACCGCAGCGCCACCAAGGCGTACGGCGTCAAGATGCTCAGAAAGCCGGACTCCAACATGTCGAAGCCCGAGGTGAAGGCCTCGGTTGACCTGATGAACTATCTCATCGCCGAATCGGAGCGCTGACAACGATGAAAGACCTCACGCTGCGCACCCGCCTGATTGTTTCCTTCCTGATCATGGCCCTTCTTGTCGCCTTCTCCGGCGGGTTCGGCGCCCTCACCATCAAGAGGGTCGGCGGCCAGATTCAGAACATCCTGGAGCAGCTCTCCAAACAGCAGAAGCTGGTGCTCCTCATGGGGGTGACCCAGAAGTATTGCCACGTGAGCCTGATGCAGGCCGCCATGGTCAGCACCGACCCCGACAAGGTGGAGGAGTACGTCGAGGACTACCGCATGAAGCGGGACACCCTGCTGAGCCAGGCCCAGATCATCCTGGAGGGGAACAAGAAGCTCGGCGTGCTGCCGGCGGTGAAGGGGAGCGTGGTCGAGAAGCGGACCCGGCAGTTCCTGGTCAGCTGGGCGGAGTTCGAGAAGGTGGCGGATGAGCTGATCGCGCGCAAGGAGCAGCTCTTCAAGGGGTTGACCCCGGGTCTGCTGGACCAGGCGGCCAAGGATGCCCTGGCGGATGTGAGGCTGAACCGCCTTGCCAACGAGGAGATCTCCCAGGCGAACGACAAGGCGAAGGCGGACCTGGACGACATGCTGGTCGAGGTCGGCAACAAGATGACGCAGGCCAACGCCCAGGTGACCCAGATCCAGAGGACCGCCGGGGTCACCTTCGCCGCCGTCGTCCTGGTGGCGGTGGCGCTCGCCGTGGCGCTCGGCCTGCTCATCACGCGAAACATCGTCTCCCGCGTGCGGGTCATGGCGGAGGCGGTGAATAGCGGCGCCGAGGGGGATCTGACCGCCACCGTGCTGCTCGACTCGCACGACGAGATCGGCAAACTGGGGAGCGATTTCAACGAGATGGTCGGCAAACTCTCCGGCATGATCGGCAAGGTGTCCCGCTCCTCGGCGGAACTGGCCGGCATCTCGGACACCATGGCGAAAGCGTCGCACTCGGTGGTGCAGTCGGCCAAGACCCAGGCGGACAGCGTCGCCAAGACCTCCGCCGCCATCGTGCAGATCAACATCTCGGTGAAGGGGGTGGCCCAGGGGGTCGATTCCCTCTCCATCTCCGCGTCGGAGAGCTCCTCTTCCATCCTGGAGATGGCCTCCAGCGTCGAGGAAGTGGTGCAGAACATGGAGAACCTGTCCCAGTCGGTGAGCGAGGTGAGCTCTTCCATCGTGGAGATGGGGGTATCCATCAAGCAGGTCGGAAACGGCGTGGTGAGCCTGATGGAGGTGTCGACGGCCACCGCCTCCTCGGTCATGGAGATGGACAGCTCCATCAAGCAGGTGGAGAGAAACGCCAACGAAACCGCGGCCATCTCCAAGGCGGTGCGCATCGATGCGGAGACCGGCCGCGAGGCGGTCGAGGCGGTCATCAACGGGATGCAGGAGATAAAGCGCGCCTCCCAGATCACCAGCGAGGTGATCAGCACCCTCTCGGAGCGGGCGGCCGACATCGGCGACATCCTGTCGGTGATCGACGAGGTGGCCGAGCAGACCAACCTGCTCGCGCTGAACGCGGCAATCATCGCGGCCCAGGCCGGCGAGCACGGCAAGGGGTTCGCGGTCGTGGCGGACGAGATCAAGGAGCTCTCCGAGCGCACCTCGACTTCCACCCGCGAGATCTCGCTGGTCATCAGGGGGGTACAGGAGGAGACGCGCCGCGCCGTCGACGCCATCGACCAGGCGGAGCGCAGCATCAGTGACGGCGAACTGTTGAGCCAGAAATCCGGCGAGGCCCTGGCGAAGATCGTGGTCGGCGTCAACGAGGCGACCGCCCAGGTGGGCGAGATCGCGCGCACCACGGTCGAGCAGGCCAAGGGGAGCCAGATGATCCGGGAGGCGATGGAGCAGGTCTCGGAGATGGTGGCGCAGATCGCCAAGGCGACCCGTGAGCAGGGGCAGGGGAGCGAGCTGATCATGGGGGCGGTGGAGAACATGAAGGGGCTCACCTCCCAGGTGCTCTCCTCCACCCGCGAGCAGAACAAGGTGGGCAACCTGATCGCCCAGTCGACCGAGAGCATCACCGAGATGATCCGCCACATAAAGCGCGCCTGCGACGAGCAGAGCCGGGGTTCCGAGCAGATCGTCATGTCGGTCGAGGAGATCCAGTCAGCGACCGATGCGAACCTGGAGGCGACCCGCGTCATGGACGAGGGGGTCTACAAGCTGTTCCGGCAGACCGACATGCTGAAAAAGGAAATGGAAGCGTTCAAGATCTGAAAGTAGGGGCGAATAATTATTCGCCCCTGTGTCATCGTTCCCATGCCCCCGCGTGGGAACGCAAGCGGCGAGAGATCGGTTGTCCCCTTTGGGGGACTTTTTTGTTAATGGTGCAGGGTTGCGATGCCGCTCATCTGGTATCCTGATGGCGGACCGTGTGCTTGGAACTTGCGTAGGCAAACAGATAGGAGTGGCCGATGGGCAGGATTGCGGATAAATTCACAACGTTGCAGGGGCGCGGGGAAACGGCGCTGGTGACCTTTGTCACCGCCGGTGACCCGGATCTGGCAACGACGGAACAGGTGGTGCTGGAACTGGAGCGGGCGGGCGCCGACCTGATAGAACTCGGGGTGCCGTTCTCGGATCCCATGGCGGACGGGCCGACCATCCAGCTCTCCTCGGAGCGCGCGCTCAACTCCGGGACGACGCTCCCGGGGATACTGGAGATGGTGCGCCGGCTTCGCGAGCGGACCCAGGTGCCGATCGTGCTGATGGGATACTTCAACCCGATCTTCGCCTACGGCGCTGAGCGCTTCGCGCTCGACGCCGCCCAGGCCGGGGTGGACGGCCTGCTGGTCGTGGACCTCCCTCCCGAGGAGGCGGCGGAACTGAAGGGGGCGACGGACGACTGCGGCCTGGACCTCATCTTCCTGCTCACCCCGACCTCCGACGGCTCCCGGGTGCAGTCGGTGTCACGGCTTGGAAGCGGCTTTATTTACTACGTCTCCGTCACCGGGGTGACCGGCGCCCGCACCGAGGTGGCCGATACGCTCGCCGCTCGGGTAACCGAGGTGCGGGGAGCGCTGGACCTGCCGCTCGTGGTAGGTTTCGGCATCTCCGATCCGTCCCAGGCGGGGCAGGTGGCGCAGGTGGCCGACGGGGTGGTGGTGGGGAGCGCGCTGGTGAAGTATTTCGAGAAGTACCAGGGGGCGCAACTGCTGCAGGAGCTGGGTGCCTTCGTCTCCGCGCTAAAGCGCGGAGTGCTCGGGGCGGCAAAGGGGTAACCGCTTTTATTCCGATCGCTTAGACGCATCGGTACACCGTTTTGTTTGACATAGCCGGCACGATCTGCTAAGTATCAGCCCCAGAATTGGTGAGTTTACTAAAACAGTTGGGGGATACCCCATAAGAGGGCACATATGGCTTGGTTCAAAAGAGATAATCCGCCGAAGGCAAAGGGGCCGGACCGCAAGGTGAAGGTTCCCGAGGGGCTGTGGACGAAGTGCGTCAGCTGCGGCGAGACCATCTATACGAAGGATATCGAGAACAACCTCAACGTCTGCCCGAAATGCAACCATCACTACCGCGTCTCGGCCCGCCAGAGGCTTGAACTGCTGCTGGACGAGGGGAGCTTCACCGAGTTCGACGCCGGCATGGTGTCGGTCGACTCGCTCGACTTCAAGGACACCAAGAGCTACCAGCAGCGCATCGATGCCGCCCTGGCCAAGGGTGGGAGCAAGGATGCCATCATCTGCGGCGCGGGTCGTGTCGAGGTGACCCCGGTGCAGATCTGCGTCTTCGACTTCTCCTTCATGGGGGGGAGCATGGGGAGCGTGGTCGGCGAGAAGATCACCCGCGGCATTGAGCGCGCCCTGGCCGACCGCACCCCGGTCATCATCGTCTCCGCCTCCGGCGGCGCCAGGATGCAGGAGAGCATACTGTCGCTCATGCAGATGGCCAAGACCTCGGCCGCGCTGGCAAAGCTGCGTGAAGAGGGGCTTCCCTTCGTCTCCATCCTGACCGATCCCACGACCGGCGGCGTGACCGCCAGTTTCGCCATGCTGGGGGACATCAACATGTCCGAGCCGAAGGCGCTGATCGGTTTCGCCGGCCCCCGGGTCATCGAGCAGACCATCAGGCAGAAGCTTCCCGAGGGTTTCCAGCGTGCCGAGTACCTGCTGGACCACGGCATGGTGGACGTCATCGTCGAGCGGAGCAAGATGAAGTCGCAGCTCTCCAGCATTCTGAAGATGCTGTACCGCGGTTAGGCAGGTTAAGGTTGAGGTTGAGAAAGGCAGATTGAGGTTGAGGTTAATTAAGGTGTTTGCTAAACCTTAACCTCAACCTCAACCTGTTTTTGGGTGTTTGCCAGGAGGAAGAGCATGATCTCGTTGACCCAGTTGGCCCTGTTCTGCGTCACCTCCACCGTCCTCATCTTCACCCCGGGCCCCGACATCATCTACGTCATGACGCGCGGCATGGCGCAGGGGAGAAAGGCGGCCCTCGCCGCCGCGGCCGGGTTCGCCCTCGGCAACTTCGCCCATACCTTCTTTGCCATCGTCGGCCTCTCCGCCCTGATCACCTCCTCGGCCACCGCCTTCGCCTGCGTCAAATACGCCGGCGCCGCCTACCTGATCTACCTCGGGGCGAAGATGCTGAAAAGCCGCGCCGCGCTGGCCCCGGAAGGGGGGAAGGGGGACCTGCGGTGTCGGGTCATCTTCAGGCAGAGCGTCCTCGCCAATATCATGAACCCGAAGGTCGCGCTCTTTTTCCTGGCGTTCTTCCCCCAGTTCGTCGATGCCGGCAGGGGCGGCGTGGCTTTGCAGATGCTGGTGCTGGGGAGCACCTTCGTCCTGCTCACCCTGGCCGGGTTCGGGGTGGTAGCGCTCCTCGCGGGAGAGATCGGCCGCTGGCTGAACCGCAGCTCCGGCACGGGGAACCTGGTGGGACAACTGGCGGGATGCATCCTGATCGCGCTCGGCCTGCGTCTCGCCTGGCCGGATCGCTAAGGCAAAGGCGGTTCCCAGTTTGCCTTGGCGACCCCAATTGTATGGACTTTTTCATACTCTTTACCTATAATCCCCGCCTGTCATGACCTATGCCGAAACGCTTGCGCACATATACGCCTTGGGCCGCTTCGGGATAAAACCCGGGCTCTCCAGGATCACCCCGCTCCTCGCCGCGCTGGGAAATCCCCAGGACGCCTTCGCCGCAGTTCACATCGTCGGCACCAACGGCAAGGGATCGACTGCCTCCTTCCTCTCCTCCATTCTCAGCGCCGGCGGCTACCGGACGGGACTATTCACCTCGCCGCACCTGATCTCCTTCACGGAGCGCATCCGGATAGACGCTACTGAAATAGCCGAGGGGGAGGTGTCTCGCCTGGCCGAACGCGTCATGGCGGCCGCCCCGAAAGACAGCACCTTCTTCGAGATTGTCACCGCCCTGGCCGCGCTGCATTTTGCCGAAAAGGGTGTGCGGATAGCCCTGTTCGAGGCCGGCATGGGCGGGCGCCTCGACGCGACTAATGCGCTGAACGGCATCCTCTGCGCCATTACCCCGGTCTCCCTGGACCATACCGACTACCTGGGGAGCAATATCGAGGAGATCGCGGCGGAGAAGGCCGGAATCTGCAAGGCGGGGACCCCGTTAGTCTCGGCACGCCAGCACCCCGACGCTGACCGCGCCATCTCCCGGCATGCCGCCGGGATCGGTTGCCGGCTCTATCGGTGCGGCGAGGACTTCGACGCCATCTGGCAGGACGGTAAACTCAACTACAGCGGCATCGGGGTCTCGCTCGACTCCATGAGCACGGGTCTCTCCGGACGCTATCAAGGCGGCAACGCCGCCTTGGCCCTGGCCGCGGCCGAACTGCTCCGTCAGGCGGGGTTCCCGCTGGAACCGCAGGCTATGACGGCAGGTGTCGCACGCGCCAGCTGGCCGGGGCGCATGGAGCTTTTCCCCGGACCGCCGCGCGTGCTCCTGGACGGCGCCCATAACCCCGCAGGCGCGGCCGCCCTGGCCGAAGCGCTGGCAGAGATCCCGCGCGGCAGGTTGCTGCTGGTGGCGGGAGTCATGGGTGACAAGGAGCTCTCGGGGATACTGGCGCCGCTCTTGCCGCAGGTAGACCAGGTTTTCGCAGTGGCCCCCGCCATAGAGCGGGCGCTCCCCGCCGCGCAGCTCGCCTCATTTTGCCGCGACGCGGGAGTCGGCGCCAAGGAGGCGGGCTCGGTGGCGGAGGGGATCGCCCTGGCGCGATCCGCCTCCACCGCCGACGACCTGATCCTTGTGTGCGGCTCCCTGTTCACGGTGGGGGAGGCGAGGAGCATACTTCAGTCCAGGCGTTTCGAGCCGTTCAGAGGTTGAACCGTTGCCGAATGTCCCCTCCCCCCTCCGGGGGGAGGAGTAAGTCGCTTATTGGAGTGCAATGAAACCTGCAAGAGCCTTCTGGCTCCTTACATATCTGCTTTATTGCGCCACGCCGGCGCATGCCGACCCCCCTGTCCCTCAGAAGGAGGTGACCCTCAAGGCGGACACCCTCTCGGTGGACGTCCCGGCGGACAGCTACCGCGCCAAGGGTTCGGTCGAGATCACGCAGGAAGGCGTGTCGCTTCTGGCGGACAGCGTGGTCTACCGAAGGCTTACCGCGGATGCCCTCGCCGAAGGGGGGATCTTCCTGGAAAGGGGTGGCGACACCCTGAAGGGGGATCGCCTCTCCTTGAACATGATCTCCCAGCAGGGGGAGCTCATGAACGGGGAACTCTTCATCAAGAAGTCCAATTTCAGGGTGCGCGCCGATCGCCTGGAGAAGACCGGGGCGGAGGACTACCGCATGGAGCGGGGCAGCTTCACCACCTGTGACGGGGACAACCCGAGCTGGAGGTTCGAGGCGAGGAAGGTGGTGGTGACTCTCGAGGAGTTCGCCACGGCGCGAGACGCGGTTTTTTATGTCGGCGACATCCCGCTTTTGTACACCCCGTACCTTATCTTTCCGGTCAACACGGAGAGGCAGTCGGGCCTGCTGCTCCCCAAGCTCGGGCACTCAACCAAGAAGGGGTTCTATCTCGAGCAGCCTTACTACTGGGCCATCAACCCGAGCCAGGATGCCACCTTCACCCTGGACATCGAGACGTCCCGCGGGGTGGGGATGGGAGTCGACTACCGCTACCTGAGGCCGCACGGCAGCGAAGGGCTTTTGCAGGCGTTCGGCATTTATGACAATAACGCCGCCAAATTGAGGGCCGAGCTGGACCAAAAGCACCTGGAAATGCTCTCGCCGAACCTCACCCTTGCCTCCAACATCCACCTGATATCGGATCGCGACTACTATCTGGACTACGGCGAGCTGTCCGGCGACTACAACCGGCAACTCCTGGAGTCGAGCGCCTCTTTCAACCGCAGGTGGGAGCGCTACGGCCTGACCGGCGAGGTCCGCTATACCGAAGACCTGGAGGCACCTAACAACAAGGCGACGCTGCAGAGGCTTCCGGCTGTCGGCTTCGTCGCCGCGGGGGAAAAGCTCGGCCCGCTCTTTTTCTCCATGGATTCGGCTTTCATCAACTTTCAGCGCCAGGAGGGACTCACCGGCCAGCGGCTTGACCTGCACCCGCGCCTCACCTACTACGCGAAGCCCACGGGGCTCCTCGATCTCTCCCTTTACGGTGGCTACCAGCAGCGCATGTACAGCTCCAAGGGCGGCGCAGCAGAAGACGGGTGGCAACAAGTAGGTCAGGCGGACGCGGGGGGATCACTGTCGCTGCCGCTTGAGAGGGTGTACCGGGAGCGCGTGCGCCATCTGCTGATCCCCTCGCTCGAGTACGGTTACGTGCAGAAAAGGCAGGACGATGACCTCCCCTTCTTCGACTATGGAGACAGGGTTCTCGGGCAAAGCGCCGTCAGGTGGTCACTGTCGAGCGTGGTGACTGGCAAGTTCGCCCAGGAGGGGGGAGCGGCCGAGTACCGCGATCTGCTCTACCTCAAGCTCTCACAGGGTTACCAGTTCTCCGGTGAGCGTCGTGACCTGCTCACCCTGGTGGACGAGGGACACCGGCTCACCGACCTGATGCTGGAGGGGCTGGTCACCCCGGCCAAAGGGGTCTCCCTCTCCCTGGACAGCCGCTACAACACGGTGGACGGCATCCTCTCTACGGCCAACCTCGGGCTCGAGGTGAAAGGCGAGGGGCGCAACACGGCGCTTGTGGGGTACCGCCATAGCCGTGACGAACTGGACTATCTGGAAGGGCGTTTCGTCTTTCCGCTCGGCAGCCGGTTTTCCGCCGACCTGCTAGGTCGCTACTCGCTGGACAGGAGCGGCTTTCTGGAGTCACGCTACGCCCTGGAGTACAAGCGCCAGTGCTGGAGCATCGTCGTCGCCTACTCTGACAGGGTCGGCAGCCGGGACATCCCGCGTGACCGGGAGTTTACCGTTAACTTCTCGCTGGCCGGCCTGGGTGCGCTGGGGCCGGTCCGCGCCTACTGAAGCCGTGGCCGTTTCTTTGGCAGCTCCAAAAACGCCGCGCCCAAGCTAAGAAGTTGACACAACTGCTTTTTCCGGTGTATCTAAAAGGATCAGATAAAACAGCCCGCCGCTGCCGGCGGTGATTCAAAGCAAAAAAGTCCGCGCCCTTGGAGGTTCCATGCAGGAGATATTTACCCCTACCTCGTTGTTGGTTACAGGGGGGGCCGGGTTTATAGGGTCCAATTTCATCAATCACTTCATGGCCGGCAACCCCGGGTGCCGGGTAATCAACCTCGATCTTTTGACCTACGCGGGTAACCTGAAGAACCTGACCGCGGTGCAGGGGAATCCCGATTACCGCTTCGTCAAGGGGGACATCTGCGACGCCCCCCTGGTCGCCAAGCTCCTTGCCGAGGAGCGCATCGACGCCGTCGCCCATTTCGCGGCGGAGTCGCACGTGGACCGTTCCATCACGGGGCCTGACATCTTCGTCCGGACCAACGTGCTCGGGACCCAGACGCTTCTCGAGGCGAGCCGCCTCCATGCCGAGCGCGTCCCGACCTTCCGGTTTCTGCAGGTCTCGACGGACGAGGTGTACGGCAGCCTGGGACCCGAGGGGTACTTCACCGAGGAGACGCCGCTGGCCCCCAACTCTCCCTATTCCGCCAGCAAGGCGGGGGCGGATCTGCTGGTGCGGGCCTACTCCGAGACTTTCGGGCTGCCGACGCTGAATACGCGCTGTTCCAACAACTACGGACCCTACCACTTCCCCGAGAAGCTGATTCCTCTTTTGATCCACAACATCATGAAGAAGAGGGCCCTGCCGGTGTACGGCGACGGCCTGAACGTGCGCGACTGGCTCCACGTGAAGGACCATTCCGCCGCCATAGAGCGGGTTCTCAAGCAGGGTAGAACCGGCGCTATCTTCAACGTCGGGGGGAACAACGAGTGGCGCAACATAGACATCGTGCACCTTGTGTGCGACCTGATGGACGATCGGTTGGGCCGGGCTGCGGGGGAGAGCCGGGAACTGATCACCTTCGTCAAGGACAGGCAGGGGCATGACCGGCGCTATGCCATAGATGCCACCAAGTTGAAGCGCGACCTTTCCTGGGAGCCCTGCTACACCTTCGAGCAAGGGATCGCCGAGACCATAGACTGGTACCTGGCGAACCAGGAGTGGGTCGAGGAGGTCGCCTCCGGTGCCTATCGCGAGTACTACGAGAGGCAGTACGGAGAGAAATAATCCGTTCAACGTTCAACGTTCAATGTTCGTTGAACGTTGAACGGGTTTTGCAGTTTTCCAGGAGGCTTCGAATGATACTGGTGGTAGGCAGCAAGGGGATGCTAGGGCAGGAACTGATGGGGCTTTTGGGGAGCGCCGCGCGCGGGGTGGATGTCGACGAGATCGACATCACGGATCTTGAGTCGGTGCAGCGGGTGCTACTCACCCTGAAGCCGTCTGTCGTTGTGAATGCCGCGGCCTATACCGACGTGGACGGCTGCCAGACGCAGGTGGAACTCGCATTGCAGGTGAACGGCGAGGGGGTTGCACACCTGGCCATGATCAGCAAGGAGATCGGGGCCAAGCTGGTGCAGGTGAGCACGGATTACGTCTTCGACGGCGGGAAAGGCTCTCCCTATCAGGAGGACGATCCCCCTGCGCCGCTCAGTATCTACGGCGAGTCCAAACTTGCCGGGGAGATGAACGCGAAGTTCAACCCGAATCATCTGATCGTTCGGACCCAGTGGCTTTACGGTCATGCCGGGAAGAACTTCGTCGAGACCATGCTGAGGTCGGCGGGGGAGAGGAGCGAGCTGAGCGTGGTGGACGACCAGGTCGGGTCGCCCACCTGGACCTACGATCTGGCGCTCGCCATCAAGGCGCTGATCGACAAGGGATGCTGCGGCACCTACCACGCAGCGAACGCCGGATTCGTGTCGTGGAACGGTTTCGCCAGCGAGATCTTCCGCCTGGCGGGGCTCGATGTCGCCGTCAAGCCGATGAGCACGGCGGAGCTCGGTCGCCCGGCGCCGCGGCCGCTCTACTCCACGCTGGATTGCGGCAAACTGGTGCGGGACACCGGCTTCGCGCCGCAGCCTTGGCAGGACGCTCTGAAGCGCTACCTGGAACTGCGGCCGGCGAAGTAACAGAGACAGACATCTTGGAGGTATTCATGGAGCGCGGAGAGCGTCCCTGGGGGACATACACGGTTCTCGACGAGAATAACGGGTACAAGATCAAGCGGATAGAGGTGATGCCCGGCCAGCGCCTGTCTCTGCAGATGCACCACCACAGAAGCGAGCACTGGATCGTCGTCTCCGGAACTGCCAGGGTGACCTGCGGGGATACCGTGCGCATCGTCAATATCAACGAGTCCACCTTCATCCCGATTGGATCGAATCACCGCCTGGAGAACCCCGGCGTGATACCCCTGGTCATCATCGAGGTGCAAAGCGGCGAGTACCTGGGCGAGGACGACATCGTCCGGTTCCAGGACGACTACCATCGCGTCGAGCCGAGCCTTGAGGCCAGCTTTGAGCCGATCGTATAGAAAAGCTCCCGGGGAGGAATCATGTATATCGTCATACTGGCCGGCGGATCCGGCACGAGATTTTGGCCTCTTTCCAGAAAGAGTGCGCCCAAACAACTGATGTCGGTCTTCGGCGGCAAGTCGATGCTGCAAAGGACCGTGGAGCGGGTAGTCCCGCTGCGGCCCAAGCGGGTCATGGTGATCACCAACGCGCTTCAGGCGGCCGAGACCCGTAGCCAGCTCGCCTATATCGAAGGGGTGCCGGTGGACGTCATCGAGGAACCGGTCGGACGCAACACGGCCCCTGCCATAGGTCTGGCCGCCTCCATCATCGCCCGCTTCGATCCAGACGGCATCATGGCGGTCCTGCCGGCCGACCATTACATCCTCGACGAGGAGACTTTCCGGGAAACCATCAGGAAAGCGCGCTCCGTTGCCGAGAGCGGCACCCTGGTGACGCTCGGCATCACCCCGACCCGGCCCGAAACCGGCTACGGATACATCGAGGTGGCATCCGATTGCGGCGGGGCTCCCGCGGCGGTGCGCCGTTTCGTGGAAAAGCCCGCGCTGGAGCGTGCCATGGAGTTTCTGGCGAGCGGGCGTTTCTACTGGAACAGCGGCATGTTCGTCTGGGGGGCGTGCGCCATACTGGACCAGATCGGTCGCTTCATGCCCGAGCTCTCCGCCGCCCTGGCAAGGCTCACCTTCGAGATCGACATGTGGGAGCTCTCCGATCTCAAGCCGCAGATAACCGAGATCTACGGCGGCATCAAGGGGGAGTCCATCGACTTCGGCGTCATGGAGAAGGCGGAGGATGTGCAGGTGATACCGGCGTCCTTCGGCTGGAGCGATGTCGGCTCCTGGAGCGCGCTCCCCGAGGTGATGGAGGCTGACGGGGACGGTCATGTGGCGATCGACGTCAAGGGGTCGGTGTCGGTCGGGGCGCAGGGGTGCCTAGCCTACGGTAACGGCAAGATGGTCGCTTTCGTGGGGGTGCGGGACCTGATTGTGGTCGACACGCCCGACGCGCTGCTGGTGTGCGCCAAGTCGGCCGCTCAGGACGTCAAGAAGGTCGTGGAGGAGCTGGAGAGAAGGGGGCGCACCGAGCTTCTATGAACCTGTTCAACGTTCCGCGTTCCGCGTTGAACACCGAGGCTTGAACCTTTAGAACCTAGAACCTGCTTTTAAGGTGATTTATGTACGGCTGGACCGGAAAACTACTGCATGTCGATCTCTCCGCCGGGGAGTGCCGCCGGGAGGAGATCCCGACGGAGTTGCTGCACACCTACCTGGGCGGCCGCGGACTGGGCGTCCGGCTGATGCGGGACTTCTTCCACCTCGACCCCTTCGACCCGGAGATGCCGCTCATCTTCGCGGTCGGGCCTCTCTGCGGCACGACCTCTCCCACCTCGGCCCGCCTCGCCTGCGTCTCGCGCTCGCCGCTCACCGGGACCATCTACGACTGCTCCGCTGGGGGACGCTTCGCCTACAGGCTGAAGGCCGCCGGGTTGGACGTCATCTTCATCACGGGAAAGAGCCCGGAACCTGTTTTCCTGGCGGTCGACGGGGCCAGCGCCGAGATCCTTCCGGCCCGCTCGCTCTGGGGCAGGGGAGTCAAGGAAACGGTCGCCTCACTAAAGGAGCGCGGCAGCGTGGCCGCCATCGGCCCCGCCGGCGAGAACGGCGTGCTGTTCGCCAACATCATGATGGGGGAGGGGAACTCCATCGGCAGGGGGGGGCTCGGCGCCGTGATGGGTGCCAAAGGGCTGAAGGCCGTGACGGTGAACGGTGCAGGGGTGACCGAAATCGCGGACCGGGAGCGCTTCGATGCTGCCCGCGGCGACGTGATGCGCCTTTTCCGGGCCTCTCCGGTCATCTTCGGGGAGCTCGGCATAGCCGAGTACGGCACGCCTGCCCTGGTCGACCTGATGGCGCAACGGCGCATGGCCCCGACCGAAAACTTCAGCTCCACCTTCTTCGCCGATTCGGGAAACTACTCCGGACCCTCGATCCGCAGGGGGTGCGGCGCCAAGAAGGACGGCTGCTACGGCTGCCCCATCCAGTGCAAGAAGAGCAGCGCACAGGGGGAGCCGCTTCCGGAGTACGAAACGGTGAACCATTTCGGCGCCTTGAACGGCATTTCCGATCTGCGCGCCATCGTACGGGCCAACACGCTTTGCAACGAGCTCGGCATGGACACCATCTCGGCCGCCGCGACGCTCTCGGCCTTCGGAGAGGCGAGGGGACGTTTCCCCGGCGCCGAAGAAATAGCAAGCCTCCTCTCCGACATCGCCTACAGGCGCGATCAGGGCGAACTCCTGAGCCTCGGCTCGCGCAGGGTAGCTGAGGAGCTGGGGAAGCCCGAGCTCTCCATGAGCGTCAAATCGCTGGAGCTGCCCGCCTACGACCCCCGTGGCGCCTACGGCATGGCGCTTGCCTACGTTACCTCGAACCGGGGCGGCTGCCATCTGCGCGCCTACCCCATCTCGCACGAAATCCTGAGAAAGCCGGTGCCTACCGACCGTTTCTCCTTCTCCGGCAAGGCGCGCATCATCAAGATCGCCGAGGACGTGAACGCCGCCGTAGACTCCCTGGTCGCCTGCAAATTCGCCTTTTTCGGGGCGACACTTGAGGAATACGGGGAACTCCTCTCCGCTGTGACCGGCGTTGAATACACCCCCGAATCGCTGAAGGCGATCGGTGAGCGGATCTATCTGACCGAACGCTTCTACAACTGCGAAAACGGCTTCAGTTCCAAGGATGACGCGCTACCCGAGAGGTTTTTCAGCGAGTCCGGGAGCGCCGGAGAGGGGATAGACGTGCCGCCAATCGACCGGGTTCGCTTCGAGGAGGAGTTGCAGAAGTATTACCGGATCCGTGGCCTGGCTGAGGACGGCAGCTTCGCCGACCGCGGTTTTCTGAAAGAACGCTTCTAGAAAGGCAAAAATGAAAGACCAGATCGAGAAGTACACCGGCAAGCTGGTGGCGGACCGCTCGGCATGCCCCGACGCCATAGCTTTCGCCGCGCAGGACGACACGCTGATCACCTCGGGCGCCCCGGCACTCGCCGGGCTTGCCGGGGCCACTTTGGCCCGTCTCAATTCGCTCGCCCTGGTCGTCGCCCGCCCCTCCCTTCCTTTCGCGGATTTTCTGGTGGCCCGCGCGCCCGGGGGGGAGTCCTGCATCGTGCCGCAGGATACCGAGACGCGCACCTTCCTGCACGACATCCCGTTTCTGCGCCAGGAGGATCTGCCGGAAGACCCGGCGCCGGAAATAGCCCGTCTGCTCGGCAACAGGAAGGGTGTCATCGTCGAGGGTGTGGGGATCGTGGCGCTGGGTGGGATCACCGTCGAGCAGGCCTTCATAAACTACTCCTCCGTGTTTCACTCCACCTTCGTCAAATACCTGCAGGATCTCCTCGCCGACGGCTTCCTGCTCCCCGGTGAGCGTAAGGCGTTCCAGGCGTTTCGCAGCCAGTGGCTTAAGCCGCTCTCCGCAGCGGGCCTTGCCTTCAAAGAGCACCTCCAGGTCGATAGAGAGGAGATTCTCACCGAGATTGAGAAGGTGGGGCGATACACGGTGGAGCGGGGGTTGGTCGATTCCTTCTTCGGCAACATCTCCGCCCGCGCCGGTGATCTTATCTACATCTCCCAGACAGCCGCCAGCCTGGACGAACTGAAGGGGTGCATCGACCCGGTGCCGACGGACAACTCCTCAACGACCGGGATCACCGCTTCCAGCGAGCTTTTAGCCCACCGCAAGATCTTCGAGGAGACCGGGGCGCGGGTCATTCTGCACGGGCACCCGAAGTTTTCCGTGGTCATGAGCATGCTGTGCGAGACCAGGGACTGCCCGATCGAGGACTGCTGGAAGGACTGCCCGCAGGTGCGTGAAATAGGCGGGACGCCGGTCGTCGCCGGCGAGATCGGGGCGGGAGGTTTGGCGAAGCGCGTGCCGCCCGTCATCGGCGCCACCGGGAGCGCCATCGTGTACGGTCACGGCGTCTTCACGCTCGGTCGTGAGGGGTTCGGCGAGGCGTTCGCCGCCATGGTTGATGTGGAGAATTTCTGCCGGGACGAGTACTTCAGGCGGTTGGACGGTTCAAACCCTTAATGCGGAACGATGATCGGTTAGAGGGGGGTGAGGGGAGACGGGTTGAAAAACCCGTCTCCCCTCAGTCGCTTTACTTCTCCTTGTCAGAAGTCACGCAGCCGCATCCGCACGAGCCTTTGGCTTCTTTTAGGACCGGCTGTTTTACCTCCGGCATTTCCTTGGTTCCTTCGCAGCATTTTCCCATGGTTATCACCTCCTTTTTTTGATAAGTATCTGCGCACTCACTGATTTGGTTGGCGCAAAAAAAAGCTGATGGGGATCAGTCTTCAAATGTTGATCGACGGTTCCCTCCCCCTTTGGCAAAGGGGG
>Ga0209317_1001667_pt1 | contig 18493 bp, 17 predicted proteins | sample RifGroB2_FD_183994 | JGI IMG/M metagenome (GOLD analysis project Ga0209317, IMG submission 183994) | Soil microbial communities from Rifle, Colorado, USA - Groundwater B2 (SPAdes) (version 2) | ecosystem: Environmental > Terrestrial > Soil > Unclassified | place: Rifle, Colorado | collected... | reverse complement strand
CCACTCGTGAATAAGCCGACATCATGTTGCCGCGACTGACGATCTTCTCCATCAGCCCCGTTACCGCCTCCGGCCAGCGAGTTGCTTTCCTTCCCGTGACGTTTGCCGCACCTCTCCCATACTCTTGCGGTTTCCGACCGCTACCCTCCGAGATGGCGCCGGATGTCTCACCCCGGCCTTCTGCTGCTCCTGTCGTCATCGAAATTCAAGGCTCCTGTCCGTACTTCATGTTCGGCCCTTTGTCGGTTGGTTACTCCGACTCGTATGGCCTCTGCTGACTTCTGCCAACCCATCCCGACGCCTCTCGGCGCCGGTAGCACAAGGCAGGCTGACAGATCTCCCCGGGTAATGCGCGTGACCTTCATCCCATCTACCCGCCGCATATACAGCCACACCCTCCCGGATGACTATAGGGCTTAGAAGAATCGTGCCTTCTCGCCCGGATATGGCTGCCTCGTATGCGATTTCTGTTCGTCGGGCCAGGATTTTGCCTGCGGCTTCCTTCAGATTCCGAGTCACCCCGGACACCCTTGCCGTTCGGCTAACGGTTCCCGTCATCAGGGTCCGTAGAGGACTTTCACCTCCAAGTCACCTATCAACGACCACCGTTGATAGGATGGCGCTTGCGCGCCACGCGCCCTGCCGGGCGCACACAAAAAAGGCCGCTCCCCTTACAGAGGAACGGCTTTCTTTGCGTGGAGGATGTGCGGAGCCAAAATGGACTTAGTTGCTACCGGGATCTTCTGCTCGAAGTTTTGCGTTGGGACTGATTTCTCGGGGTGCTTGAGCCAGATACAACCCGGAGATCCGGGCCGAGGCGGTCAAGCTGGTAACCGAGCAAGGGCTGTCGCAGGATCCAGCTATAAAACGACTGGCAATTCTCAAAGGGACGAGGGGAATTGGCGGCACTTGATAAGAAGCGGCCCAGCACCTTTCAGCGGCCGAAATGGAATCTGAGAATGCTCAGTTACGGAAGGATCTGGCTGAAGCACACATAGGGCGTGACATCCTAAAAAGCGACGGCGTACTTCGCCAGGGAGTCGCTACCCGGTGCGTTCATGGAAGAGTGGCGACTCCATTTCCCAGTTAAAGTGATAGGCCGGTTGGTCGGCGTATCACTTAGCGGGTATTGTTCCTGGTTCAACCGAGAGTCATTACAGCATGCACGGGAGCTATGGCCTTCTGCGGTTGCAACTGGAGCTCTATTTCAGAAAATCAGGTTTCTTTGGCTTGGCAGCCTTCGCTGCCTTGGTCGGTACTGCAGGAGCCTTAGCTGCCGCGTTAACCAGTGCCTTCGCTGCCTTCGCTGCCTTCGCTGCCTTCGCTGCCTTTGGTGCCTTTGGTGCCTTTGCCGGTTTAGCTGCAACTCCCGTTCTCGCCTCGATGTTTCCCATCCTTATTTCCCTGGCTTTTGCGAGATTGTCGGCAAGGCCCCTATCAAGTGCCATCTGCTTCCTTGATTCTGTGTAGCTTTTGGCTGAAAGGGTTTGTTTTGAAGGGATACCGAAATGTTTTTTGTAGGCACTGGGCTTCATATCGTGAGCGGTACTTAGGTGACGAGCCAAAGTCTTGAAGCCACCTTTGCCACAAACCATGCAGACAATTTCGTGTTTCTTGAATGCCTCTTTGACTGTCAGGGAAGGCTTCGCTTCTTCCGTCCCCTCTATCGCCAGGCCTGCCTCAAGACCTTTAAGGGCCGCAAAAACTTTGTTGATTTCATTGATGACTTCAGCCGTGGTCATGGAGGTTTTCGATACCTGTGCTGCTACTAGCTGTGCTGCAAGTTCTACTAATGTTGCCATTTATCATTCTCCTTTGAGTGCTCTACTCTTCCGAATTCAATTGAATTTGGGTTCGTCCGCAGAATCTGTGCGTAAAAAACGGTGGCAGCATGTCTGAGACGCTACCGACTGGTAAAAATAGAGCATCCCATCCCTCAACTCTGGCAGAAAATCATGCTACGGAGTCAAGGCTCAAAATGGTTAAGAACATGAGCAAACCGACAAGCCCAACAGCCGCTTCTTCAAATTTCGCCTCTTTTTGCGCTCTTCTCGCCATCCTATGACTGCATATTGATTGTTTGCTTAAGGAGCCCGCTCGCCTTAAAAGTCAAGACACGGCGGGCTTCAATACGGATTTCTTCGCCAGTCATTGGATTTCGCCCCCTTCGGTCGTTTTTGCGCTTAACCTCAAAAACGCCAAATCTGGCAATTTTAAGGCTGTCACCGTCTTCTAGTGTGTCCTTCATAGGGGTCGTCTCAGAAAACGGAAAATAAAGCACGTTAGTGCGCCGGGAGACCGGCAAGGAGTAAAGGGTGCAAGTCCCTCACAGTGAAGACATAGCGAGTCACACTGTCCCCGAGTCATGCGTGGCGTATCGCGAGGTACGGCGCGAAGCGTTGACAGGGGTGCGGACAGGCCAGCCATTGAGCCGCGAAAGCTTTAATGTTCAGGGCGCCGACGCTGTTAGCGTAGCGGAAGGCAATACAGTGCAGAGCGCTATCGCAAGCCCTGCATTGGCCCTGCGTGGTCTGAGAACCTGGCATGTTCGTACGCTCCTTGTTTGGGAACCGGGAGATCTCATGCTTGACCGTCGGTGGCAAAATTTACCGGCGGCCCGCATCAGGAAGGTGAGGAGCCGAAGCTGATGATGTACGGGCATGAGAAGTCAGACTCCTCCATAGTAGCTATGAAGTCGGCGAACAAACCTGTGCAAGCGGGTGCGGAGTCGATGGAGCCAAGGGGGGAGGCCAAGGGGAACACGGAATGGCTGCGCATGCGCCGGACTCAGTGCCGGGAAAGCGTGTCCCAGCGGCTTGACCGTGTGCGGCAAGCAGCAAAGCACAAGAAGAAGGAGAGGTTCACAGCTTTACTACACCATGTGGATACTGCTCTGCTACTGACGTCGTACTTATGGTTGAAACGAAGTGCAGCGGCAGGCGTGGACGGCATGACATGGGCGGACTACGAGCATGATCTTGAGGCCAACCTTGTAGATTTGCATCGACGCATTCACAGCAATAGCTATCGGGCAAAGCCGTCACGGAGGCAGTACATCCCTAAACCGGATGGCCGTCAACGCCCGCTGGGTATCGCAGCGCTGGAAGACAAAATAGTCCAGCGTGCACTTGTGGAAGTACTCAATGCGATCTACGAGCAAGACTTCATGGGGTTCTCGTACGGATTTCGGCCAAAGCGTGGGCAGCACGACGCGCTGGATGCACTAGCGGTCGGAATCACCCGCACAAAAGTGAACTGGATTCTGGACGCCGATATCAGCAGGTTCTTCGACACGGTCAGCCACAAGTGGCTGATCCGCTTCCTTGAACACCGTATCGGTGATCCGCGTGTAATCCGCCTGATAAACAAGTGGCTAAAGGCTGGGTTCATGGAAGATGGAGTGGTGACAGCTACGGAGGAAGGCACGCCGCAAGGCGCGGTCATTTCACCGTTGCTGGCCAATATTTATCTCCACTACGTCTTCGACCTGTGGGCAGATCAATGGCGGAAGCGCCATGCCCTCGGACATATGATCCTTATTCGTTATGCTGACGATATCGTTGTCGGTTTCGATAAAGCCTATGATGCCAGGCGTTTCCAGGCGGCATTACACAAACGGATGGAACAATTCTCGCTCTCACTTCACCCGGAAAAGACGCGTCTGCTTGAGTTTGGCCGCTTTGCTGCGGCAAATCGCACTCAACGCGGGACGAGCAAACCGGAAACCTTTAACTTCCTCGGATTCACTCACATCTGCGGGCAAGACCGCCAAGGTGGATTCCAGCTCAAACGGAAATCTCGCCGAGACCGGATGCGGGCGAAACTGGGGGAAATAAAGATTGAACTGAGGCGACGGATGCATCATTCCATTCCAGAGCAGGGAAAGTGGTTGCGCCAAGTGGTCAGCGGATTCTTTGCTTACCATGCAGTGCCAACCAACAGCAAAAGCCTGAGTGCTTTCCGGCACCACGTTGTGAATCTATGGCGGCGAATGCTTCGTTACCGCAGCCAGAAGGATCGCACTCGTTGGGATCGAATTGCGCGAATTGCGGATGCCTGGTTGCCACCACCCCGTATCCTTCATCCATGGCCTACTGTTCGTTTTGCCGCCAAATACCCAAGGTGGGAGCCCGGTGCGTGAATTACGCACGCCGGGATCTGTGCGGGGGGCTTTCAGTAATGAGGGTTCCTACCGCGATAGCCGGTGGCATCTGCCGCAAAGGCCTAAATTTGCCTGAACCGATCTTTGCGCTGCTCCGCCATAGGTAATCCCCAGTCAGATTGATGTGCTCCCAACCGAGCGGTGACAGGTACTGCAAATATGAATCATCTATAAGTTGGCCGTGTCTGCGCAAGGCGTTGGTGGCATGTTCCAGGTAAACCGTATTCCAGAGCACGATAGCTGCCGTTACCAGATTGAGGCCACTGGCCCGGTAGCGCTGTTGTTCAAAGCTTCGGTCGCGGATTTCCCCCAAACGATAGAAGAACACCGCTCTGGCTAATGCGTTGCGAGCTTCGCCCTTGTTCAGCCCAGCATGAACACGGCGACGCAGTTCAACGCTTTGCAACCAGTCCAGGATGAATAGTGTTCGCTCGATGCGCCCCAATTCGCGCAGAGCGATGGCTAGACCATTCTGACGTGGATAGCTGCCGAGCTTGCGCAGCATCAACGAGGCAGTCACGGTGCCCTGCTTGATGGAGGTGGCCAAGCGTAGGATTTCATCCCAATGAGCACGGACATGCTTGATGTTGAGCTTGCCGCCGATCATCGGTTTGAGCGCGCCGTACCCGGTATCCCCCTTCAGTGTGTAAAGCTTTGTATCGCCCAGGTCGCGGATGCGGGGAGCGAAGCTGAAACCTAGCAAATGCATCAGGGCGAAGACGTGATCCGTGAAACCCGCCGTATCCGTGTAATGTTCTTCAATGCGCAAGTCAGATTCGTGGTACAGCAAGCCGTCAAGCACGTAGGTCGAATCGCGCACGCCGACATTGACCACTTTGGCGTTGAAGGGCGAATATTGGTCAGAAATGTGAGTATAGAACAACCGCCCCGGTTCAGCACCGTACTTCGGGTTTATGTGGCCGGTGCTCTCTGCCCTGCCCCCGGCACGAAAGCGCTGCCCGTCCGATGACGAAGTGGTCCCATCACCCCAGTTCCCGGCGAATGGCTGACGGAACTGTGCATTAACCAGTTCGGCCAGAGCCGCCGAGTAGGTCTCGTCCCGTATGTGCCAAGCTTGCAGCCAAGAAAGCTTGGCGTAGGTCGTACCAGGGCATGACTCTGCCATTTTGGTCAAGCCGAGGTTTATCCCGTCGGCCAGGATCGTCGTCAGCAGTAAGTTTTTGTCTTTGGCTACCTCGCCCGTCTTCAAATGCGCAAACTTCCGGGTAAAGCCGGTCCACTCATCAACCTCCAACAGCAATTCGGTGATCTTAACGTGTGGAAGCAGCATCGCGGTCTGGTCGATTAGCGCTTGCGCGGTATCGGGCATCGCGGCGTCCAGCGGCGTGATCTTTAGGCCTGACTCTGCTGTGATGATGGCTTCCGGTAAGTCGTTTGACGCAGCTAAGCGGTTGACCGTTTCGAGTTGTTGCTCCAGCAACAACAATCGGTCATGTAGGTACTTGTCGCAGTCGGTCGATATGGCAAGCGGCAGGTCGTTGGCCAGCTTGCGACCGGCAAATTTCTCAGCAGGTATAAGATACTCGTCAAAATCCCGGAATTGCCGTGAGCCTTGCACCCAAACATCGCCTGAGCGCAGCGCGTTTTTGAGTTCCGACAGAGCACATAGTTCGTAGTAGCGCCGGTCGATGCCCTCATCAGTTAGAACCAACTTCTCCCAGCGTTTCTTGATGAACTCGGTCGTTGCGTCGGCAGGAACTTTGCGGGCGTTGTCAGCATTCATGCCGCGCAGAACGTCGATGGCATCAAGCAAACCCTTGGCGGATGGTGCCGCCCGTAGTTTGAGCACATTAAGGAACTGAGGTGCGTAGCGGCGCATCGTGGCGTAGCTCTCGCCGATGCGAGGCAGAAAGTCAAAGTCCGCAGGCAGAGCGAGCTTCTGTGCCTCGCTAACGCTGGCCATGAAGGCATCCCAGGAAATTACTGTTTCGATAGCTGCGAAAGGATCTTCGCCACTCTGCTTGGCTTCCAACAAAACCTGCCCGATGCGCCCGTACAGGCGCACCTTTTCGTTGATGGCCTTGCCTGACGCCTGGAACTGCTGTTGATGCTTGTTCTTTGCGGCATTGAACAGCTTGCCAAGGATGCGGTCGTGCAGATCAATGATTTCGTCGGTGACAGTGGCCATGCCTTCAATGGCGAGCGACACCAGGGTCGCGTAGCGCCGTTGTGTTTCAAACTTGGCCAGGTCGGCGGGAGTCATCTGCCCACCTTCGCGGGCGATCTTGAGCAAGCGGTTCTGGTGAACATGCCGCTCGATCCCCACGGGCAGCTCTAGCGATTGCAAGGCTTTCAGACGCTCGATGTGTTCAAGCATGTGCCGCGAGTTCGGCTTGGAGGGCGACTGGCGCAGCCAGGCCAGCCAGGTTGTCTTGTTACCTTCCTTGAGTTTGAGAAGATCATCCAGGCGCTGATAATGTACTGGCGACAAGGAATCGGTCAGCGCCGAGTAGATGCGCCGATTGGCTCGTGTGACGGCCTCGGCACAGGCGCTCTCGATGGCGTTCATGACGGGCAGGATGATTGCCTGCCGCCGCAGGTCCTCAATGAGTGAGCTGGCCAGCACGATGCCTTTGTCGGTCTGCAAGGCCAGTTCGGTAAGTGTGTGCGCAGCTTGCCGTTGATGGCTCGTGGTGAAGGGCTTGAACCCATACACCATTTGCAGTTCCACCAGGTGCTCTCTCCGCGTCTGCTCGCGTTGGCCGTATTTGTCCCAGATTTCCGTCGGCACCTTGAGCTGCGCCGCTACCAGTCGAAGTAGGGGCGGAAACGGGGATTCATCGGCGCCAAGAATTATGCCTGGAAATCTCAAGTAGCAAAGCTGGACGGCGAAGCCCAGCCGGTTCGCCGGGCCGCGATGCTGTTGAATGATGGACAGGTCAGTTTCATTGAAGGTGTAATGCCGGATCAGCTCATCCTTCGCGTCGGGCATTGCGAGCAGGTTGTCACGCTCGGCGGCGGACAAAATTGAACGACGGGGCATTTGCACTCCTCTCGCAAACGAGGGTATTTGAGAACCTCAGCATGATAACATGTGCAACACATAGAATCAGGGTGTTGCTGTTCTCGAAAATAGTTCTTGAAATACCATTCTCAGTTCACTACTATTGCAATGAGTTTTAATAAGGAATAGGAACAAAGGACAAAACTGCGGAAATGGACAGCACTTGGGAGAATGACTAAATGCTGATTGGTTATGCTCGCGTCTCGACACAGGCTCAAAATCTCGACCTTCAGTTGGAGGCCTTGGCAAAAGCGGGCTGTAAGAAGGTTTTCGACGACAAGATTAGCGGCAGCCGTGCCGAACGGCCTGGACTCGCCAAGGCACTAGAGATGTTGCGTGAAGGCGACACCCTGGTTGTCTGGAAGTTGGATCGTCTCGGCCGCAGCGTTAAGAACCTTGTCGATCTGATTGGCGAGTTGCAAAAGCAAAGCGTCCAGTTCAAGAGTCTCACCGATGCGATTGACACTGGTACAACATCAGGTCGGTTCTTCTTCCATGTCATGGCAAGTTTGGCCGAAATGGAACGGGAACTGACAGTGGAACGCACCCGCGCAGGGTTGGAAGTCGCTCGGCAACTCGGTCGTAAGGGTGGCCGCAAACGCCAGATGACCGACAGTAAGATTGAGTCTGCCAAGAAACTGTTGGCCAGCGGGGTGCCACCTCGGGACGTTGCCAAGAACCTCGGTGTGTCCGTTCCAACACTGTACCGTTGGATTCCAGCCTCTGCTAACCCTTAAATATAACAGAATCAGCGCGAGGGACTACAACCTTCTTCTCACTCTACGCGCAATGGCATGAGCGTATGGGACCTGTCAATCTGATTGTGTAAATGACTTTTTCGGTTTTATGAAGTTCAGCATTATTCCAACAAGCTGGGCTTTGACCTGCCGGGTTTTAGGGCAGGTCGCAAGCCTTGTTGGACATTTGGTGTTTTCGACGTTGGTTTATCCGGTTTTGTCAATCGTGTAAGTTCTGCCCCTTGAATGTTCTTTCTCAAATTAGCTAAGTCTCGTGGATTCATCTGGTTTTACTTGCACCACCGCACCTCCTAAAAGGTGTACATGATCGAGCAACGATTTTTCCACCGACTGCGCCAATTTGTCAGCCTCTCGGACTGTAATTTCAGGCGCCACGTCGAGCACCACATCGGTGTAAACCCGATGACCGATCCAGCGCGCCCGTACGTCACGAACAGCCTTCACGCCAGGGACATGCATCGGCGCATGCTCGATCTGTTCGAGGATTTCCGGCTCGATGCCGTCAATCAGGCGAATCCAGACCGACTTGGCGGCGCCTTTTACGATGACCAGAATGGTAATAGTGATTCCCAATCCCACCAGCGGATCGATAATGGGGAAACCAAGCCAGACACCCGCAACACCGAACAGTACCGCAAGACTGGTGAAACCGTCCACCCGCGCATGATAGCCGTCGGCGATCAGGGCGGCGGAGCCGATTTCCTTGCCGACGCGAATGCGATACATCGCCACCCACTCATTGCCGATAAAGCCGATGATCGCGGCGGCAGCTACCCATCCCGTATTTACCATCGGTTCCGGATGAATGATCTTCAGTACCGATTCATACCCGGCCACGCAGGCCGAGAAGAAGATGATGAGTACGATCAATACACCCGCCACGTCTTCGATCTTGCCGTAACCGTAGGTAAAGCGTCTGTTCGCCCCGCGACGCGCCAGCGCGAACGCCACCCAGAGCGGCAGGCTGGTGCAGGCGTCGGCAAAATTATGGATGGTGTCGGCGAGGAGCGCCACAGAACCGGAGGCGAGGACAATGATCACCTGGAGCAGGGCGGTGAGTCCCATGATGACGAGGGTGATTTTCAGCGTCTGAATGCCGCGCTTGTTTGATTCCATTGCAGTATCTGTCTTCTCGGTGATGGAATGGGAATGCGCGACCTTGCCTTTGAGCCAGCCGAAGATGCCGTCGCCGTGGTCATGCCCGTGGTGGCCGTGACCGCCATGATCGTGGCCTTCCTCTGTAAACTTGGTGTCATAGGTTTGACGGTTTATCCCTTCTCCCACGAGCGTTAGGCTGACCATGAACTCGTGCGGTTCCGGGACGTCAGTAGTCGAACGGAGAAAGTCGCCCTCCTGGCGGAACTCAAAAATCTGTTTCTTGCCATCGGGCCGTCGAGTCTCGATTGTTGCGGCCAAGTCATGATTCAGGGCAAGCGGCTGCATCGACGGGTCGAAAAAGTACAGCCGGAAAAGCGGCGGCACATTTGTTTCAAAAACGCTGATTTCAACAAAGCCTTCTTCGGTCGTAATCAATGTGCCGCCGTGGTGTCCTGTTTTCTCATTCGTTACGATAGCCGTCATGGTCAATTCCTCATAGTGTGGAAGGTCAATTCATGGGTTCGTCATGCCTCCCCATCGCTGAATAATGCCAAACTGGCTGAAGAGAGCACAACAAGAATTGAGCCCACATTATGGACGACCGCCCCCATAATGGGGCTTAAATATCCTGAACCGCCGGCAACGACAGCGACGAAGTTGAATAGTATGCCGAAGGCTATGTTCCACTTGATAGTCTTCATCATTCTGCGACTCAATCGTATCAAAAAAGGCAACTTGGAGATGTCGTCATGCATGAGAGCAATGTCGGCAGTTTCAAGAGCTACATGGGTTCCTGCGGCGCCCATTGCAATTCCCACATTCGCTATAGCAAGAGCAGGAGCATCGTTGATACCGTCTCCGACGAATATCACAGTATGTCCTTTTTCCTGCAAATCTCTTATTGTATTGAGTTTGTCTTCTGGTTTCAATTCAGACCATGTGTCCACAATACCAACCGAATTCGCTACAAGTCGTACCGATTTTTCATGGTCACCTGACAAGATGCCAATCTGTTTCATACCCAGGGCGTTAAGCTGTGATACGGTCTCTTTTGCTGTTTGCCTCACCTGGTCAGAAACGCTCATTACTCCAAGTGGGCGCTTATCTTCGTAAATAACAAGAGGAGTAGCGCCCTTTTCCTTGAAATCTTCTAAACGGCCCCGAAGGGATACAGGCACCTGCATCCCTTCGCCCAAATATGCGCTGCCAACTTCGACTAATCTGCCCTCAACGTGCGCACGTACACCCAACCCAATCTCTGTAAACATCTCTTCAGCATCAAGCAACTTCACCCGAGCGTAATGGGCTGCCTTTAGTACTGCTCTGGCAAGCGGATGGGTGCTATGCTGTTCGACGCTTGCGGCTCTGGTAATAAGATAATCTCTGGTGACACCATCTACTGTGACAACCTCGTCAACTCGTGGCTTTCCTTCGGTCAAGGTGCCGGTTTTGTCGAACAGGACAATATTCGCCTGACCAACTTCTTCCAAAAAACTGCCTCCTTTGACAAGAATGCCAGCTCTTGCTGCTCGTCCAATGGTGGCGACGATTGCTGTGGGTGCAGCCAGAATTAAAGCACAGGGGCAACCGACGATGAGCACGGCAATGGCGCGGCTTAAATCTCCGGTGAAAATCCAAGTAAAACCTGAACATGCAAGGATTGAAGGTGTAAACCATCGGGCATACCTTTCCACGATACTTATTGTTCTGGGTTTGTGTGCCTCTGCATCCATGACCAACTTAACAACCTTGCTCAGAGTTGTGTCCTCACCTACCAGTGTCGCCTCCATCTCAATGACCCCGTTCTGATTAAGGGTCCCTGCGAACAGAGTGTGACCGGTACTTTTTTCAACCGGTATAGGCTCGCCGGTCATTGATGATTCATCTACTGCCGTTATCCCTTTAGTAATATGTCCATCTACCGGGATTCGCTCTCCGGGCTTAATCAGCAACTGGTTGCCAACTTGCACCTGATTCAGGGGAACCGTTTTCGCAAGACCATTCACCAGTATCGTCGCAGTATCTGGAGCTATGTCAATAAGGCTTTGAATAGCTTTACGAGCCGAATCACTGGTTGCCTGTTCAATGAGAGAACCGAGCACCATTACGAAACTTACTACCGCTGCTGCCAAGAATTCACCTTGTATCAGGCTTGCGATTATCGCCAAACTTACCAATTCATCTACATTGACTCTTCGTTCAATGAGACCTCGAATTGCACCCCAGATGATTAGTGTGCCGTTAAGCGCCACAGAAGCAAGAGCAAATACTATACTCAATGTTTTGGGTTCGTAGTTGCTAAGAATGTAACTGACCAGCGCGAATGCTCCAGCAAGGGCGGTTCTATGGAAATCGCGTGACCCAAGCAGTTCCCGATATACTCCAGGTTGCGAAAAACGTCCTATCATAATTCTAACCTCTCCACTTACCGACTGAATTTGTTGAAAATGTCGATCACCTGATGTATCAATTCCTTATCGCTCTCCTTGTCACGAATCGCTTCGGATACACAGCCTTTCAGATGCTCTTCCAGAATTACCATCCCAAGAGACCGAATTGCCCCATTTGTTGCTGCAATCTGCTTGAGAGTAGCGAGGCAGTCGCGATCGTCTTCTACCATCTTACGTAGACCGCGTACCTGCCCCTCAATTCGGTTAATCCGGTTGAGCAAGCTTTTGTGGTCATCTCCGCATAGCGCCATAAGGCACCTCCATATACATATACTAGGTATATGTATATGCTCCTTGAAGTGAACAGTCAAGTTTGTTTTCTAGGCGCGGCGTCAGAAAACAGAGTTGACGATGTGTAGGCAGCTATAAGTGTGTTGATTGCAAAAAAAACAGGCCCGCCCTCATCCAGAGGCGGGCCTGTTCGCTTAGCGTGCGATTTCCTTTCGTGAACTGTCCCCCACCTATGGCGAAGCAGTATAAAGATCGACACAGGCAAATTTAGGCCGTTGCGGCAGATGCCACCGGCTTAACGTGCTTTATTTTCCGTTTTCTGAGACGACCCTTTCATAAGTCCAAAAAGGCACTCTACATGTTCAAAAGCTTCCGACTTTGGGCATCCGACTGCGGTTGCAACTCTTTCGATGATATCTGCTTTTGTCATTTACTTTTCCTTTATTTAGCTGAAAACTCATATCAATCCATATTGCCGCTTCTTCATTTTCGCTTCATACCTTCCAGACGGATCAGTCGTCCGTGTTATCGGAAGTGGAAAAATACCTGTGGTAATTGAAAAGTACCTCAGAACCTGATCAGGGAGGGAATGGCTCACCCAATTGGCTTTGACCTTGCGTCAAAGCTCGCGCTCAAGCTCCTTTATTCGTCGATGGTCCTGTCGCGTCTGTAGCGGACTGGCTCGCGCCTCCTCCGGCGATGCCAAGACTGCACTGGACTCCTTGCCGGCACCACGCGTGGTCTACCGCCTCGTCCATAGCCACCAGAGGCCTCCATTTAGTCGATCGTACTTAACAGTTACGGCTTCAACACCATAATGCATCAGTTAGTTGGCGGGCTGCGTTGTGCAAGTCAGTGATGCTTATAAGGTACCGCCTCGAGTCTGCAGCGATGAACTCTTCTGCCGTTTCTTGGTCGGGGAAGTGGCACACATGCATGCAAAATGCAGAGCGCACATCATTGAGCACCTGCTCTTGGGTGGTTACTACTAAAGTTCCGACTGCTCGTTGTGGTTCTAGAGAGTGAATACCAAAAGATGAAACCTGAATTGTTGTCAGCCGATGGCTGACTGGATCAACCGATTCGATCGTTGCTGGTCTGTCGATGAGCAACGGGACCATGTGGGCGACTAAAGCACAGCAGCTGAACAGGCACACCTCGCCCAGTCGAATACGGTGAAGAGTAGGTGCCTGCGTGATACCGAATAGCTCAATGATATTTCCTTCTGAGTCCCGATCGATGTTGGCTTTCAATAGTTCTACCTGGTTATCTACTTGGCTCAAGTTGGGCTAAAAGCGACATATCTAGCCAGAAGCTAATTGCTTGCCCGTCATTGGTTCCGAGGCGGCAGCAAACTGGACCATGCGCCAGAACCGTTTGCCGACGGATTTAGTATTTCGGCGGTTGAAACGAAATACATACTCATCCAAATACCGTTGCAGATATTTTGCATCGAAACGACCTTGAAACGTTCCCATGATCAATCGCTTTACCAGTGTTAGTTCTCAAGATAATCGGAACAGCTGAAGGGGGATATTTTCAGAATAAGTTGACAGGATATAGGCATTTGGCGGATTATTTGGACCTTTTCGGAGGTCCTTTTTTTATCCCTAAATAAAGCGGGCGGAGAGTTCTGCAAAACTCTCCGCCCTGTTACTACCGGGGTCTATGCCCCAAACATACACGATACAATGATATATTTTGTTTCGGCTCTTCTCAAGGATATTTTTGAGCAGGGCAAGGACTATCCTTGGGCCAGACCCGCAGCCTGTCCAGAGTGCGGCCATTACAGGCTCTGGGGCCATGGCTTCGCTGCGAGGTACTTCCACGGGTACCCCTGCTGCCTGTATCTCAAGTGCTACCGCTGCCCAAGCTGCAAACGGGTTATCACCCTGCGGCCCGACTCGCATTTCAGCCGGATTCGCAGCTCCCGGGAGACGATCCGGTCCCACCTCGAACAGCGTCTGGATTACGGACGCTGGCCTCGTTCCACGCTGTCCCGCCCCTGCCTGAGACACTGGCTCACCAATCTTGCCCGACAGACGCTGGCCCGCCTGACAGATAGTTGGAAAGACGGCTTGATCTCCGCCTTCGACCGGCTCGCGGCCATCGGCTTCACGCCGATTGCCAGGACCATCTAACCCGGCAATCCGGACCGCGCCGCTACCACCCTAGTGACTTCTGCCTTCGACAGCTCCTTGTGCCTGATTTATGGTGGCGTAACTCACCACGAAAGGAGCTTTTTATGACGGAAGAGGAGAAACAACGGGTGGCGGTGTTCCGATTCGGCATCATACACGAGATGGTCGGCGGGACCCGGCTCAACCACGGCGAGCGGGCGAAGCTTTTGCGGGAGAAGTGCGCCCGCAAATGGGAAATTCCCTGCTCGAACCAGTCGCGAATCAGCCGCAGCACCATATTGCGCTGGGTCCGACTTTATCTGGAGAGCGGCGGCAAGCTCGACGCGCTGTATCCCCAGGGCAGAGTCGACAACGGCCAGTCCCGAGTGCTCGATCAGGAAACCGGTCTCGCCCTGGCCCAGTTGCGCAGCCGACTGCCGGCGCTCACGGTAACGGATTTGGTAAAGCAGATGCGGGAGCGGAACCTCCTCACCGACGGAACATCCTTGAGCCTTTCCACAGCCTATCGTTTCCTGCACCGCCATAACCTGATGGCGAAGGAGACGGCGATCGCCGTGGACCGACGCAAGTTCGAGGCGGAACTCCCCAACGACTTGTGGCAAAGCGACGTGATGCACGGACCGATGGTGCTCAGCGACGGCAAGCGGCGTAAGTGCTACCTGATCGCCTTCATCGACGACCACTCCCGCCTCATCCCCCATGGGCGATTTTATCTCTCGGAAGGAATCACCTGCTTCATGGCCGCGTTCTCCGATGCACTGCTGCGACGGGGACTGCCGAGGAAGCTTTACGTGGACAACGGTTCGGCGTTTCGCTCCCGCCAACTCGAATACACGACCGCTGCCTTGGGTATCGCGCTGGTCCATGCAAAGCCTTATCAACCCCAGGGCAAAGGGAAGATCGAGAGGTTCTTCAAGAGTGTGAGAACCCGCTTCATCCCATCCTTCAAAGGGGACACCCTGGAAGAGATCAACGAGGCCTTCGAACTCTGGCTAAACCATGAGTACCACGAGCGAAGCCACAGTTCCACCGGACAGACCCCGTTCAAACGCTTCACCTCCCGCATGGAATGCCTGCGCTCGGCACCCGACAACCTGATGGACTACTTCAGAAAGATCGTACGCCGCCGGGTCAACAAGGACCGTAGCGTGGTAGTGAACCGGCGCCTGTTCGAAGCTCCGGTTGAGCTGATCGGAAAACGGGTGGAACTGCTCTACGTCGAGGAGAGCCCCGAGTTGGTGGATCCGCTGCGCAAACAGATCGTATGGGGTCCTGCGCCAGATCGATTTGCACGTCAACAGCAGGGTAAAGAGAGACAAGAACGGTCAGGTCGAACTCGCAGGCGACGGCGCCTGCGAGAGCGGGCGCCTATGGGAGGGTGAGTAATGAGCGGCAGCTATCGGCAGTTCTTCGCCTTGCAGAAGGAACCCTTTACCTCGGACATCAAGCGCAAGGAGGTCATGGTCACCACGGCGCTCAAGGGGGTGGAGGAACGTATCCATTACGCACTGCGACTCGGCGGAGTCGCGGTGCTTACCGGTGAGATCGGCAGCGGCAAATCAACGGGACTGCGTTACGTGATGGGCGGGCTGCACCCTTCCGAGCACCGGATCATTTACGTTACCGCTTCCTCGGGATCGATACTGGAGTTGTACCGGCAGATACTGGGAGAACTGGGCGTCGTCATCTGCGGAGGCTCAAGGGCTGCCATGACCCAGCGGATCAAGCAGGAGATAATGGAGCTGGTTCAGGGAAAGAAGATGAAGGCGGCACTGGTGATCGACGAAGCCAGCCTGTTGCGCCTGGAGGTGTTCGCCGAGTTACACACCCTGACCCAGTTCGAGCAGGATTCCAAACCGTTTCTCCCGATGGTTCTGGCCGGGCAGAGCAACCTGGTGGACAACCTGCGTTACCGGAACTGCCTGCCGCTGGCGAGCCGAGTGGTTGCCAAAAGCCACTTGAAGGGAAGCGACCAGAAGACCATGGAAGAATATCTGCGCCATCACCTGGCGATTGCGGGAGTGAACCGAATGCTCTTTGACGAGGCGGCCGTCACGGCAATACATCAGGGCTCCGGCGGTCTGTTCCGCAAGGCCAACCACCTGGCCCGGGGCGCCATGGTGGCCGCAGCCAGAAGCGAATCGACGGCTGTTACAGCGGAACACGTGCGGTTAGCGGCGACAGAACTGTTCTAACGGACAAGGGAGGAACCATGAATATCTACGAGGACGAATCGTTGGAAGGGAAACTGGAGGAACTGGGCGACCAGGTGGGGCATCTGGTGCTCGACCTCCTCTTGGTGAGTCTGAAGAAGTTGGTAAAGGAGAACGTGATCTTTAGCGAGATCGCGGAGGCCAGGCTGGATGCTTCAAGTAGGGACCAACCGTTTTGATCGGTAGCGGGGTTGGCATGTAGTCAGCCCCGTTACTCGTTCGTCTCGGTCAATGTGGCGATGCATTCAAATGGTCAAAATAATCAGGAAATAGAAGATATTTTTACGTGACAATCAACACCAGCGAGGCGATTAAATGAACACCTGGCAGGACACTATCTTTATCTTTCGACTTCGACTGGATAATAATCTTATGCTGATAGCCCTTAGCCTCCAATGCGTTATACCCGGCCCAGCCATCGGTAGTTATGTTGCTGCCAGAGGTGACGTTATTGGTCACGAATGGCATCAATTCTTTTGCCGTACCCCGGTCAATTACCTGCAACCTGAGCCGACCCAATCTTTTCCCTTTTCGCTCAACGGCAACGGCCACGGCAAATTTATACTTGGAACCACGACCTTTTTTACCTCGTACGCCTCCAAGGTAAAACTCGTCTACTTCGAGATTGCCCGAAAGCTTTTCTCTTCCAGAGCGGATCGTGCAGCTACGAAGCTTCTGCAACCACTCCCATGCAGTTTTGTAGCTTCCCAAACCGAGCAGCTGCTGCAAGTTGATAGCATTTACGCCGGATTTTCGGGTGCTGAACCACCACAGGGCCTTAAACCATGTCGTCAGTGGCTTTCTGGTTGCGTGAAAGATGGTTCCTGCTGTCACCGACTGATGGTATTCACAGCTACAGCAGATATAGAGCCCTCTGGCACTTTCCCAGTAACTGGTATTTCCACACCTGGAACAGGAAAAGCCTTCCGGCCATCGAAGTCCGAAAAGATATTCAATGCAAGCTGGTTCATCGGCGAACCGTCGATCAAATTCCAACTGGTCCTTAGGGAAGTCTTCGGCAATATCGAGTTCGTCCATTTCTGATCTCCTTAACTTCTTGTATGGAGACCAGCTTAACTTAACAATGAGACAGGCTACCTCATGTCGCTACGCTGACTGACTTGAGCCAAGTAGATAACCAGGTAGTTCTAATTCAACAGTGGCGACATTTTTTTGAGTGATTTGTGCGAAGCACGACGGTGAAATTGGCCTACCATCGGCAATGAGTGGGAATAGTTGACGGAGGAAATTCTTGTCTGCATCTGCCCATCGAGTCTTGAGGTGGTCAATAGTATCATCAAACGTAGTGAGCGACATTGAATAAGCTCCTTTGTATCTCCGCCCTCAGCCAGGTGTCGTACCCCATACCGTATTGGGTTTCTTAAATGGCAGATAGCACATCGACCTCGCGAATCAAAGTGTTTTTTAACTGAACAGAGCCATTGCGGACTCGCGGCATAAGCCGGTTATGACGTAGGACTTGCGTCGGAATCCGCAGTAGGACAACGAGGTCGAACAATGCCAACACATCGCGCAAATACGACTACGGCACTGACTACAACCTTTCCCAGAGTGTAAATGTTCGCCTATACAACTTCAGCAGCTCCCTTAGTTGATACCCACTCCCGAAGAGATGTTGAATCTCCGCCCACACGGTTATGCATCTGTCTGCGGAAGCCGACTTCGAGGGCGTGACTGAGCAACGCGCCTCTGGATCCGCGTCCTTTAGAGATCTCGTGGCACCCCCCTAGCCTACTATCCACAAAAAAGTGTGGCAGATCCCTTGACCGTAAATCATCAATGAACTCCCAGTACCGTTAATGAATATAACGCCAATTTGTAAAAAACCGGCAGTGGTTCACCGCCATAAATTTCATTAGGCAACGGCTCCCGGGGGATTACCTAATGAAATTCAGTGTAATTTTTGGCGTTTACTAAAGATTTCTCCTCACCTGGGTGGCTCGCCCTCTTGGCCGCGGGGGCTTATTATTTCGTCTTTCGCTTGTGCCCCGCCTTGCCATTATCAACGATTTTCCTGAACCACCGTGATTCCCAACTTATTATCGAAATGGGATAGCAGGTGGTCGGCGCTGTAAACGATCATTAGCCCGAAAGATGGGAGGAGGCGCATCAGGAGGCGGCATACAGGTGGTTCGATGATGAGATAGACTGACTGCAGACATGTTTGATAAAAGCATGGCCCACTTCACGGGAATCAGACGAAGTGGGCCATGCTTTTGCCGGGGGAAGTGAGTGGCTTCGGTGATATGTGGTTTTCGTCTGCCTCTTAATCCCGTCCTTTGAGAAAAGTATCTCTACAGTGCTCGGAACAGAAGAAGAAGGTTTTGCCATCCCGCTCGACTGTGCTTGCCGCCGAGACTAAGGAGATATGCATTCCACAAACAACATCAATGA
>Ga0209317_1001664_pt1 | contig 18519 bp, 16 predicted proteins | sample RifGroB2_FD_183994 | JGI IMG/M metagenome (GOLD analysis project Ga0209317, IMG submission 183994) | Soil microbial communities from Rifle, Colorado, USA - Groundwater B2 (SPAdes) (version 2) | ecosystem: Environmental > Terrestrial > Soil > Unclassified | place: Rifle, Colorado | collected... | reverse complement strand
GTTCTCTCAAGGAGCGGCAACCCTGCCGCGATCGCCTCATCTGTTCGCGGCAGGCGCTACTAAGTAGCACCCAAGGGGTACGGCAATGCTCAAAAACAGAATGATCCTCATTGTGGTAGCGATATCGGTCATTTTCCCGTTCATCGGCTACCTGCTCAACTTCTACACCGACTGGCTGTTCTTCAACGAGACCGGATTCACATCGGTGTTCATGACGACCATATATGCCCAGACCGGGGCAGGTCTGCTCTTCGGGGTCCTGCTCTTCGCCTTCCTGCAGTTGAACCTTCATTACGCGAACAAGGGGGAGTTCCCCCTGTCCGGCATCTTCATAGTCGGCGGGCGCGACATACGCATCAACAGGAGCGAGGCGAGCCGGATGGTGCGGCCGCTCGGCGTAGTCGTCTGCCTCATACTGGCCTTTCTTGCCGGCAATTGGGGAGCGGCGCGCTGGGAGGACCTGCTGCTGTTCGTCAACCGGGTTCCCGTCGGGATGACCGACCCGGTACTTGGGAAGGATATCGGCTTCTACCTGTTTACCCTCCCTTTGATCGAGCTCTTCAAGGGGTTTGCCGGCTTCATGCTGCTCGCTTCCGTGGTGCTTTCCGCGGCTGTCTATTACGTCAAGGGGGGGATCATCCTCAATGACAGCGGCGCGGGGATGGACATCAGGGTGCGCCGGCACCTGGCGCTTCTCGTCGGCCTCTTCGCCCTTGTCGTCGCAGCAGGCTTCTACCTCGAGGGGTTCAACCTGCTTTTGTCCAACAACGGCACCTTCTCCGGTGCTGGGTACGTCGATGTGCATGGACGCCTTTTGACCTACCAGATCCTGACCTTCGTGACTCCGTTTGCCGGCCTGATGCTGGCGCTGGGCCTTTGGAAGGGAAACTGGCGCATGGCGCTGGTGCCACCGATAGTGGTGGCCGCGCTGTACGTGGTAGGCGTGCGCGTCTACCCGGGCCTTTTGCACAAATTCAAGGTCGCTCCCAACGAGCTGACCCTGGAAACCCCCTACCTGGAAAACCACCTGAAGTTCACCAGGTACGGTTACGATCTCGACAAGATAGAGAACGTCCCCTTCGACGTGGACACCAAGCTCTCCGCCGCCGATATCGCCAACAACGACGCCACGATCAAGAACATCCGGCTCTGGGACCACGCGCCGCTTCTGAAGACCTACAGCCAGTTGCAGCAGATACGGACCTATTACAAGTTCCACGACGTCGACAACGACCGTTACATGGTCAACGGGCAGTATTCTCAGGTGATGCTGTCGCCGCGCGAGCTCTCCTACGCCGATCTTCCCAGCAAGAACTGGATCAACGAGCGTCTGATCTTTACCCACGGAAACGGCATCACCTTCGGCCCGGTGAGCCGGATCAGCAAGGAGGGTCTGCCGGAATTCTTCGTGAAGGACATCCCGGCTGTAAGCCTAGCCGACATCAAGGTGACGAGGCCCGAGATCTACTACGGCGAGCTTTCCAACGAGTACGTGGTCGTCAAGACCAAGGTCCCGGAGTTCAGCTATCCTACCGCCACCGGCAACATCAACACCACCTATGCGGGCAAAGGCGGGGTCGCCCTTGACTCCCTCGGGAAAAAGGCGCTCTTCGCGGCGAAGTTCAGGACGGAGAAGATCCTCCTCTCCTCCGATATCTCCTCCGAGAGCCGCATCATCTACAACCGGAACATCGGGGAGAGGGTGAGGACCATAGCCCCCTTCCTGAGCTTCGACATCGATCCGTACATGGTGATTGACGACCAGGGGCGGCTCAAGTGGATGGTCGACGCCTACACCTTTTCAAACAGGCTCCCTTACTCCCGGCCGGTCAAGGGTGGGATGAACTACATACGCAACTCGGTGAAGGCCGTGGTTGACGCCTATGACGGGACGGTAGCGTTCTACGTGAGCGACCCGCAGGACGTGATGATCAAGGTGTACTCGCGCATCTACCCGGGGCTGTTCCAGCCGATATCCGCGATGCCTCCGGATCTTAGGAAGCACGTCAGGTACCCGAACCAGTACCTCCAGGTGCAGGCTGCTCTTTACGCCTCCTACCACATGACCGACCCGAAGGTCTTCTACAACAAGGAGAACCTCTGGCAGATCCCGGCCCTTGGCGACACGCCGATGGAGCCGTACTACACCATTATGAAACTCCCTGGCGAGAAGGTGGAAGAGTACATCCTGCTCCTTCCCTTCACACCGTCCAAGAGGGACAACCTGGCCGCCTGGCTGACCGCCCGCTGCGACGGCGAGAACTACGGCAAGATACGGGCCTACACCTTCCCGCGGGACCGCCTGATCTACGGCCCGAAACAGATCGACGCCCGCATCAACCAGGATTCCTTCATCTCGCAGCAGTTGACCCTCTGGAGCCAGCGCGGCTCCGAGGTGATCCGCGGGAGCCTCCTGGTGATCCCGATCGAGAAGTCGCTCCTCTACGTGCAGCCCCTTTTCCTGGCGGCGGACAAGGCTGGTCTTCCGGAGTTGAAGAGGGTCATCGTTGCCTTCGGGGACGAGGTGGTGATGGAGGAGAACCTGGAGCTAGCGCTGCAGCGGCTTTTCGGCGCCAGGAAGGTCATCGGAGAAGCGGCAGCAGCCGCGGCTCCGACGGCCCCGGGTGCTCCGGTTGCTCCCGCAGGGGCGGCGCCGCCTCCCTCCGCACTCGCCAAGGAGGCGATGGGCATCTACGAGCGGGCCATCAACCTGCAGCGCCAGGGTGACTGGTCCGGGTACGGCGAGGAATTGCGCAAGCTTGAGCAGGTCTTGAAGCGTATGGCGGGTAGGGGCGAATGATCATTCGCCCCATCCCCATCCTCCTCCGTCCTCACATCAGCGGAGGGAATCATCGTTCAAAAGGAGAAACAGATCATGAAATGCCCAGTCTGCAACAACGTGAACCTCGTGATGTCCGAGCGTCAGGGGATCGAGATAGATTACTGCCCCGACTGCCGGGGTGTCTGGCTGGACCGCGGTGAACTCGACAAGATCATAGAGCGCTCCGCCCCCCAGGAGGCGGCAGTTCCTCCTCCGGTGCAACAGCCGCCGCAACCTCAGTATCAGCAGCCGCAGTACGTGCAGCAACCCCAGTATCAGCACCCCTATCCCAACCAGGGGCATGGTCAGCACCACGGCCAGAAGCCGTACAGGAAGAAGTCGTTCCTGGAGGAGCTGTTCGACTAGTCCTGTATCGCGAGACCGGTCCACATTACAAGCTCTCAAGGTTCTTCCTTGACACTGATCGTCATAGTTCGTTATATTCGCGCTCACATGCTAAAGATACTACCGCTAAAACTGTCTTCCTGGCTTCTCATCGTCGCAGTCCTGACAGTCGCTTTCAACGGCTTCTGTCAGACCGCGCATGCAATGCAGGACTGCGCATCCAAGACTGTGTCGACATCACAGGCCGAAGTGTCCGCTACAGGCGATTGTCCTTGCTGCCCTGTCGAACACGACGGCTTCGATGCCTGCGGTGACTGCGTCAATTGCATTTGCCACACCTCCATCATCATCCAGCAGTTCACCCTGAGCTATGTCACGGTCACTTCCGACATAGGCCTGTCCGAGCGGTTCAAACACCTGCCCGAAGTCTATCTTTCCAAGTTCATACCTCCGCAAAACCTCGTTTAACCCCTTACCGCACCCAAGTTCCGTCCGCCGCTTCCCGCAATCCCTGACAGCTTGATCCTCCGGTACAGAGGGCGGGGATACTTCCCTGTCCGTAAAACTGCGGCACCCACGGGAAAGCTCCCCTCGCGTGGCGGATGAGGGCGTTGCACAAGCCTCGGGCATTGCTGGCTCTGCCTCGCCCTTGCATTGCGGCACTCTCGTTTTCTCTTAAGATTCTCTGACAGTTTTTTTCACATCAGGAGGTTTTCTTTGATGGCATCCGTATTCTTGAAAAGGGCGGCGTTCCTCGTGCCGGGAATGGCCTGCCTGCTCATGTCCGCTCCGCAGTCGGCACGGGGAGAGCAGTTGGCGCTGCCGCAAGTCGTTGAATACACGCTTAAAAACAACGGCGAGTTGAATTCCTTCCGCGAGGAAAAGGGGATTCACGAGGCCGGCAAGGCACGGGCGAGGCTCCTCCCCAACCCTACCCTCGAGCTGGAGGCGGGGACCGGCGCTCTCACCGGCAGCAGTGGCGATAACAGTCTGTCCCTCGGGGTGTCACAGGAATTTGCCTTGGGCGGCAAGCGCGAGAAAAAGCTCGCCATTGCTGAACGCGAACTGGAGATTTACCGTTGGCAGCTGGCAGACCGGGAACGGGTGGTCAGCGAGGATGTCAAGACCGCATTCTATGACGTCATTCTGGCGAATAAACGGACCGATCTGGCGGACCGGGCCATTGAGCTCAACCGTCAGCTCCTCGATGTGGCCAGGGAGCGCCTGGCCGCCGGGGATATACCGGAACTTGAAATGAACCTGGTCAAGGTCGAGCTCGCACGCAGTGAAGGTGCCAAGATCGATGTCGCCAGGGCGCTGAATCAAAGCCGGTCGAAACTCCGGACGCTCATGGGCCTTCCGAATGGAGAATCGCCGGCGATAGCCGGCAATCTCGATACTGAAGTGACCATGACTAAGTCACTGGTCGATCTGAAGCAGCTTGCGCGCGGTCAACGCCCCGACGTAAAGGCCCTGGAGGCTGAAAAGGTGAAGGGTGAAGCGGACATCATCCTGGCCAAGGCGGAGGGCGTCCCAAACCTCACGGCCGGGCTCTTTTATACGCATGATCGAACAACCGACGCAACCGGGGCAGGGGAAGAAAAGGTCCGTGACAACCTGCTCGGCATCCGGCTTTCAATGCCGATTCCCGTCTTCGATAAGAATCAGGCAGGCGTGCAGGAAGCCAGAGCCAAAAAGAGCAGCAGCGAAAGTCGTTTGTCGGCTGCAAGCCGGAATATTGAAACAGAGGTCGAAACAGCCTACGCCAGCTACCAGAACAGTGAAAAAGTCCTTTCCCTGTACAAGACGGATATCATCCCCCAGCTCGAGGAAAACCTGAAGCTGACCCAGGAGGCCTATCGCCTTGGCGAAGTCGGGATTCTGGCCGTCATTCAGGAACAGAAGAATTTTTTTGAAGTGACCGACGGCTATCTGGCGGCACTGTGGAATCGTCAGACGGCTCTTGTGAAGCTGGAAACTGCTGTGGCAGCAGAACTTACCGGAGGTGCGCAGTGAACAAAAAGGTAATCGTCATCGGAGTAATTCTCGCCGCGGCCCTCGCCGGCGGCTTCATCTATCGTTCCGCCAACCTCAAAAGCGGCGGCGCCGAACACGCCGATCACAAGGAAGAGGCCGGTGAACACAAGGAAGAGGCCGGCGGGCACGAGGAAGAGAAGGGGCACGAGGGAGAAGAGGAAGGGCACGAGGGGCACGACGAGGTGGGCAGCGTCAAGATGACCGCCGAGGTCCAGAAGCTAAACGGCGTGGCGGTGGCCGTCGCCAAGAAAGAGCGCCTGGCCGGGGCCATCAGCGTGACCGGCAAGGTGGAGGCGAATGCCGACCGGATCGCCCACGTCTCGCCGCGCATCAGCGGGAAGATCGTCGCCGTGAGGGCGTCGCTTGGTGACAGCGTCTCGGCGGGACAGCCCCTGGCGACCCTGGACAGCGTCGAGCTGGGCGAGGCCGTGAGCCGCTACAAGCAGTCGAAGACGAGGCTTGCCCTGGCCCAGTCCAACATGGACCGGATCAAGAACCTGGTGGAGAAGAAGATAGCCGCCCGAAAGGACATCCTGCAGGCAGAGACCGATTTCAAGATGGCGCAGACCGAGCTGCACACCGACGAGGAGCGGCTGTCGCTCTACGGCGTGGCACCCTCCAGCCTGAAGGGGGAGGGGCGCCACGCGCCGCTTTTGCCGGTGCGCTCGCCCATCGGCGGCATCATCACCGAGAAGCACGCCATCGTCGGCGAACTCTCCGATCCCTCCAAGAGCCTCTACACCGTGGCGGACCTCTCCTCGGTATGGGTGATGGTGGACATAAACGAGAAGGACCTGGCCAAGGTGCGCCGGGGGCAGACGGCGATCGTCAGCATCGGCGCCTTTCCCGACCTCAAGGTCAAAGGGCGCATCACCTATATTGCCGATCTGGTCGACGAGGCAACCCGCACGGTCAAGGCGCGGATCGAGGTGGCAAATCCGGGGCGCAAATTAAAGCCGGAGATGTTCGCCACCGTCGAACTTGCACTGGCGGCCGACGCACCGCCGGTGCTGGCGGTTCCCGAAGATGCCCTGCAGGAGCTGGACGGCAAGAAGGTGGTCTTCGTGGCGGAAAGCGACACCGAATTCGCGGCGCGTCAGGTTCAGCCGGGCCGGACTGCAAGCGGCATGGTCGAAGTCATTTCCGGCCTGAAGGAAGGAGAGCGCTACGCGGTCAAGGGAGCGTTCATCCTCAAGTCGGAAGTGAAGAAGGGTGAAGTGGTTGACGAGCATGGCCACGGAAAGTAACCGTCATCTTCTTACATGCGTGAACTAACGGGAGCGAGGCACCGATGCTAGAAAAATTGATTGCATATACATTGCGGCAGAAGGGGATGGTCTTATTCCTGGCGCTGCTGATTGTTGCATTCGGCTTGTACTCATATCTGAGATTGCCGATTGATGCTTTTCCTGATGTAACGAACATTCAAGTCGAAGTGGTAAGTCACGCCGACGGTCTGTCGGCCGTAGAGATCGAGCGCAACGTAACCTACCCGATTGAAATGTCCATGCGAGGCCTGCCCGATATCGAACAGATGCGTTCGGTAACCAAGTTCGGCCTGTCCATCGTCACCATTGTCTTCAAGGACAACGTGGATATCTATTTTGCCCGGCAGCTGGTGTTCGAGCGGTTGGCGGAGGCGAGGGAAAAGGTCCCTAAGGGGGTCGAGGTCGCCATGGGGCCGATCGGCACGGCCATGGGCGAGGTCTACCAGTACACGCTCGAAGGGAAGATGCCGGAAGACCCGCTGCAAAAGATTGCCTACCTCACAAACCTGCGAACCATCCAGGAGTGGATCGTCACCCCGCAGTTGAAAAGCGTTGCAGGTGTTAACGAGATCAACTCCTTCGGCGGCTATTTCAAGCAGTATCAGGTGCTCGTGTCACCGGAAAAACTGGTGAAATACGCCATAACCGTCGAAGACGTCTACTCGGCCATCGGGAGCAACAACGAAAACGTCGGCGGCAATCTCCTGGAGCGGGGGACCGACCAATACATCGTCCGTGGCGTTGGCCTGATCAAGGACGTCAACGACATCGAGAACATCGTCCTGAAATCCGCGGGCGGCACCCCGACCTATATCCGGGACGTCGCCCAGGTGAAGATCGGTGAGGCGGTCCGCATGGGCGCAGCCATGAAGGACGGCAAAGACGAATGCGTCGGCGGCATCGTCATGATGCTTCGCGGCGAAAACAGCCGTGACGTCGTGCGCCGCGTGGCGGTAAAAGTAAAGGAGATGAATGAAAACAACGTGCTTCCTGAAGGGATCAAGATAGTTCCCTATTACGACCGAAGCGACATCGTAAAGGCGAGCGTCAGCACGGTCAACAAGGCGTTGATCGAAGGCTCCATCCTGGTGCTGATCGTACTGTACCTGCTCCTGAACAGCATCCGGGGGAGCATCGTGGTGCTCATCGCCCTGCCGCTGTCGCTTCTGGCCACATTCATCGTGATGAAACTTGCCGGGATCACGGCGAACCTGATGTCCCTCGGCGGCCTTGCCATCTCCATCGGCATGATCATCGACACGACCATCATCCAGGTGGAAAACGTCCAGCGCCACCTGAGCGAAGAGGGGGGAAAGCACCCCGCGATATTGACCGTGCTGAAGGCGGTAATGGAAGTCAGGAAGCCGAGCATCTTCGGAGAACTGATCATTGCGCTCACCTTCATCCCCATCCTTTCGCTTGAAGGGATAGAAGGGAAGATGTTCAGCCCCCTGGCCATAACGGTGGCCATTGCCCTCCTGTCCTCCCTGTTTCTCTCCGTGTTCGTCATCCCGGTGCTCTGCATCATCTTCCTGAAACCGCATCCTGAAAAAGAGAGCTTCATCATGAAACATGCAACCAGGCTGTATCTTCCTCTGCTCAACCATGCCATGAACAAGAAGCAGGTGGTGTTGACAGTCGCCGGCGTTCTCCTGGTGGTTTCGCTCTTCCTGGTGACACGTCTAGGAACGGAATTCATCCCGAACATGGACGAAGGCTCCTTTGACATGGACATCGCCATGCTGCCCGGTGTCTCCCTGGCCAAGGCGATGGAGGTGAATCAACTGGCCGCGGCAAAGCTGAAGCAGTTTCCCGAACTCGACACCATCGTGGGGCGCACCGGACAGACCGGGGTTGCCCTGGACACACGGGGGGCTGACAAGACCGGCTACGTCGGGATCTTCAAGCCGAAGAGCGAATGGAAACGGGACATATCCAAAGAAGAGCTGACAAATGAGATGCGCGAGTCCCTGGAATCGGTCGCCGGGATAAACTTCGGCTTCAGCCAGCCGATCCAGTGCCGCATCGACGAACTGGTCGCCGGGACCCGGGCGCAGCTCATCATCAAGCTGTTCGGTGAAGATATCGAGGTGCTCACCGCAAAATCGGCCGAGATAGCCAAGGTCATGTCCACGGTAAAGGGGGTGACCGACCTGAACGCGGAAAAGATCACCGGCCAGCCGTACCTGACCGTCAACATCAACAGGTCGAACATCGCCCGGTACGGTCTGAACATCAGCGACGTGCAAAAGGTGATCGAAATAGCAGTCGCCGGCAAAGCGGCATCGCAACTGTACGAAGAGAACCGCAGCTTCGATATCTCCGTGCGCCTGCCGGAAGAAAAAAGGAATTCTCTCGAAGCGATCAAGAACCTGATGATCACCACGAAGACCGGGGTAAACGTCCCGCTCGAACAGCTGGCGCAGGTGGAGATGGTCGAAGGGCCGGCTCAGATCAGCCGCCAGGACGGGGTGAGAAGGATCGGCATCGAGATGAACATCACCGGCCGGGATATCGGGAGTTTCGTCGCCGAGGCGAAGCGGGAGATCAAAGAGAAGGTCAAACTCCCTGCCGGGTACTATCTCACCTGGGGCGGACAGTTCGAGAACCAGCAGCGGGCGATGAACAAGCTGATGATAATCGGCCCCGTCGCCATCGGGTTGATCCTGCTTTTGTTGTACGTCACCTTCCGGTCGATCCGCCTGGCGCTGCTGGTCATTTCCAATCTCCCGTTTGCCCTGATCGGCGGCGTCTTCGCCCTCTTCATCTCGGGGCAATACCTCTCCGTTCCGGCGTCGGTCGGGTTTGTCGTGCTGTTTGGCGTGGCCGTCCTGAACGGGCTGGTGCTGGTATCGCGCATCTCGCAACTGCGCGATGAGGGGCTCGAGCTGCAGGAGGCGATCCGAAAAGGAAGCCTCGACCGCTTGCGCCCGGTTTTGATGACGGCGTCCATATCGATTTTCAGCTTGATCCCGATGCTCCTTGCCGGCGGAGCAGGCTCCGAGATACAAAAACCGCTGGCTACGGTAGTGGTCGGCGGGTTGATCACCTCGACAGCGCTGACGCTGCTGATCATCCCCTCGGTCTACAGCTGGTTTGAGAAGAGGGGCGTCGAGGAAGAGATGTAATAGGGCTCATAATCCCGGAGGATGCCATGAAAGAGATAAAAGCGGTAATACGACCCTCGAAGCTGTTGGAGGTGACCCAGGAACTTCACGGTATAGAAGGGCTTCCTGGAGTGACCGTGCATGAAATCAAGGGGTTCGGTAAGGGGAGGGGCAACAGGGGGGAGGGTGAGGCCGGCAGCGAGCTGGTCGAGTTGGTCGCGCGCGTGCAGCTGGAAGTGGTTGTCGCCGACGAGATGGTCGATCAAGTGGTCGACGTGATCCAGAGATACGCCCACACCGGCAATACCGGCGACGGCAAGATATTTGTTACCACCGTTGATGACGTGGTGAAGATACGCACCAACGAGAGGGGAGCCGGGGCCATTTAGCCGGCCTCCCCGCCCAAGTTGCATCCGGTGATCGCTGCGCCAGGGGGGACGTCCCTCATCCTGGCTTTGTCGCCCTGTTATGAGCCAATTAAAGGAGATCGTATGAAAGCATTGATTGGGGTGTTGTTGATCCCGCTTGCCCTGCTGATGGCATGTGCCGAAAGCTCTGCACTGATTAAACAAACCGGCACAAGCACCAGAAATGGTGTCTTTGAGGAGGTAGCCAGGGGGGGGCCTGTTCCCCAAGGGTTTGCCGATCTCTACATCACTGCCAGCTTCAAAACCCACCACCCCGGGGCCTACTCGGCAACGGACCCGCACGGTACCCCCGGTTACCAGTTGCAGCTGAACGTGGACGGCCAGGCAGTGGTCTTGAGCGGCGAGTTGCAGCCTGAAAATCTGTCGCTAAAGGAGCCGGCGGACCCGGAGGCCGGCGCCGGGATCAGATACAGGTTCAGGAAGGTGCTCCGACTGACGGCAGGCACCCACCGCATCTCGGTGTCGCTTCCTGCGGACGATATCGCCATCGCCAAGGACGTAAGGGTGGAGGCCGGCAAGGAGAACAGGCTCGTTCTTGAGCCTGTATATGGAAGGGTCATGGAAAAGAAGCGACCCAGTTCCAACAAGACCACAGGTTTCCGGAAAGGTATAAGCAGGATCATGATGAACTTCAACGGAAGGCACCTTTAGAAGGTTGGCAGTGAGCATGTGTGAAGTGCCAAACGGCCCCGTCTCTACGGGGCCGTTTTTTTATGGTGCCGAAACGGGGATCCGGTTAACCTAGGAGACTTTCGATCGTTTTACCTTTACGTCAACGAGCGTTCGGAAGGGCGTAATTTTGCACGCCAATCAAAAGTTTAACTTTACTAAACTGGTAAAGCTGTTGTAAAGTGTCGCGCGGTTGAGGTGGCCCACTCATTAAAGCTGCTCCCCATCCTGTGTGAAATGCTTTTTGGACATTTGGACTGACCATGGAACTTCGAGTGGGGTTCTTTAATCTAAGCGCAGGATGTTTGATGAAGTAGCCGGTATTCCACCAATGTCTTGCTTATTTCAAACGCTTTGTGGTATACGTTTTTTGCTTTTCGCCGTTCTATCTACGTGAATTTTCAATAATTTAACGTCGTTTAATATTTTTTGGTCTTACCGCAATTTCTTGACGCTTATCCCGGTCGGATAAATCTCCAGTCGTAAGGAAGTCGACATGTTCCTACAACAGCTTGTCAACGGGGTGGCACTAGGGAGCGTATATGCGCTCATCGCCTTGGGCTACACCATGGTTTACGGCATCATCACCCTGATCAACTTCGCCCACGGCGAGATCTTCATGGTCGGTGCCTTCATCGGACTGCTCCTGGTCTCCTACTTCAAGGTCAACGTCTTCGTGGCCATACTCGGCGCCATGATCTTCTGCATGATCATGGGGGTGGTAATCGAGCTGGTCGCCTACCGCGCCCTGAGGAAGTCCTCCAGGCTGTCGGCGCTCATCTCGGCCATCGGGGTCTCGATCTTCCTTTCCTCGCTGGCGCTCATGGTCTTCGGGGCCGACGCCAAGGGGTTCCCCGACACCGCCTTCCCCGTGCAGCAGATCAAGGTAGGGAGCGCGGATATCTCGACGCTGCAGATCCTCATCATCGGCGTGGCCGCGGTCCTCATGATGGCTCTCGAGTTCATCGTCCAGAAGACGAAGATCGGCAAGGCGATGCGCGCGACCTCCGAGGACTACAACACGGCGGCCCTGATGGGGATCAACGTGAACCGGGTCATCTCCTTCACCTTCGCCCTCGGCTCCGCGCTGGCTGCCGCCGGCGGGGTGCTGGTCGGCGTACTCTTCAACGCGGTCTCCTTCAACATGGGTCTCATGGCCGGCCTCAAGGCATTCGCCGCCGCGGTTCTGGGCGGTATCGGCTCCATCCCCGGCGCGATGCTGGGCGGGCTGCTCCTTGGGGTCTCCGAGGTGTTCGGTGTCGCCATCGGGTACTCGTCCTACCGTGACGCGATCGCCTTTACCATTCTCGTGCTCGTACTCCTTGTCAAGCCCACCGGGCTCCTCGGACAAAAAATTACCAAAAAGGTGTAGATTCGATGGCAGATTTCCTGAATAGCATGGTCGCCCTGGTCGACCCTTACACGATGCAGATCCTGGTGAACGTCGGCATCGCTATCGTGCTGGCGCTGGGACTTAACGTGATCGTCGGTCTCACCGGGCAGCTTTCGCTCGGGCACGCAGCGTTCATGAGCATAGGCGCCTTCACCAGCGCGATGATCACCATCAAGACGGGGCTCCCCTTCAGCATCAACCTGATGCTTACCGGCGTCGTCACCGCGATCGTGGCGGCCATGATCGGCTTTCCGATCCTGCGGCTCACCGGCGACTACCTGGCCATCTGCACCCTGGGGTTCGCCGAGATCGTCAAGGTGTTCTTCCTGAACTTCGAGCCGACCAACAAGGCGCTCGGGCTCACCGTGCCGACCGCGAAGACCGTCGTCCCGATGCCGATCTACGTCTGGCTCATCGTGATCCTCTCCGTCATCCTGGTCACCTTCGTGCAGTCCTCGCGCTTCGGCCGGGCGCTGAAGGCGATCCGGGAGGACGAGATCGCCGCCGAGGCGATGGGGATCAACACCGCGCGCTACAAGATCCAGGCGTTCGCGCTCGGCTCCTTCATGGCGGGGGTGGGCGGCGGGCTGTACGCCCACTTCCTGAGCTACATCAACCCCTCGGACTTCGGCTTCCTGAAATCCGTCGACATCCTTGCCATGGTCGTGCTGGGCGGCCTCGGGAGCGTTCCGGGGACGGTGATCGGCTCCTCGGTGCTCGCCTCGGCACCGGAGTTCCTGCGCTTCATGTCCCAGTACCGCATGCTGGTCTACGGTGCGCTCCTGGTCTTCCTGATGGTGTTCCGCCCCAACGGGCTCCTCGGGGGGGTGAACTTCACCGACCTGCTGCTGCGCGCCATCGGCAGGAAGCCGGCCGGCAAGGGAATCAAGTAGAGATACGGCAAATAACTCACCTAAGCGAGAACATAGCATGTCCATACTGAAACTCGAAGACGTCACCATCCGCTTCGGCGGCCTGGTCGCCGTAGACAAGGTAAATCTCACGGTCGAGAAGGGCGACATCATGGCCCTGATCGGGCCCAACGGCGCCGGCAAGAGCACCATGTTCAACCTGATCACCGGCATCTACACCCCGACCGAAGGGAAAATCTCGTTCATGGACGAGAGCATCTCCGGGAAGACCCCGTACCACATCGCCGCTGCCGGGATCGGCCGCACCTTCCAGAACATCAGGCTCTTCACGCAGCTGACCGTGCTGGAAAACGTCCTGATCGGGGCACACACCCGTGGGAAGTTCGACCTGACCGGCGCCGTACTCAAGTTCGCCCCCTGGGTGCGCCGCGAGGAGAAGGAGCTGGAGGAACTCGCCATCTCCTGCCTGAAGCAGGTCGATCTGACCCATAAGGCGTACGAGCTCGCGGGGAACCTCCCCTACGGCGAGCAGCGCCGTCTCGAGATCGCCCGCGCCCTGGCCATCAAGCCGCAGATCATCCTGCTGGACGAGCCGGCCGCCGGCATGAACCCGCAGGAAAAACAGGTTCTTCTTGAGATGGTGAAGGCCATCAGCAAGACCGGCGTCACCGTGTTCCTGGTCGAGCATGACATGAAGTTCGTCATGGGTATTTCCGATCGCATTGCCGTCCTCGATTACGGGGTCAAGATCGCCGAGGGTACCCCGGAGGAAATCCGGTCCAACCCGAAGGTGATCGAGGCGTATCTCGGCAAAGGAGCAGCGCATGCTTAAGGTAGAAAACGTCAGCGTGAACTACGGCGCCATCAAGGCGCTGCAAAACGTATCCTTCAGGATCAACCAGGGTGAGATCGTGGCCCTGATCGGTGCCAACGGCGCCGGCAAGACCACCATCCTGAACACCATCTCCAACATCGTCCCGAGCGTCTCCGGCCGCATCACCTATCTGGACAAGGAGATCACCAAGGTGCCGCCGCACGACATCGTGAAGCTCGGCGTCTCGCAGGTTCCCGAAGGGCGCCGCGTCTTTGCCAAGATGAGCGTGCTGGAGAACCTGGAGATGGGCGCCTACACGAGGAGCGACAACGAGATCGCCTCCGACATGGAGAAGATCTTCCAGCGCTTCCCGCGCCTGAACGAGCGCAAGAAGCAGCCTGCCAAGACCCTTTCCGGCGGCGAGCAGCAGATGCTCGCCATGGGGCGCGCGCTGATGTCGCGCCCGAAGCTGCTCCTTCTGGACGAACCCTCCATGGGGCTCGCGCCGATGCTGGTGGAGCAGATCTTCCAGATCATCCAGGAGATCAACGCGACCGGCACCACGATCCTGCTGGTGGAGCAGAACGCCAACATGGCGCTCTCCATCGCCCACCGCGCCTACGTCCTCGAGACGGGCGAGGTCGTGCTCTCCGGCGACGCCAAGGAGCTTGCGTCCAACCCCGAAGTGAGAAAGGCGTACCTGGGAGAATAGGGTGTCCGATACCACCACAACCAAGCCTTGGATCAACCCCTACCTGGCCATCCTGGTAGGGGTTTTTGCTGTCTCCTTCTCCGCAATCTTCGTGAGGCTCAGCACGGCCCCGCCGCTGGCGATCGCCGCCTACCGGCTCATCTTCACCTTCCTCTTCCTCGCCCCGTTCACCCTTTGGGGAGGAGCGCCAAGCCTTCGGGGGATGACGTCCAGGCAGCTGCTGCTATCCGCCGCCAGTGGCGTTTTCCTGGCGCTTCACTTCGTCACCTGGTTCATCTCGCTCAAATACACCTCCATAGCCAGTTCCGTCGTCCTGGTGACGACCCAGCCGTTTTTCGTGGTGCTCGGCTCCTGGCTCTTCTTCAGGGAACGTGTCCCCGGCAAGGCCCTCTACGGCGGCCTGCTCTCCTTCATCGGGAGCCTGGTGATCGGCGCGAGCGACTTCGAGCTTGGGCAGCGCGCCTTCATAGGCGACATGCTCGCCCTCTTCGCCGCGGTCATGGTTTCCGGCTATCTGCTCATCGGCCGGAAGCTGCGCGGCGGCGTGCCGCTGACCGGGTACACCTTCGTGACCTACGGCTCCAGCGCCCTGACCCTGATCGTCGCCGCCTTGGCCGCGGGCGTTCCGTTCTACCCGTACCCCCCCCGGGACTGGCTCATCTTCGTGGCGCTGGCGCTCGTCTGCACCATACTCGGGCACACCGTCTTCAACTGGGTGTTACGCTACGTGCAGGCGTCCGTGGTCTCGGTGAGCGTTTTGGGCGAACCGCTGGGCGCCATCCTCTGGGCCGCGGTGTTCCTGGGGGAAAACCCGACCCTGCGCCAGGGGATAGGTGGGGCGATCATCTTCTCGGGGCTGTATCTCTTCACGCGGGTGACGGCGAGGGGCAAGGGCTAGAGGCTGGGGGCTGGTGGCTAGAGGTGGTGGCTAGAGGCTGGGCGGCTAGGGGCTGGGGCTGTGCTTAAGAACCCCCCGCCCTTTGGGAGAGGGGCAGGGGTGAGGGCGTTGCCCAAAGCTGGCTCTTCCCTATTGCGACTCCCTCACCCCATCCCTCTCCCATAGGGAGAGGGGGAGTTGACCTCAGTTTGTGAAGTACAAAAAAAGGCTAGAAGGCCTTTGAAACCGATGCGAGTAGGAGGATGTATGGATTCCACTTTGAGCGCCAGCGCGAAGAGGGTGCAGGACGCGCTGCACGGCTTCGGACTCGACTGCAGGGTTAAGGAGTTGACGGAAAGCACCCGCACCGCGGTGGATGCTGCGAACGCGGTCGGCTGCGACGTCGGCCAGATCGTGAAGTCCCTGGTCTTCAGGGGGAAGTCAAGCGGCAGGGCGGTGTTTGTCGTTGCCAGCGGCGCCAACATGGTGGACGAAAAGGCGCTGGCCGCCATCGTCGGTGAGAAGATCGGCAGGGCGGACCCCGATTTCGTGCGGGAGCAGACGGGGTTTGCCATTGGCGGGGTTTCGCCGGTCGGCCACCCGGCACCGCTGCAAACCTACGTCGACGAGGACCTGCTGGGGTATGAAGAGATCTGGGCGGCAGCGGGCACCCCCAACGCGCTTTTCTCGCTGACCCCGCAGCAGCTCTGCCAGATCACCTCAGGGGAAGTCGCCGCAATCAAGAAGGTATAAAAGCCGACAGCCGCAGCTATGGAAATATCGTTTCCCTCTTTACAAAAGCGGGGACGGTAATCCCCTTTACAAAGGGGGACTTTTAAGCAAAAGGACGCGCACGACAAATGGAAACACCAAAGGCAGCAAAGGCACGCGACAGCTTTACCACAGGTCTGGGCGTTATCGCCGCTACCCTCGGCTCTGCAGTGGGCCTTGGCAACATCTGGAAATTCCCCGCTCTTACCGGCCTGAACGGCGGAGCCGCCTTCATCCTGGTCTACCTGCTCGCCACCCTGATGGCCGGGCTTCCCGTGATGATCGCGGAACTCATGCTCGGGCGCCGCTCCAAGTCGGACGCCCTGACCACCTTCAAGGTGCTGCACCCGAAAAACGAGTCCTGGGCCTTGATCGGCGCGGCGGGCGTACTTTCCGCATTCCTGATCCTTGCCTTTTACACCGAGGTCGCCGGCTGGGTCTTCGCCTACATCTTCAAGGCCGCCTCCGGGAGCGTCCTCTCAAGCGACCCGAAGGTCACCTCCGCGGGGTTCGAGGCTCTCATCACCGACCCGGTCCAGTCCGTCCTCTGGCAGTGCCTGGTGCTCGTCTTCGTCGGCGCCATCATCGTTGCCGGCGTGTCGAAAGGGATCGAGAAGACCACCAAGCGGCTCATGCCGGTGCTGTTCCTGATCCTGGTGATGATCGGCGTGCGCAGCCTGATGCTTCCGGGCGCCGCTGCCGGCCTCGACTTCTTGTTCCGTCCCGACTTCTCCAAGGTCACCGGCGCGGTTGTCCTTACCGCCATGGGACTTGCCTTTTTCAAGCTCTCCGTAGGCATGGGAACCATGATCACCTACGGGAGCTACTTCAGGGATGACCAGAACGTGCCGATGACCGCGCTGCGCGTCATGGTGGCCGACCTCACCGTCTCCATACTGGCCGGTATCGCCATATTCCCGGCCGTCTTCACCTACGGCTTCAAGCCGGAGGCGGGGCCTTCGCTTTTGTTCATAACGATTCCAGCCGTGTTCTCGCAGATGCCGTTTGGCAACGTGTTCGTGGTGCTCTTCTTCGTCTTGGGGGCCATAGCAGCTACCGGCGCCATGCTCTCCATCATGGAGGTGCCGGTCGCTTACCTGCACCAGCGCTTCGGTTTGTCGCGCCTGAAGGCGACTTCCGCGACCGTTATCCTGCTGGCCCTGATCGGCTCGACCGCGGCGCTCTCCAACAGCACCCTGGCAGGGTTCAAGCTCTTCGGCATGACGATGTTCGACCTGTACGACTTCCTCACCTCGAACCTCCTGATGCCGGTAGGCGGTCTCTTTATCTGCCTCTTCGTGGGATGGGTATGGGGTGAGCAGAAGGTGAGGGGGGCGTTGTCCAACGACGGGGAATTGACCAACAGCGCGCTGATCAGCGTGTTCTTCTTCCTGGTGAAGTACGTGGCCCCCATCACCATCACGGTGATCCTGCTGCGCGGACTGAAGGTCATCTAAAGGTAGCATCAGCCTTAAACGAATCGAGATCCTGACATGACCAAACCCACCGAAACTTCAGATCTCGCCGCCGCGGAGTCAAGACGGCAAGGTGTGATATACGGCCTCGCCGCATACCTTTGCTGGGGCTTTTTCCCGGTCTACTTCAAGTCGGTTAAGGTCGTCCCCCCCCTGGAGATGGTCTCGCACCGGATCGTCTGGTCCCTTGCGTTCCTGCTGCTGCTCATCACCTGGAAGGGGGCCTGGCGCAGCATGCTGGGGCTGCTCACCCTCCCCAAATCCCTGTCGGTGCTGGTTGCCACCACCCTGCTCATCGCCACCAACTGGCTGGTCTTCATCTATGCGATCAGCGTGGGGGAGGTGCTGCAGTCGAGTCTCGGGTACTTCATCAACCCGCTGGTGAGCGTCATGCTGGGCTGGGTCTTTCTGCGCGAGAGGCTGGAGCGGCCGCAGTGGATCAGCCTGGGGCTGGCTGCGACCGGCGTGATGTATCTCGCCGTTCAATACGGCAGCATGCCGTGGATCGCCTTGATCCTGGCTGCGTCCTTCGGCCTGTACGGCCTGATAAGGAAGGCGCTTCATGTGGAGCCGCTGGTGGGGCTGACCGTTGAGACCCTGCTGCTGGCCCCCTTTGCCCTGTACTACCTCGTTCAACTGAACCAGCAGGGGGCGGGTGTTTTTCTGACGCACTCGACGAAGCTCGACCTCCTCATCCCGATGTCCGGGGTGGTCACCGCCATACCGCTTTTGCTCTTCGCCGCCGCCACCAAGAAACTGCGTCTGGCCACTATCGGCTTCCTGCAGTACATCACCCCGACCCTGCATTTCCTCCTCGCCATCACGATCTTCGGCGAGACCTTCACCCACACCCACCTGGTGAGCTTCCTCTTCATCTGGGCAGGCCTCGCTCTGTACTCCCTGCATGCCTACCGGACCGTACGGGCCTAG
>Ga0209317_1001663_pt1 | contig 18526 bp, 16 predicted proteins | sample RifGroB2_FD_183994 | JGI IMG/M metagenome (GOLD analysis project Ga0209317, IMG submission 183994) | Soil microbial communities from Rifle, Colorado, USA - Groundwater B2 (SPAdes) (version 2) | ecosystem: Environmental > Terrestrial > Soil > Unclassified | place: Rifle, Colorado | collected... | reverse complement strand
TTGATCGTCGATCCGGTTATGTTCGCTGCTTCTTGGATCCTCTCCTGAATATCGTGTGGCATCCGCGCAGCAAGGCGCGCTTCACGTTCTGGTTTTACTTTAGCCGGTGCAGTTGCCGCTGACATCATCCCCCCCCGGAGCTCCAGGCTCCCTCTGTGCCTGCTTGATTTGGCACTCTTGGCCACTCTGGGCCAGTTGGATAATACATCGCTGACGCCAAATTGGCAACAAAATATGGGGTCAATTTGGCGTCATTTCCGAAGGGCGGACAAGATGCCGACCGGGGCCTGGCCCAACTGCAGGAATCCCATCGTGGAGCCAGGCGTTCTACCGGCGATAATCTCTTGCACCTACCCGCCTCTTTCTGTTATAAACCGTACCCCCCAAACACGACAGCACTCCGCTACATCACGCCATCATCAACCCTCCGCGAGCAGCCGACGCTAGGCACGCGAGGTCAAATCCGGTTCCCTGCGGCAAGGCGGGTCTTGGCACCCGATCATGCCGTTTTTTTCTCCAGGAGTAAGCATGCAGGTTGTATTCGGTGTCGACTTTGGCACCACCAACTCGGCCCTTTCAATTTACCGAAACGGCACGGTTGAGATTGTAGACATAGACGAGTTCAGTGGCAACCCCTCGCTTTTGCGGTCGGTTCTCTACTTCAACGAGGAGAACGAGATCTTCGCGGGGCAGGAGGCGATCAACCACTACGTGAACGACGGGAGCGCGGGGCGCTTCATGCAGTCCATAAAGAACTTTCTCCCCAACAGGAGCTTTGAAGGGACCGAGGTGTTCGGCAAGAAATACTGCATCGAGGATCTCGTCGCGATCATTCTCAGGAAGATCAAGGCAAAGGGCGAAGCACGGGTCGGGTCCCCGGTGGACAGCGTTGTCCTCGGGCGCCCGGTGCTGTTTTCCGAGGACCCGGAGAAGGATGCCCTGGCCCAGATCCGGCTTGAGAAGGCGGCCCGCAAGGCGGGCTTCAGGCATGTCTTCTTTCAGTTCGAACCTGTGGCGGCGGCGCTTTCCTTTGAGGAGTCCCTCCCCGCAGGTACGGAAAGAATCGTCTTCATCGGCGACTTTGGCGGGGGGACCTCCGACTTCACGGTGATCCGGGTCAAAGGGGGCGCCTTTGCCCGGTCTGACCGGCGCAGCGACGTCCTCTCGCTGGGGGGTGTCTACACCGCGGGGGACAAGTTCGACTCCCAGATCATGTGGGAAAAGATCGCCAAGTATTTCGGCCGCGGAGTGAAGTACAAGGGGATGGGGAAGGAGGAGCTGTTCGACATACCCCACAGCATCATCTACACCCTTTGCCAATGGCACAGGATTCCGCTGCTGAGGGGAAGGAAGATCAGGGAACAGATCAGGCTCATCAAGAACGCGGCCACTGACAGGGGTGCCATCGAAAATCTGGAGCATCTTATCGGCGACAACTACGGCTTCTCCCTGTTCAGATCCATCGAGAAGGCGAAATGCGAGCTGTCACAGCATGACCTGACCGAAGTGAGCTTTAGGGCGCGCGATCTGACCATCACGGAAAGGATGACCAAGGAGGAGTTTGAGGCGATCAATGCCGACAATCTCACGAAAATCGCCGGTTGCATAGATGACGTGATCGAGAGGTCCGGAGTCCCCTGCGGCAGGATCGACACAGTCTTCCTCACCGGTGGAACCTCGCGCATTCCGGTTATTAGGGGACTCTTCGAAGAGCGCTTCGGCGCGGAGAAGCTCGAAAACAGGAACGCCTTCACCAGCGTCGTACATGGGCTAGGTGCAAGTGTTCCGCTCTTTGCAAAATAGCGAGAGGCGGTTCAGCTAACCGTAAGTCCTTTCAGCGAAATTCAACGCATTGAAAAAGGGGGTGTCCGCTCGGGCAACCCCTTTCTTTCATGCACATGCTATGTTTTTTTCCTGATCAACCGGCTTCTAGTGATATTGCTCCTTCACCTCTTCACCCTCGGATGACAGGGACGACACTCTTTCCTCTGCGAACTCGCGTCCCCTCTCCAGGTTCCTGCTGAATTTCTCCTGGGCCTCCGCTGTGTACCCTTTCATTTTAGCGATGGCGCTGTCTGTCACATCCGACACTTTCTCGCGCATTTCATGACCCGTCTTCGGTGCATAAAGCAGAGCGAGGCCTGCTCCGACTAATGCACCGGCCGAAAAACTCACCACCTCAGCGGTCGTACTTGCATGATGTCTTCTCATGGCCATCTCCCTGGCGATCCCTTTCATCGCCCGTCGCGTTTTCAACTGCCTTCACGATTCCTCTCTACCTTGGAGTACCGGCCCGCTAGACCCTGTGTCCCCTGTGGCTGTACCAGTAACTCGCAAGAGCCGAACCGATGGTTGTCGCCAACCCGCGCCATGCCTCCTTCCGTCCCGGTCGGGTGGTGCCGCTTTTTTCCGACCGCCGGACGCCGCTCAGGAATGCCTTCGCCGCGGTGGCGGCCAGAGCCAAACCTGTCACAGCAGGTTTCTCTTCAGGTTCTCTCACACGCTTCTGAGCCAACCTTCTCCGCAGCAACATCCATAGCGCGCTTGCCCCGAGCGCCCTGACTGCGTTGCCGGTTGCTTCCCTTTCCGTGATAACCTGTTTCCTCACGACTTTATGCTGCGCCTTCCTGGCACCCAATATCACCAGCAGCGCACTTGCCCCCACCAACGACAACTGTACTGACCTTCGCTGGGCAAGCTCCAGCAGCTTCGCCGTCCCTCGCCATGCGACAAGTTTTGCCTTGCGCGCTCCGCGTCGCCCCAGGTACCGCGGGGACAATCTGTGTTCGAGCGTCTGAACGGTTTCAGTTATATCGCTCTCCGTGTATCGGATCTGCTCGCGTAGCTTGTCCGCCGAGGACTGCTGCTCGGTGACCTTAATGTTTTCGCCCATTGTGCCGTCTCCTTCAGACTTTCCGTCGTTTTCTCAGGTTTCATTTCCATCTGCGTCAGGTCCTTACGCCCTTTCTGCACCAGGATGAAACCGAGTGCGATGAACGCTGTGGCAACAAGCAGCGCGGCGCCCCAGGCCGGCATGAACGTCGCCACCCCCAGAACTATCGCGGCCAGCAACACAAGAAAGCCGGAATAGATCATCACTCCACCTACCCCGATGGCAACCGCGTCCCTGGCAGCATGGGTCGCCTTCTCCTTCATTTCAACCGTGAAAAGCTCCATCTCTTGTCTGAAAAGCGTTCGCAATTCCTGTGTCAATTCGGAAAACAGTTCGCCGATCGATCTTTCCCCTTTTCCTGGCATGGTAGCCTCCTTCCCGCTGAACAGCTCCTGCATTATTAGGACAACCCATAAGTTCAAATTAATGTTAGGTAATTTTAACGACTAATGCAAGGAATCTCTAAGGAGGGTGACGAGCCCTTTAATTAGACTGTTGACCTCGCCTGCAATGCGCTTTGCGCCTCCCGAGCACACACTCGCCTTCCTGGCAAGTCTCCACCCGATGATCCTCTCAATGGTCGCAGGCTCTCTCTCAGCCAATCCAGTTTTGGCCCCCACCTCAGACTTTTTCTCTCACATCGCACTGCAGCTTCATAAAGTTCTGGCATAAATTTAAATTTTGGTACAGAATTAGAAAAAGCCAACCGGGCTATAAGGAAGGAGCCCTATGGTGAGTTGAAATGAAACAAGGAGATCGCCATGAATTCAGATAAAGACGAGTTCGGTTCTTATACTCCCGATGAATTACGGAGTTTGTACAAGGAAGATCCCACGCGATTTGATGAGCTTGCCGAGGAGGCAAAAAGAAAGGCGTGCACGGCCGGAAGTCCGGAAAAAACCCTAAAACTGAAGCAGCTGCAGTGGACCATAGACATGCAGCTTCGTAAGGCGAAAACAGCTCTTGGCCGCATGAACATAATGGAGGGAATTTTTTATGGCAGGGTCTACGGTGCGGGAGGGGAGCTGGAAAAGCTGATCTCAAACTGCGACAGCCTCGTCCGCGTCATAACCGGAACGGATCGCCCGGTCGGTCGCCAGGCGGAAGCGGGTAAATTACACAGGGTCTAATTACAAGCGGCAGGGGACGTCTGAGGGATTTCCGGAATCCCGCAGCGTCCCCCTCACGTGTCACCCGACCTCCTCCTGCAGTTCACCACAGTCAGGCAATCAGGTTTGCCACCCTCCGCATCAGATACCGTCGCAGCAATCTCAGAACATACTCAGCAGCAGCTTGGTTGCCATCACAATCAACAGCACGGCGAAAATCTTCTTCAATTTGTCTATCGGCAGACTGTGCGCGAGCTTGGCGCCAAACGGAGCGGTCACGACGCTCATGGCGGAGACACCCGCAAGCGCGGGGAGGTAGACGAACCCCAGGCTGTACTGGGGCAACTGGGCCGACAGGCCGTTGGCCATGTAACCGAGCGCCCCGGCCAAAGCGATGGGAAAGCCGACCGCGGCTGACGTGCCGATTGCCCTGTGCATGGCGACGTTGCACCAGACCAGAAAAGGGACCGTCATGGTGCCGCCGCCTATGCCGACCAGGCTGGAGACGCCGCCGATCAATCCGCCCACGCCTGACATCGCGGCCAAGCCAGGTAACTGACGGTGCGGCTTGGGCTTGATGTTGAGCAGCATCTGCGTGGCAACGTAATAGAGGAAAACGACGAAGAAACCCTTGAGGAAATTGGTGGAAAGCTGGGCGGCCACCCAGGAACCGCCGAAGGTGCCAAGCAGGATGCCGAGGCTGATGCGCCGCACCACGGTCCACTCGACGGCGCCCCTACCGTGGTGGGCCCGCAAGCTGGAGATCGAGGTAAACATGATGCTGGCCAAAGAGGTGCCCAGGGCCAGGTGCAGGATGTGAGCCTCCGGCAGTTGTTGGGCCGTAAAGATGAAGGTCAGCACCGGCACGATAATGATGCCGCCGCCGACACCGAGCAGACCGGCCAGCACCCCCGCGAAAGCCCCAAGGGCGATATACATCAGCCACACCGTCATTCCAAGTCTCCCCTGTCAGGTTTGCCGGCCATCATACGCGGTGACTCCAAGTTTTTCAAATAGAGATTAAAGCGGCGAGGAGGCGAGCGATGCCTTGGGGGACAGTAGCTTCGTCGCAAATGGGTTCCCCCACCCTGACCCTCCCCCTCCGGGGGAGGGAACCTTTATTTAACTGACTCAGCAATGATCTCGCCTATGAACAGAAAGTCTCCCGGTGGCTGGAAGGCTCGGGCGAATGATTATTCGCCCCTACCAGCCCCTTGTCGACGGGATTTGGTAAGCCTCTTGACCAAGCCGTAGGGAGCGGAAAAGTAGGTGGCCATAAAAAGCGGCTCGTGGTATAAAAACCGCTCCGCCCCTTGCCCTAAAAAGCATCGGCTTCATCCTCGTTTGCATGCCGACCCCCACTAGCCAATGCCCACACCAGCAAACAATTCCGCCGGGAGCAGCCGTGCTCCCCGTATCGTCACCGCCGGCATTCCGCTGCTCCTGGTGGCCCTTTGCGGCCTGCTGGCGCTGGAGCCGGAGCTGCGCCTGGCTGTGCCGCTCCTGGTCGGCGTCACGGCGGTTATGGCGGTGCTCCTCGCCTGCACCCTTTATTGCGGAAAACGCCTACGGCCATCCTGGCCGCCTGCGGTGGTCCTCGCCGTGGCCCTGGCGCTGCGCCTCATGTTCCTTGCCGCTCCGGCGCAACTCTCCGACGATATCTACCGCTACCTTTGGGACGGCAGCAACCTCGTGCGGGGGGTAAATCCCTATGCCGCCTCCCCTTCCGCCATGACGCCGCCGTCCGAGCTGAAAGAGGTGCACGCCAGGGTGAACCACCCGCAGTACGCGACGATCTACCCTCCCGCGGCCCAGCTGATCTTTGCAGGGGGGACGGCGCTCGGCGGCGGTGCCTTCGGTCTCAAGGCCTTCCTGGTGCTGCTCGACCTTTTGCTTTGCGCCTTGCTGATGGTGCTGCTGCGGCAGCTCGGGATGCCGGTCTGGCTGTCGACGCTCTACGCCTGGAACCCTCTCCCGGTCCTGGAGATTGCAGGCTCCGGGCATGTCGACGGAGCGGGCATGACGCTCCTAATGGGCTCGATCTCCCTGCTGCTGGTCAAAGGGGAGCGACGCTGGCCGACGCTTTGCGCCGGAGCGCTTCTGGCTGCGGCAGGGCTCGTGAAGCTGTTCCCGTTCGCGCTGGTGCCGGCACTTTTCCTGCTGGTCACGCCGTCTCGCCGCATCCACTTTGCCGGCGGCTTTCTCGGCGCCGCCGCGGCGCTAGTGCTGCCGTTCATGCCGCAGCTGATCAACATGCTGCACACCCTTCAGGCGTATGCCCGTCACTGGGAATTCGCCGGTTTCGCCTTCACCGTGCTCCGCTTTCTGACCGGCTCGGGAACGGCGGCCAGGCTGATCCTCTCCTGCTCCTTCCTGCTCTTTGCCACGGCAATTACCCTGCGGCTGGCAGCGGAGATCAAAGGGCTGGAACCGGCGCCGCGAGCCGCCAGGACCCTCCGTGCCTGTTACGCCATCGCGCTGGCGCTGTTATTGTGCACCCCTACCCTGCAGCCCTGGTATGCCCTCTTCCTCGCCGCATTCCTCCCCTTTGGCGCGGGGGGCGCGGGGCTCGTGCTCTGCTGGGTGGTTTTTCTCACCTACCGGGTGCAGATCCCCTATTTCGTCCTGGGAGAGTGGATAGAGAGCCCGCAGGTGACCGCGGCGCTCTTTTTGGCGCCGGCAACGGCATGGGGGATGAGCCGCCTTTCGCGCATCGGGAGGAAGCGGCCGCAACGGGGGTAGATCACCCTTCGCTGCGGGAGAGTGCGGATTCCGCCACGTCCTTCGCCAGCACAAGCGCGAAGCCCAGGGGGAACAGGAGAAAAAGGGGAATGGCGATGAAGGTCTCCCTCTGCCAGGCGAAGAGTACCGGCAGCAGGCAGTACAGGAAGAGAAGCGCGTTCATGAAGACGTAGGGGAGGCTCTTCTGCCGGTAGAGAAAGGCGAGCCCGGGAACCCGCTCCCGGCCGCGCACGCCGAATTTCGGGGTACGCTCGAATTCGCCGCCGAAACGGAACATCCCCTTCAGCACCGAAAGCGAGATGCTGGGAGCAAGGCCTATGGTGAGCGCCGGCAGCAAAAAGAGATGCCGCAGCCGTACCGACCCGCTTCGACTCGCGTAAAGCAGGAAGTACCCGATGATGGCGCCGCTCGTCGCCAGGAACAGCGGCAGGTCGATACGCAGTACCTGGTGCAGCCCGATGCCGACGCGCCAGGTGATCGCAGGGTAAAGGGTCAGCATGACCACCATCCCCAGGAGCCAGTAGATGTTGGCCATAAGATGGGCGACCGCCTCCAGCTTCACAGCCAGCGGCAGCTTGGCGGCCAGGAGCCCGGGGAGGAGCTTGCGGGCGGTCTGGATGGAGCCCTTGGCCCAGCGCTGCTGCTGGCTCCTGAGTGCGGCCATGGTGACCGGCAGCTCGGATGGGACCTGGCACTCCTCCCGGTAGACGAAACGCCAACCGGCCAACTGGGCGCGGTAGGAGAGGTCGAGATCCTCCGTGACCGTGTCCGACTGCCAGCCGCCGGCGGATGCTATCGCCTCCCTGCGCCACACCCCCGCCGTCCCGTTGAAGTTAAAGAAGAGCCCCTTCAGGTAACGCACCCGATGCTCGATGCTGAAGTGCGGGCCAAGGAGCAGGGCCTGGATGCCGGTGAACCAGGAGTTCTCGGCGTTGCAGAACCCCCAGCGCGCCTGCACCATGCCGACCCCCTCGTCGCGGAACCAGGGCATGGTGCCGTGCAGGAAGTCGGGGGCGGGGATGAAATCGGCATCGAAGACGGCGACGAACCCTCCTCGCGCCGTCGCGAGACCTTCGGCCAGCGCCCCCGCCTTGTACCCTGCGCGGGTAGGTCGGCGCAGCACGCTGATCTCCACCCCCTGCCGCCGCCAGAAGGCGACGCGATCATCCACCAGTTGCCGTGTATCGTCCGTCGAGTCGTCCAGCACCTGGATCTCCAGCCGCTTTGCCGGCCAGTCCAAGGCGGCGGCGGCATCGAGCAGGCGTCCGGCAACGAATCTTTCGTTGTAGAGCGGGAGTTGCACGGTGACAACGGGGAACTCTTCAGGTGCCGCGAAAGGGGCTGGATCGATGGGTTTGGGGCCGGCGTGGAAACAGAAGCTCTTGATCAGCCAGACCCGGTGGAACCCGTACAGGCAAAGCCCGAGCAGGGCGCAGAAATGGATCGCGGTCAGAAAGGGGATTGCTGCGGCTAACATCAAGGCTCCTCGGGTTCGGGGCAGTCGCAGGGGACGCCGAGCGGTTTCTCCTCGAAGAGGTAGCGCTCGGGGTGCCAGGCACGCAGGGAAGCGGCGGACCCGACGCCGCCCCCCACATCCTCGCCGGAGACCAGCCAGAACTTGCTGGTCCAGTTGCGCCAGGTCCCGTGCAGCTCCAGCCTCCCCTCCCCGTCGCTCACCCCCCTGGCCAGAACCTCCCCCCTGGGGGGCGCGTCCTCGTACCGGATCAGGGCGTAGGACGAGCGTGGCTGCAGTCCCGCGGCCTGGAGGGTGTAGGAACCGTTTCCCTCGCGATAGGTCAACCGGCCGCTGCCGCCCCCCCTGACAATGGACCACGTAAGAGGGTCCTTGGCGAACAGCAGCAGTTTCTTCTTTGCACCGGCCGCCTGCGCCGGCAGGGCTAGGAGCGTCAGCAAAGCTGCAAAGACGCATATCGACAGCACCAGCTTCATCAAGACACCTTCAAAACCCGAAAACTCGCGCGCCACTACCGACCGGCCCGCTTCTCCCACGCCTCCCATCCTCCCTCGTAATTCCTTGCTTCGGGGAGGCCGGCAAGCCTGTGCACGGTCCAGGCGTAGGCGGAGCGGACGCCCCCCAGACAGTAGTAAACGACGGGTCTGGAAGGGTCGACGCCGTGCTTGGCGAGGAGCTTCTTGAGCTCGGGTGCCGACAGCGGCCTGCGCTCCTTGCCGGCATAGAAATCCTCCCAGGAGATGTGCACGGCGCCGGGGATCTTCCCCCTGATCCACTCGAAGGTCGAGCGCACATCGACCAGGGTGTAGGTGCTCCCATCCCTTTGCAGCTCCTCGGTGCCGATCATCGCCTGCGGCTTCAACTGCACCTGGTACTGGGCCTTCCTTGCCGCTCGCGGCTCCGCCCCCTGCACCAGCGGGAAATTGGAGTTGCGCCAGGCCTGGATGCCGCCGTTCAAAAGCCGGATCGGACCCTTGTGCCCGAGCCAGGTGAAAAGCCACACGTCATACCCTTCCCCCCCCCAGCTCCGGTCGGCGTCGCCGTAGATCACCAGCGGGCTCTTCTCGCTGATCCCCAGAGCTGCGAGCCTGGTCGCCAATTCCTGCGGCGGGAAGGTGCTGTACTTCACACCGCCGGCGTCGGTCCGGGTGTAATCCTCCCAGGAAAAAGGGAGTGCGCCCGGCAGGTGCCCCGCGTCCCAGTCGCCCTTGGGACGTGCGTCCAGAACCACCCATTTCGCCGCGCTCGCCCTGAGGGCCGCCGCATCGATCAGTCCCATGTCTGCCGCTGAGGCTAACGTGGCGATAAGCATGGTCGCTGCGGCGATGATGCCCGCGCTGATAATTGCACTCCGGCGTCCCCCCAGGAGGAACCGGACCACCCTGGTGATCATCTGCATCTGCCGCACTCCTTGATTCCCGCCCCGGCAGCTACCGCCGATGCGATCCTTTCGTTGTTCCGTTTCGGCGCCCGTTGCAGCAACTCCCGCCCGATCACCCAGAGGATGGTGCTCCCCGCCCTCAGCGTGCCGCTTATGGTCCGGCTGATCTTGGACTTGCCGGCGCTACGCCTGCGATAATCGACGTCGATCTCGAGCATCCGCAGCCCCTGCTTCACCGCCCGGACCTGCATCTCGACGGTCCAGCCAAAGCCCTGATCCTGCATGGCCAGGCGCTGGAGCGATTCCCAGCCGATAACCCGCATCGGCCCCAGATCCCGGTAGCTCTGCCCCCAGAACAACCGTATCAACGAGGTCGCCAGCAGATGCCCGAAGCGCTGCTGGCAACTGAGCGCCCCCTTTTCCACCGGGACGCGCCGCCCAAGCACAAGATCATGGCTCCCGGCAAGGATCGGAGCGATGAGTTCGGGGAGCCGGGAAAGGTCGTCACTGCCGTCGGCATCGACAAAAGCCACCAGGTCAGGCGGGTTGTGACGCAGAGCGGCCAGTCCGGCCAGGCATGCCCTGCCGTAACCGGCAATGGGCTCGCTTACCACCTCTGCTCCGAGCGCGGCTCCAACCCGAGCCGTGGCATCGGTCGATCCGTTGTCGGCCAGCACCACCCGCGTGACCTCGGGAGGGACCTGCGCCAGCACCCCGGGGAGACAGAGTTCCTCGTTTCGGGCCGGGATGACCAGCGCTATATCGGGGCGGCGGGCGCTCCCCCGGCATTCCCCTGCAAAAGCTTCCACTGCATCTTCTCCCCGCGTTTTCAACGGCACCGGTTCCTTTGCGCCTGTCGTCGTCCACAGTCCCCGCATCAGGGGGTCTTGAAGTAGAGAGCCACGGAAAAGTTGGCGCCTGCCGCCGTGTTCTGCCCGTACGCGTCGGGACGGTAACCGAGTTCGACCCCCATGGCGGGGGTGACCTGGTACCCCAGGGTGAGGTCCAGCTTGCCCAGGTCGAAGTTGTTGGTCGCCGTCGGGTTACCGCTGTCGTCGAGTTCCTTCCCGTTGTCAGCGCTGTAGATGCCGTCCAGCTTGGCGCGGGTGTAGATCTTCTTCCCCAGGTCGAAGCCCACTTCCACCAGGTACCTGATCTCGTCGGAGGGGTCCCCGGCGCGGAAGCGGTACCCTATTTCCACGTTGCCGTAACCCGGCAAGGCAGGGTACAGGGAGCGGCCGTAAAGGAGCCTCACCTCGGTATCGTACTGGTCGTTCCCCATCGGGAGCGGATCTTCCTTGTCGTAGCCACCCGGGACCTTCACCAGGAGCTGGGTCGACACCACGCCGGTCCGGTCGTCCTGGTGCAGACGGTAACGAAGGCCCAGGTCGACGTCACCCAGGCCATGGGCCGTGGCGCGTCTTAAGTCGTCGTCGCTCTCGAGCCACTTGTAGGAGAGGGAGGTTATGGCGGTCAGCTCGTCCAGCAGGCCGTATTCGAAGTAGTTGCTGACGTTGATGTCGGTGAACTCGCCGTTGTCCGGCAGGCTCCTGCGATCCCCCGAGGAGTCGAACCTTTTCTCCGCATGGTAGTAGTTAAAGGAGCCCTTTTCGTAGAATCCCCCCTGTTTCGCGGTCCAGGCACCGGCAAAGCCTTCCGCTGCAGTCAAAACCGTCAAAAAAGCGATGCCCAACAATATGGTTAATGATTTCATGAGGTTCCCTTCCATGGATGGCGCAAGGGAGGCGCCGGCAACCGGCGCCTCCCGCAATGACAATAGCATCGGTACGTAGCGGGGAATCAAAGTCCACCGGTTGCAACCGGGCGCCCGGAGGGGTCCTGGCGCCAGCCATCGGTGCTCCCCGGGATGGCCTCGCTCTTCAGGTAGGCCGCGTCCTCGACGTAGTTCGTGCTCCACCCTTCCCAGCCGTCCGAGTAGTTGCGGATGTTGACGTACCCCATGAGGTGCGCGTACAGGTAGGTCACCGCCGAGCGGTACCCGCTGCCGCAGTAGAAGATCGTTTCCTGGTCCAACTGGTTCGCCGCGAGGGTGGACCTGATCCCCAGCCCGCTCCAGAGCGCTTTTACCTCCTCGTAGCTCCTGAGCGTCGCGTCGGCGTCGCCATAGACCAGCGCGGCGTCGTCGGCGTTGTAGCCCCACACGGCCCCGGGGATGCGCCCCTTGTTGACCACGTAGCCGTAACCGCTGATCATGCCGGCGTACTCGCTCCCTCCCCTCACGTCCACGATTTTCGCGCCGGCTGTGTTGTAGACCGATTCCACGTACGGGGTGGTGGCGATCATCTGCGACTGGATGGTGCCGTCGTAGGTGGTTGCGACCGGGTTGTTGATGGTGGTCTCCGTCGGGTACCCCGCTGCCACCCATTGCTGCGTCCCGCCGTTCATGAAGCGGACATCGGTCACCCCTGCGTATTTCAGTATCCACCAGAGGCGGGCCGCGAAGATGGTGCTGTTGCTGTAGACAACCACGGTGGTGTCCGGGGTGATCCCCATGGAGCCGACCGCAGCCTTCAGCTCGGCGTCGGGAAGCAGGAACCAGCGCGGGTATCCGTTCTCGTAGGTATCGGAGTTGGAGTGGATCGCGCCGGGGATGTGCGCCAGCAGGTAGGAGTTGTCCGCCCAGCCGAGCTGCATCTCGTTGATGCTTCCCCATTGGGTCTCGAAGACCAGGTACTTGTGGTTGCGGTCGTAGGGGTACTGGGGAGGCGCGGCCGAGGTGCTCCCCGGCTTGTGGTAATCGATCAGGGCCTTGACCCAGGCAGGATAGACCGCGTCGGCATAGTTCGGCGCCTTTTCCATCGGGAGCGAGGTGTTGTCGGCCCAGTCCCAGACGGAGGCGTCGTAGTTGGAGCAGCGCTCGTAACCCATCAGGCGGAGCAGGAAGTACATGTGACCGCTGCGGATGCCGGCTGTGCAAAGGGCGGTGACCTCCTTGTCAGGGGTGATGCCGCGCGACTCGAGCATGGTTTTGAGCGCCTGATAGCGCACGGTGGACTTGTCGCTGTTGTAGAACCAGGCGTAGGGGATGTTGATCGAACGGGGGAGATGTCCGCCACGGGTCTCGCCGTAGAGCTGCCAGCCGGTGAACTCCTCGTCGGTGCGGGTGTCGACGACGGCGAAGTCGTTGTCGTAAAGGCGGGTGGAGATCCTGCCGGAGGTGGCCCGGACGGCGCTTTTCACCTCGGGGGTGAAGGTCGCGGCAGGGAGGGTGACGCCCGCGCTCTGGGTGGGGCGGTTCTGAGCCGCCCACTTGTCCCATCCTCCGTCAAGGATGTGCACGTCGCTGCAGCCGAGGTATTCCAGCATCCAGAAAAGCCTGCCGGCCGCGCCCCACGAGTCGGCGGTGTTGTCGTAGATGACGATCTTCTGCTCGCGGGCGATGCCGGCCGCGCCCAGTTGCGACGCGAGGGTGTCGGTGTCCTTGAGCCCGCTTCCCTTGGTCCAGTAGGCGCCGTGCTGGACGTTGACCGCGCCAGGTACGTGCCCCGCACCGTATAAGGCGCCCGCGCGGGCATCGATAATCACCAGCCCCGGAGCGCCGAGGCTTGCCTCAACCGATTCGGCCGAGACCAGGAGCCCCGCGTTGGGGAATTCGGTGGATGCCGCCGCGAGGCTGGCGTTTTTGGCGGCCTTGTCGGTAACACTGCTGCCACATCCGGCGACAAGCAGGGTGCAGATAGCGATGAGCATCAGCCCCCATCCCCTGGACACTCGTTTCATAAAAACTCTCCCTCCAATCCATTTGAAATACCCCGATCGGGCAATGAAAAAACAAGCGTAGCGCACCCCTACAGCGCGGGGCGACAGTAGCAAGGGGGTCCGGCAAAGTCAAATTGATATATTTAAAAAACAATATAATATCTATCGTTTTTTCCGATAGCTTCCGATGGGAGGCGCCTGCGACAGGAGTTGGGAACGATGCTGCCGATTGAGGGGGAGATACGAGGTGACAGTAAAAAGAACAGGCGCGCGTAGTGGCCTTTGATCTCGGTGACATCCGCACAAATAAAAAGGCCTCCTGAACAGGAGGCCTTTTTTGTCATGTATAAAGCCGGTGGAGAGCGGCCTTAGCTGTTTTTACGACGCTTCTTGTAGACGGCCAGCCACATCAGCCCCGTCCCCAACAGAAGCATGGTGCCGGGCTCGGGGACCGGTTCGGAATCAAAGGTGAAGTTGGGGCCGAAACGTCCGTCGCCTATCCCCCCCAGGTACTCCGGATAATCGAACGCCCCGACGAGGTAGGCGCTGTCGACAAAGGTTACCGGTGAGGCGGTCTCGATGCTGTCCGCGGCGGTAAAGTATCCGTCCTCACCGCCCACCATGGCGCCGATCCGGTAGCTCCCTGCCGCCAGAGTCAGCGGCGCCACGCCGGTCCACCTGAAACCGCCGTACAGGAGGTCACTGTAGCTCACGGTGGCGCTCACCAGCTCGGAATGGTTGATGTCCCAGATGCTGACAGCGTGATCAGCGAGAAGGCCATCACCGGCAAGGTCGTAGAACCCGAGGCTCGTCACGGTCACCGGGGCGGCCAGGCTGAACTCCCAGCCGATGGTGTTGGGGAGAGGATCCGATACATAGGAGTAGTAGGTTCCTCCGGTGAAGGTAAGGGCCTGAGTTGCCGATACTTCCGCCGGAACTGCCGCAGCAAACAGGAAGAGTACTCCGATAATGGCTAACAATGCTCTCTTCATGGCCTTCCTCCTCAGAACCAGGAATCTATGAAGAAGCCGCAACTACCATGCCACCAGTCCGGCAATGGTATAATCAACAACTTAGGAACATGCACATATTGCTTTACCTTGCCTTTGTAAGCTTAACCGACGATCTGGACCCAAAAGTGTAAACTCCCCCTACAGTTAAATGAATTCTTATGAGAATGCGAAATGCCGCGGGAAAACCCGTAAACTCAACATTCTTCAACAGCTGCCGATATGTAGTGAACGGCCTGCGATACATGCGGAGGAAATAGCGTCACAAGAGCACTCTACAGATTCTGATAAAGGGATTCCCTCCGGAAATGACAAGACCGGTCACATCTGGTTCAGTCCAGCCATCATGCAATGAGAAGATACGGCAGGTGCCGGCTGGGAAGTAACTCCGGGGAAGGACGGGTTGACGGGCTGGGCGGGAGAGTCATGAAGATCGAAAAATACCAGAAAGGGGAGCGCGTTACCATCTCCCCCAGCGAGTACTACGTCACCGGCAAGCCCGGGGTCATCTCGACCCTGCTCGGTTCGTGCATTGCCGCGTGCCTGTACGACCCGAGCCGAAAGCTGATCGGTATGAACCACTTCATGCTCAGCAACCCGCGCTACTCGAAGACCATGCCGCTCAACATCTCCGAAGCCGGGCGCTACGGAATACACGCCATGGATCTGCTGATCAACGCGATGATGAAGCGGGGAACGAACCGCCACCTGTTGCGGGCGAAGATCTTCGGCGGCGCGACCATCATGAACCCCGATTCGGAAACCGACAACTTCTTCTGCGTGGGGCAGGTCAACTGCAGGTTCATCCTGGAATACCTGAAAAGCGAGGAGATCCCCATCGACGCCATGGACATCGGGGGTGATTTCGGCAGGGTGATCCACTTCTCCAACGGGGATTTCTCCGTGCACCGCAGGAAGGTCGACTCGAGGCGCACCGACAAGCTGGCGCAGCGTGACAGGTACTGCTGGCAGAAGGCGATCGAGCAGCAACAGCACGCGCTCACCGAGATCGAGCTTTGGTAGGCCCCCGTCAACCCCTGTTCAATCGAGATGCAACAGGGGATAGCGCTTCAGCTCCTCCCGGGTCCAGAGCGAAAGCCCGGCCCGCCCCCCGAGGGTCTCCAGCGCGACGATAGCATCGGGATCGTCAAAGGTGATGCTTCCCTTGTTGCCGGCCAGCTCCAGTGCCTCCAGCAGATGCCCGTCCAATAACCGCTCCTCCTCCATGGTGGAGAGCTTCCCCTTGAACCCCCGCCGGTGCATGCGTACATGAAAGCCTCTCCCCGCCAGGGCGGGAAGCCAGGCCAGCACCGCCTGCCGCGCCTTCTCCTCGAACTCCTGAGGGGTCTGAAAGGCAAAGCTCTGGACCACGGGGATCACGCTGGCCAAGGCGTGGAAGCTTTCCGGGTCACGCTCACCCTCCTCGCGCAGTTCCTCCATGAACTGCCGGTAGTCGGGAACCCTCATCACCAGCAGGTTGAAGAAGTCGGTTTTACCGACCTCGCCAAAGCGTTGCAGGAGCCTGCGCGCCTTTTGATACCCGTCCTCCTGTACCGTCACGATCACGTTCCACTCCATGGCTTTCCCCCTGTTGATCCGGCAAAAAGTTCTGCATTTTTTTAACACAGTTCGTCCGACATGCAATTTGTGCCACGGTGACGGCGCAGCCGCGAACCAACATTGGAAAGCCCCAAATTGCCTACATTTTATGCAAAAAGGTAAAAAACCATGATCTTTGGACAGATATGGGGGGGAGGCCAAAAGTTATCCACAGCGTTTTCCACCAAAATGTGTATAGCGAAGCCGCATTCAGATTGAAGCTAGCTGAATACGGAAATTTTTATGCACTTCTTTGCCGTTTTTTAGCGTATCGACATAATATTGACGATATTTAATTTGCCGGCGTTACTCGTCGCCCCGATCCTGGAGCGATCAAACCGGCTGAAAATCAAAATGGCGAAACAGGTAAAGGGAAAGGGGAGTTGAGGCGGTGCCATTCACGGTAGCATTCCCCCTTGTCAATCAACGTCAATAAAAGACCCGCTGACGGCGACAAGGTTTAGGGACATGACCATGACCTGGGAACGGATGAGCATAGACGAGTACGCCGCCCATAAGCGAAATGGCGGGGATCCGATCCCCCTTGCAATTTCGCACTACCCCCGCGGTCAGGAAATGGCGGCGATCCGCTTGAGCTCGATGTTGCGTATCAGGCTGTCGTGCGGCCGGGCGAACCTCTCCACCCCCTCGTCCTCCAGTTGCTGGGCCAGGTGATTCAGGTCGACACCCAGCTCATGGAGCCGCCCAAGGAGAGCCACCGCCTCCTGCAGGCCGTTGTCCAGGCGGTTGCCGGGCATGCCGTGGTCACGGTAGGTGGCCAGGGTTTCCAGCGGCATGGCGTCCACCGTACCCGGCCCGATGAGCGCCTCCGGGTAGGTGACATCGCCGCGGGAGTGCTCCCTGGCCCCTGTGCTCACCCAAACCAGCCGCTGCGGCCTGGCGCCGTGCGCAGTCAGCGCCTGGTACCGGTCATCGGAGTGGATCTCGCGGTGGACGCCGACAAACGCCTTGGCGCAGGCGATGGCGACCTCTCCCTTTAGCGCCGCTGCCATGCGCCCCTTGGCGCCTTCTCCCTGGGAGAGCCGCGCCAGCAGAGGATCGACCATGAGGTCGATGCGGCCCAGGAACAGGCTCGCCACGGATGCCACCCGGTCCAGGGGGAGCCCATGCGCGGCACGCTCGGAAAGGCCGTCGAGGTAGGCCTCCACCACGGCACGATAGCGGGGAATTCCGAAGACCAGGGTGACGTCGACATTCACCCCCTCGCGCACCAGTTGGCGGACTGCCGCAACCCCCTCCCAGGTGCCGGGGACCTTTACCAGCAGGTTCGGGCGATCCACCCGTTCCCAAAGCCTTCTCGCCTCCATGAGCAACCCGGCGCTGTCGTGTGCCAGGTGCGGAGAAAGCTCGAGGCTGACAAACCCGTCCCTCCCGTCGAGCCGGTCGTAGAGGGGGTGCAGGAGGTCGGCCACGAGCCGCACGTCGTCGGTGACCAGGGCCTCGTAGATTCCCACCGCGCTCACCCCCTGCCGGGCCAGCGCGGTGATGGCGCCGTCGTACTCGCCCCCCCCTGCAACTGCCCGCTCGAAGAGGGCGGGGTTGGAGGTCACCCCGCTCACCCCATCCTCCTGGATCAAGGAGATCAGTTCGCCGGAGACGAGCATCGGGCGGGAGATCCCATCAAGCCAGATGCTCTGACCGCTCTGCACCAGCCTGGTAAGCGGGGTATCTCTCATGTGGCCGCTCCTCCGTCAATGGATCCTTCTGCCGGCGCAGCACCTTGGCCGGGATCAGCTTCCGGCGTCCCTGGTCAACTGCAGGGCCAGCCTGCAGACGTTGTCGACGGTAAACCCGTACTCCCTCAAAACGACGTCACCGGGCGCTGAAGCGCCGAAGCCGTCGACGCCAAGCACGACGCCGCCGGGACCTGCGTAGCGGTGCCATCCCTGGGGGCACCCCGCCTCGATCGCCAAGCGGCGCGTCACCTCCGGCGGGAGCACCAGGTCGCGGTAATCCTCAGGCTGCTCCTCGAAGAGCTCCCAACTCGGGAGGGATACCACCCGCGCCGCGACCCCTTTCCCCTTGAGTTCAAGCCGCGCCTCGAGCGCCAGTGAGACCTCGGACCCCGTAGCGATCAGGATCAGCTCCGGCCTCCCCCCTTGGGCCTCGGCGAGGATGTAGCCGCCGCGCAGAAGCCCCTCTGCCTTGGCATACACCCCCCGGTCCAGGGTGGGGACCGACTGGCGCGACAAAACGAGAGCTACCGGACGGTCCTTCAGGGTCAGCGCGGCACGCCAGGCAACGGCACTCTCGTTGGCGTCGCAGGGACGTATCACCACCAGGCGGGGGACGGCGCGCAGGGCGGCTAGATGTTCCACCGGCTGATGGGTCGGCCCGTCCTCGCCAAGCGCAATAGAATCGTGGGTAAAGACATGGATCACCCCGAGCCCCGACAGCGCGGCCAGCCTAAGCGTCGGGCGCAGGTAGTCGGAGAAGGTGAGGAAGGTGGCACCGAAGGGGAGAGTGCCGCCGTGGGCCGCCATCCCGTTCAGGATGGCACCCATGCCGTGCTCACGCACGCCGAAGTGGATGTTTGCGCCGCCGGGGCCCCACTCGCCGCCAACCGCGCCCTGCCGG
>Ga0209317_1001662_pt1 | contig 18529 bp, 11 predicted proteins | sample RifGroB2_FD_183994 | JGI IMG/M metagenome (GOLD analysis project Ga0209317, IMG submission 183994) | Soil microbial communities from Rifle, Colorado, USA - Groundwater B2 (SPAdes) (version 2) | ecosystem: Environmental > Terrestrial > Soil > Unclassified | place: Rifle, Colorado | collected... | reverse complement strand
GATGGTGATCGCCTTCAGCAGGCCCGGCATGTCGGAGATCATCAGGTTGGAGCCGAGCATGACGCCGGTCTCGTACTCCGGGCCGTCATGGACGACGCCGCCGTACTTCCCCTTGGTCACCCCGCTTTTCTTGCAGGCGAGCGGGCAGCAGTAACAGGCGTTGTCCTTCACCCACACGTCCCGCCTTGCGGCGTCGCCGCCGATCTTGTCGGCCTCCAGGAAGGTCCCCTCGCGGTAGTTGCGCACCGCCTCGGTCCCGGCATTGCTGTTCCCGACGATGGCCCTCGCGGTTCCCTGCTCGGCCCATGACTTGGCATAAGCGGTGCCGTAGAGGGCGGATCTCGACTTTTCCAGGGCGGCAAGAAACCTGGCATGGTCGGCAACGCCGGGCTGGCCCGAGCCCCGCACCGCGATCGCCTTCAGGTTCTTGGAGCCCATGACGCAGCCGCTACCACCCCGTCCCGCCGCCCTGCCGGCGGTGTGAAGGATGCTCGAATAGGGGACGAGATTCTCGCCGGCGGGACCTATGTAGACCGTCTTGAACCTCCGGTCCCCAAGCTCCGCCAGGATCGCCTTGTCGAAGGCATCGGTCCGCATCCCCTTGAACTTCGTTGCCTCGCGTATCTCCACCTTGCCGTCGTCGATGACTATATAAGAGAGCGTCTTGGCCTTGCCGGTAACGACCAGCCCGTCGTAGCCTGCGAAGCGGATCTCGGGGCCGAAGAACCCGCCCATGTTCGAGTAGTTAACGGTCGAGGCATGGGGGTAGTCGGATTTAAGCGGAGCCGTGATGGGGGACTTGGTGACCACGCAGGTCCTGGAGGACGAGGGAACCGGAAACCCGGAGAACGGGCCGGGCATGAAGATGAGAAGGTTGTCCGGAGAAAGCGGGTCGACCCCCGGCTTCTCGAGCCGGTCCCAGAGGATTTTCATGCCGAGCCCCTGCCCTCCCACGAACAGGTCGAGGTCCTTGTGGGGTATGGCCACCGTTTCGCTCTTGCCGGTGGAGAGATCTATATTCAGGACTTTGCCGTGATACCCTGCCTTACCGCTCATTTCACACCTCCGGAAGCTGCCGTCCCGTACCAGCTTGCCGCCAGTTGGTCCGCTATCTTATCAGGCCCGAGGCCGTGGAATTTCCTGTCATGCCGGACCTCCACATAGGAGAGCGCCCCGAACGGGCAGCGCTTGACGCACTGGGGATCGCCGCCGCAAAGCGTGCAGATCCGCTCGGGCTTCCCCGTCTCCGGGTTCGGGACGATGGTACCGGTACGCTGGGAGGCGCAGGCACCGGCGCAACTGCGGCAGCCTATACACCGGTCGGCATCGTTTCGGATGGTGCGGGTGGAGGGATCCCTGTAGAGTGCGCGCCTGCCGGTCTTTTGCTCCGGTTCGACCGGGCACGCCTGCACGCAGGGGGTGTCGGCGCACATGGCGCAGACGATGGGGACGTCCACCTCGGGATTGAAGCCGTGGACCCGGATGTTCGCATAGCGCGGGTTGCCGAGCCCGGGGAGCTCCTTTCCGCCGACGGACGCGAGCCGATTGCCTGACGAGCAGGCTGTTTCACAGGTACGACACCCCGTGCACTTCGCGTAATCCACCAGGACCATTTTGAGGACCGGCTTCCCCGAGAGAGCCCAGGCCGCCGAGTGGACCCCGAACTGCCCGAACAGCACGAGGGCGCCACCCCCTATCCCGACGCCCTTGAGAAAGTGCCGGCGGGTGAGGTTCATCGTATCACCAGGAACGCTTTCCTTGGTATCCATGTCTGCCTCCATTAGAAGTTGCGCAATACTACCTCGGAAACGGCAAGAGGCGATAGAGCGATCCTGCCTATTTATTGCCTGATCCTCCGACACGTGCCGCCGCGCTCCACACCCCGAATCATAACCGCCCTCCCCATCACGCGCCACAAGGATTCATCCCAGGCAACAACTCTTGTTTTTCTCCAAGCTGAGCATCAAGGGCAGAAACAATAATTTGTGGCCATCTTCATGGAGTAGAAACAGCAATGCAGTTTCATCCTTTTCTGCGATAAAAGCCTTCACATCCCTGCCACTTTTCGAAATAAGCCAGCTGTGGCCCGGGCAGCGAAGCCATCAAGGCCGAGTTAAATGCGAAGTTCCACCCTGTGGCGGGCAGAGCGGCGCCGGTACTTACGCCATGCAAGCCCCTCCAGCGGGGCGGCCTCCTGTAGAAAACTGTCGAAGGTCACGTCTCGCCCTCCTTTCGCCGGATCGTTTCCTGCCGGCGCCATCACTTCCGCTGACATTCTAAGGCTGCCGGCAGTGCGGGGCAATTCCTGCCGGGACAGGAGAGGTAAGCCATGGAACAGCTGGTGAAAATCAAGATAGATACAGTCACACTCGTGGGGGTGATGGGAATGCCGGAACGGGCAACAGGGGTGGTGCTCTTTGCCCACGGCAGCGGATCGAGCCGGCTCAGCCCGAGAAACACCTACGTCGCGACTGTCTTGCAGCAGGCGGGGATAGGGACCTTGCTCTTCGTCCTACTTACCAGCGAGGAAGACCGCGTTTATGAACGGCGCTTTGATATCAACCTCCTCGCCAAGCGGCTGGTGCAGGCTACTGATTGGCTGGCATCGCGCTCGGAGGCACAGGGAAAGGGGTTGGGGTATTTCGGTGCGAGCACAGGAGCTGCGGCGGCCCTCCAGGGAGCGGCTCGTCAGGGAACAAACATAAAGGCCGTGGTATCCCGCGGCGGCCGGCCCGACTTGGCGATGCCCTTCCTGGAAAAGGTGCTGGCGCCAACCCTGCTCATTGTCGGAGGGCTGGATTCCGATGTTCTAGAGCTTAATAATCTGGCTTTCAACAGACTTGCCGCTGTAAAGGAGCTGGCCGTGGTTCCAGGTGCGACCCATCTTTTTGAAGAACCTGGCACCTTGGCATGCGCCGTTGCCATTGCTATCAAAACCCTGGTGCCCGAGGGGACAGATTTCGTTACCGTGGAGATAAACCTGAAGTTCCTGGCAGCGGTGCGCGAAGGCGTTGTCCGTGCGGAAGCCAGAGCAATACCCCAGGATGAAAGGAAAATCGCCGGAGAAGCAGACGTTTTCAGCGGTGATGTCAAGGTCGCTCAGTTCAAAGCCTTCTTCATCGTGAAGAAAAGGCCCGATTAGTATTCCCCGCCTTTAGCCCCACCTCTCCAGGAACTTACCAAACCGCAGGCATGCGAAATATTAATGACGAGGTGCTTCTCAGCAAGACAAGGCAACGAACAGCGCCCCCCAAGGGATAGGGAGATGAAGAGTAACGCTGTCCCTGGATCAGGACGGGTAAGGGGGCTGCCCTGCCTCAAAATTCGCACTGCTCGATTCCCTCTATCCTGAATTCAGCGCCGGAACCGACATTTCGCACGCTCAAGGTGCCATTCATGTTCTTCTCTATGATCGCTTTTGACATGAACAGTCCGATTCCAGTCCCCTTGTCGGGACTCTTTGTGGAAAAGTAGGGGTCGAAGATGCTCTGCATGATCTCTTCGGCAATGCCGCCTGCGTTGTCGGTGATGGTTAGCACAGCTTTGCCGTTTTCCCTGAACAGTCTCACGAGGACCTTGGGCTGCTCCACCTTGCGACACACGAAGGCGTCCTTCGCGTTCAGCAAAATATTGAGGATAACCTGCGAGAACTCATTGGGATAGCCGTTGACGGCGATTTCATTTTCTACGACCATTTCAACGGCTAGATTCAAGGGGCCAAACACGGCGTCTACCATGGATACGCTCTTTTCCAATACCTCCCTCACTTGAAAGCAGATCTTTTCCTTGTCCGGCCGGAAAAAGTTTCTGAAACCGTCTATCGTATTCGACATCTGGGAGATTACCTGCATCGCCCTCAACACGGTGGCGTCCAGGTACGGCTTGTTAAAAAGGTTCCGCTCGTAATATACGGGCAGCTCCTGAATGATGAGCGCCAGGATATTCAAGGGCTGCCGCCATTGATGAGCTATGTTCCCGATCATCTCCCCCATGGCCGCGAGCCGTCCCTGCCTGATCAGCAACTGCTCCCGCGTGCGGGCCTCTTCCACTGCGATCTGGATCCGCTGCTCCAAGGTCTCGGCTAGCTGCAGATATTTCTGTTCGCTGCTTCTCAGCGCATCGCGCTCTTGGGCCAGTTCCTGTACCTTTTGCTCCAGCTTTCTCGCCACGGCTTCCAGCTGCATGCGATCGAGGTCCTGCATCGCCGCCAGGGGCCGGTCCGGCACCGGCAGCTTCTTCGTCAGCTGTTCTTCAATAACCTCACCTATGACCCGGAGGAAATCCGCAGGCTTCAAGGGCTTCAACAAGAACCTGGAGGCGCCCAACTGGAGCGCCAGATCCTCATCCTTTTTGTCGACGTAAACCGCGGTGTAGAAGATGAAGGGCACGGTCCTGAGCCGGTTATCGGTTTTGACCCTGCGGCAAAGCTCGAAACCATCCATTTCAGGGAGCATGATGTCCGAGACCATCAGATCGGGAGGCGACTGAAGCGCTTTTTCCAGAGCCTCGACGCCATTTGTCGCGCTTTCGACAAGATATCCCTGGCGTGTGAGCGCGCGCTCCAGAAGTACTCTGGAATTTTCGTCGTCATCGACGATCAGTATCTTCATCGCCCAAGTCCCCCGTGTGCCACCGACAGCCCAAAGCCTCCGGCGGCTCTGCTTCCCCAGCAGCCTTCGATAAGCGGCATATACTCCGGGTGATCCTCGTTGATCACCGCCGTTTTCATTGTAGCTCTCCTAAAGGCTCTTCACCTGGCACCCATCATCAAGTTGAACCACCGGCCTTGTCAACTCCTTCTGCTTCGAGCGCCTGACTGAGATCCAGGGGAACCTTCAGGATGAAGGTGCTCCCCACCCCTACCCTGCTCTGCACCGACACCTTGCCGCGCAGCACATCGGTTGCCAGCTTCCTGGTGAGATAGAGCCCGAGGCCTGTGCCGCCGGTCTTGACATGCTGGTGCGACTCCAGACGCTCGAAAGGCTCGAACAGTTTCGGCAGATCCGCCTCCGCAATGCCTACGCCGGTATCCCGCACCGACAGTTCCAGATAGCCGTCCGTTTCCCTTGAAGAAATGGAGACTCCCCCCTTTACGGTGAATTTCACCGCGTTATCGAGCAGGTTGAGGAGGCACTGGAGCAACCTCTTGCGATCGGTAGTGAGGGTAAGATCGGCATGGATATCGATTTCAAGGGAGAGACCCTTCTGCTTCAACTGCGGCTCCACGCTCCCTACCGCCTCATCTATGATCCCGGCCAGCGAGACCGTGGCGAGCAAAGTCTGGACATGCCCCGATTCGATCCTGGAGATATCCAGCACGTCGGTGATCAGGGCCAGAAGGTGTTGGGCCGAGCGGTGCACCCTGTCAAGGTTGTCCTTTTGCTCATCGTTCAACTCCCCCGATACCCCATCGAGCGTCATGATGGTGAAACCGATGATCGAATTGAGCGGCGTGCGCAGTTCGTGAGACATGGAGGCGATGAACATCGACTTGAGGCGATCCAGTTCCTGGAGGCGCAAATTGGCCTGTTCCAGTTGCGCCGTGCGCTCCCGCACCAGTTGTTCCAGGTGCTCGCGGTACTTGTGCAACTCCTGTTCCGTCTTCTTGCGCCCGGTGATGTCCTCGACCATACCCTCGTAATAAAGCGGCCGGTTCGTGTTGTCGCGCACGATGCGCGCATTGACCAGTGCCCAGATCACGCTGCCGTCCTTGCGGTACAGCTGGGTCTCCAATCCCTCGAGATAGCCGCGCTCTTCGAGTAACCGCACGATATCCTGTCGCTGTTGGGGCTGCAGGTAAAGCTGACGGCCTATATTGGTGATTTGCGCTATCAGTTCCCCTGGGGACTGGTACCCCAGCATGAGCGCCATCGCGGGATTGGCGTCCAGAAACCGTCCGGCCGGCGTACTCTGAAAGATACCGTCCAGCGCGTTTTCGAAGATGGACCGGTATTTGGCCTCCGCTTGCCGCAGCGCCTCGTAGATACGGGCGTTTTCCAAGGAGAGCGCGGCCTGCGCGGCCAGCACTTCGAGAACCGCAATACGGTCCGCAGTGAAGGCGCCCCGCACCAGGTTGTTTTCCAGGTATAAAAGCCCCCCCAGCCGAGCCTGGCTCAAGATGGGCAGGCACATGACCGAAACCGGGTTGTTGCGCACCAGGTACGGATCGGCAGAGAACATGCTGCTTGCGGAGGCGTCGTCCAGGATGACGCTGTCGCGGGTGCGTCTCACGTAGTTGACGATCGACTGGGGGAAAAGTTCCGACGCTTCCGACGGCGCCGGATGGACCGTCTTGATCCCCTCTTCATCCGAAAATCCGCCGGCCTGGATGGCGAATTCGTCTCCGCTTTCCAAAAGCAGGTACCCCTTCTGTGCTCCGGCATTTTCCAGCACCGTCCGCGTCAATGTGTCTATCAGGTTCTTCAGAACGATTTCACCGGATATGGCCTGCGAAGCTCTGACCAGCGCGATGGCATCCACCTGGAGCGCCGGCGGGGCCGTACCGGCAAAGTGTACTCGCTCCTCCTCCTTAAGCCAAGGGTAATGCCGATCCAGCTGCCGCACTTTGCCGTCCGCGCCCCAGCGGGCAAAGCAGGCCCTGGCCTCGCGCAGCTGCATGTCGGCTATGCTGGACAAGCCGCGCGACCGGTAAAACCGTGCCGCCAGTTCGTTGCCGATCCCCTCGTTCTGGACGAAGCCGTGCGCGTGCGCGGAGTAAATGGCCTGTTCATACAGCTTTTCCGCCTCCGGATCATTTCCGTCGATACGGGCGATCTCGGCGCAGACCAGGGCGTGGTTGTTGTGAAAGGTTGGAGGGTAAGTCCTGGCCCATTCCCGAAGCTGCGCTTCGTGGACGGCGAGGTCCTCGCGGGCCTCCTTCTGCCTGCTCTCCGGGAGCCGGTCGAATAGCGAGGTAAGCGTAAGGGCGTGGTAGAGGTGGAAGTAGTGGCTTTGTGCCGAGAAGAGGCCAGCCCAGAGCAGCTCCTTGCACCTTTGGCCGGAGGCGTAAGCCGCCTCCAGGTCGCCCGACAGGAAGCGCGCCATCAGCTTGAGGGCGTGGTAGTAGAAGACCAGAGACGGCATGCGGTCAGCATCGAGGCCTGACTCGTACCCCGTCTCGCTGAACTCATCGTCATCGTAGCTGGAGAGGTCCCGGGTGCGGCCGCGCATCGCCTGTATGAAACGCTCCATGCCCGTGATCAGCTGAAATACGTCGCTATAGCCCGCCCTCCGGACGAAGTCGAGGCCGCGCCGCGCTTGCTCCAGGACCTCCGACAGGGGATCGCCCCGGGTGATCATGCCGAGGAGGGTCTCGCTCCAGCTGAAGCACGCCGCCGCCACATCCCCCGTCGCCACACCCGCCTCGAACATGGCGCGGCTGTACCCGATCTCCTGGTCCAGGGGCTGGGACCAGTAGGCCACGAACTTCAGATGCATGTTCGCCAGCGCCTTGTAGGCCAGGAGCTGGTTTCGTTCCACCAGTTCATAGGCCAGTCTGGCGAAGCGATAGCCTTCCCGGGAGCGACGAAAGGTAGTCGCCAGCATGACCCCGAACCAGCCGTAGGCGTAGGTGGATGCGGGAGCGTTTCCGTAGCTCAGGCTGAGGTTCACGCCCAGGCAGACATGCAGGTAGAAAAGGTTATTGTCCGAGTAGTAGGCGGGGATATAGAGGCGGGTCAGGATATCCATGGCGGCCTGCATGTCCGGGTCGGTCATGAGCGGCAGGTCGATGAGTTCTTCTACCGGCCTTGAGCCGAGCTTCGTCCATACCGCTTGATAGGCACGCTGCACCTCGTCACCTGACGGGTGGGGGGACATTTCCACTCCCAAGATGCGCAGGCAGGTCAGGGCGGTCTCGATGGCCTGCGCCCCCTCCCCCTTGATGTTGTGGATGTCGATTTTCACCCGATAAGCGGCCGCCTGCTCCGTGCCACTTCGCGCCTCGCGCAGCAAAACGGGGAACAGGCGCTCCGCCTCGGGGTAGTCACCGGCAAGAAATCGGCACTCGGCAAGCCCGTGGTAGGAAGCGAAACTGAGATCGTGTTCCCTTTTCCAGGCGTCGCCCCCCAAAAGCTCAACCGCCGCGGCGAAATATCCCGCAGCCTCTCGGTAGGCGGTGGAGGCTCTGGCTTTTCGCCCGGCACGCAGGTTCAGTTCGACCACCCGGAGCCGCTCCTCCTGTTGCGTGATCAGCGACGCCGCCAGATTGAAGTGACTGACGATGTCAAAAACTCTCCGGTCCATCTCGTGCTCCGGCAAGCCGAGCAGCAAAAGCCTCGCGATCCGCAGATGCAGCGTGCCCCGCTCCTCTTTTGCTACCAGCGAGTAGGCCGCCTCCTGCACCCGGTCGTGCATGAACCGGTAGGTGCCGTCCAACTGCAGCAGTCCCTCGTCCACAGCTTCCCGCAGCAAGGCGAAGAGCTCCCCGGGCGCCATGCCGCCGACCTTGGCGAGGATGCCGGTTTCCGCGCTGTTCCCGATGCATGCTGCCAGCTTCAGCGCGTTTCGAGTGGATGCGGGAAACCGCATCAGCTTCCGCACCATCAGCTCAACGACGTTGTCGGTGACCCCCAGGCGGCGGATCGCCTCCAGATCCCATTGCCACCTGCCGGACTCCGCGTCGAAGTTCAACAAGCGCTCCTGGTAGAGAGTGCTCAGGAACTGGATGGCAAAAAACGGATTGCCCGCCGTTCTTTCCCGGACAAGCTGCGCGAGCTTGGCAGCCTCCCTGGCTGGACGATGCACGGTGTCGGCAACCAGTTGTTTCAGGTGCGGCGGCATGAGCGGGCCCAGTACGATCTCCCCGATCTGTGCGCCCTTCTTGCGGATCTCCTCCAGCGTTATCATCAATGGATGAGAAGGAGTCACCTCATTGTCGCGGTAGGCGCCCAGGAGCAGCAGGTGATGGGTATCGGGATGGGTGATCAGGTGGCAGATCAACTTGAGGCTGGCCTGATCGAGCCACTGCAGGTCGTCCAGAAAGAGGACCAGCGGGTGTTCCTCGGTGGCGAATACCCCGACGAAGCCCTGGAATACCAGTTGCAGGCGTCTCGTCGCCTCGGTCGGCGACAGTTCCGGGGCCTGCGGTTGGCTGCCGATGATCAACTCGACCTGCGGGATGAGGTGAACGAGAAGGCTGCCGTTGATCCCCAGTGCCTGCCGCAGCTTGTTTCGCCAGCTCTCGATGCTCTGATCGCTCTCGGTGAGGATCTGGTTGATCAACCCGCCAAAGGCGCGGGACACCGGGGCGAAGGGAATCTCCCGCTGATACTGCTCGAATTTGCCGGAGACGAAATAGCCCCGTTCACGCACGATCGGCTCAGATAATGCCTGGATCAGGGAGGACTTCCCGATGCCGGAATAGCCGGAGACCAGCATGCATTCAGGTCTTCCAGAGGCAACCACCCGCCTGAAGGCGCTCAGGAGTGCTTCGACCTGCTCATCCCGCCCGTACAGCTTCTGGGGAATCAGAAAGAACTCCGGAGCGTCATGCTCCCCCAGGCGAAACGGCTCCACTTGCTTTTGGCTCTTCCACTGTTCCTGACAACGCTCCAGGTCCGATTGCACTCCGCGCGCGCCCTGGTAGCGCTCCTCGGGCTGCTTGGCCAGGAGCTTCAAGACGATGGCCTCGAGTGCCACCGGTACGGCAGGGACGATCTGGGACGGCGGCTTCGGCTCCCGCGCGATGTGGCAATGGACCCACTCCGGCAGGTCGGCGCCCTGGAATGGCAGGACGCCGGTGAGCATCTGGTAAAAGGTCACCCCCAGTGCGTAGAGGTCGCTGCGATGGTCGACGCCCCGGTTCATGCGGCCCGTCTGTTCCGGCGACATGTATGCCGGGTCGCAAAAGCTTAAGGCTGCGGTATTGGTGGGCACCCGGGGCAGCGAAGCGGCGAGGCCGAAGCCGGTGAGCTTCAGCTCGCCCGTGTGCCGGTGAAAAAGGACGTTGGCGGGCCTGATGTCCTTGTGGATGATGCCCAGACGGTGGATCTCGGCCAGCGCCATCGAGAGCCAGATGGCCAGTTCCAGAAAACGTCCTGGCTCCAGGGGAGCGCCCAGCAGCAGCGAAAGCGGGTCGAAGCCCGGGTCGGGGTAAACCAACATCGGCCCGGTCTCCCGGGTCTCCAGCTCGATCGGCTTCACCACCAAAGGGGTGTCGAGCTGTTGCGCTATCTCGTACTCGCGGCGCAACAGCTCCACCTCGTGCGCTGCGGTAAAACCGGTGCGGAGTTCCTTCATGAGAACCGGCACGCCGTCATGCTTACGCACCCCGCGGGACACGACGAAAGCGGCATCCTGATAGAGGGCCGTGGTGATGGTGTAGCGGTCGGCGTCGCTCATGGGCCTTAACGGACCCCCTCACCGGCGAGGGCCGCGGGTGAGAAGAATCCCTCCGGCCTGCGCGGCACGATACGGTAATGGATGCTGGCTTCGTTAAGCAGATAGCGCGCTGCATAGCGGCCCGCCACGAGATCATGGATCACATCGGGAAAGGAGACCACCCCCGGCAGTTCCGGCACGATCAGAGGGAGCGCGTAGGCCGTGTGCCACAGCCGGTCCTTGCCGTCCCACCCGTCGTAGAGCAGCGCCAGCCAGGTATCCTCGTCCAGATAAAGGCGCCTTTTCGCCACCGGGTGCCGCTTTCCTGCGGCCAGGCGGGCCTCCACCACCCAGACGCGATGCAGCTCCCAGCGCACGTGGTCGGGATTCAGGTGCCGCACCCCCATCACTTGGCCAATGCTCTTTCTGAAGAAGCCGTTGTTGTTGTAAGGCACCAACAGTTCGCTTTTCCCAATGAGCCGCCAGTCGTAGCGGTCCAGGGCTCCCTTGAACATCCACACCTCGTCGATCAGGCTAACCCCGGATGTGGTCGAGTCCGGGGTGTCGTAGGCGACGGTCGGCGCAGGACGCACGCGTCGCTGTCCAACCAGATAAGACCAAACCTTGCCGGGATTTCTCGACTGATCGATCGGCTCGTAGGCCAGGTAACCCACGCCTGCGTTGCTGGGCGGCCTGATCCCGAGGTAGCGCGCCTGTGCGTAAATGCCCCGGAAAGTCTCGGGAGAGCCGTCCTTGTAGTAGTACGGGTACTGAAGGTCGGCCCGGCGCTGAGCCGTCAGGTCCGGGCGGGCGCCGCTCGCCAGATAGATGCCGGCATCTTCAGTGGCCGATTCCCCTTTCCAGGCCAGCAGGTGATTCCACATCGCCTCCCTGCCGCTTTTGGGGATGGGAAAGGGAATGCCGCCGTAGGCGTCCGCCACGGCGAGCCCGTCCTTCCGGGTTCGGGCGCGGGTGGCGTTTTTAAGGGTGTTGTCGTAGACCCATTGCGGCGCCGCTGCGGTGCGGTGCGTGGGGTAAACATCGAGCCGGTAGTCGGGGAAGCGTTTGAGCAGCGCCTTTATGCCGTCCGAGAGCTTGTCCGCGTGCTGTTGCATATTGGCCGCCGTGACGCGGAACAGGGGCTTTTCGTCGGCGAAGGGGTCCGGCCTGGGCTCGCCCGATCTGTATCCGGGCCACACCTTGGTGTAGCCCCCCTCCCAGGCGGGAATGGTCCCCTCTTTGTTGGCGCGCTTTTCCGCGCCAAATGGCGTCAGCTCCGACTTGAGCCGAGCCGCCTCCTGATCGGACACCGCAGCTTTTACCGGGGCAGCGATCGGGATTAACAGAAACATCGTGAGCAGACAGACCGTGAGCCGAGACTTCATGACACTCTCCTTCGCGCCTCGTGATGAGGAGCTTAAAGCGGGACATCGACGTTGATATGAGGTAAACCGCTGGCTGCCAGGCGATCCTTTTGAACGCTTTCGGACAGGCAATAGTCAAAAGGTGCGCTGGATGGAAAGGGAGACAAAGTCCCGGTCCTTCAGGGTCTGGAAACCAACGCCGCCGTAGAAATGGGTGAACTGGAGCCCCGCATTCCACAGCTTCCGGTACAGCGCCGACACCCCGACGGCCATGACTCCCCCTTTATGCGGCCCGTTGAAAAAGGGGAGCGGCGACTTGCCCTGGGGAGTGTAGCTCAGCGTGAGCGGCATATCGATATCCAGGTCCGTCAACACCTGGAAATAGGTTGGGGTGAACACCGTCTGGAAACCCCAGGCATCGCGCCGCCGGGTAGCATCGAAGGCACCAGGATTGCGGGTGATGTCCATCAGGTGCTGCCATCCGACTTCTGCAAGCGTGCTGGCGCTGTCCCAAAAAAGCGACGCCGGCATGACGTGGATGACGGATACCTGTGCGTGAACCGTTTCTCCCACCGCGTAGAGAGGGTTACCCCTGTTGTCCGCGGCCAGACTTGGCGTTACCTGCTGAGGAGTGCCGGCTAGCGGCGTGTTGCGCCGTACGTGCAGCTCTCCGGCAAGGCTCACATCGGCCACCGTGGTGGCAAAGCTTGCGCCGATCAGCCGGACGTCCTCCGGGTACACTAGTGAATATTCCCCCACTTTGCCGATACTAGGATCGGCGCCCGCTCCCTGGCGCAGGTAAAGCTGAGGCAGCTTTTCGTGAAACCGTATGTAGTACAGCCCGAAATCCGTATCGACCCCTTGCGCCCGATAGCGCGTCGAGATGCCCCACTGCCCAATGTCACTCCCCTCGACATCCCGGCCGCGAAACAGCGCGCTACCGGGCTCGGTAAAAAGGCGCTCACCGCCAGCGTCGAGCAAGTCGGCAGCGCTGAAGTAGCTGCCGGCAGCCGGCAGCCGCGTCTTGCGCCACTCGTATTGGTAATAGGCGGCCAAGCTCAGGGTCTCGGTGGGCCGCAGCTGGCAGGAGATCTGCCCCACGGGCAAGAACAGCTCCTTGGCCTGCGTGCCCGGAACTGAGATCGCTTTGATGAGATCTAGCGGCGCCTGGGCGTAGGAAATGCCGTTGAAGGCAAGGAGCAGGCTCTCTCCCCATAGCAGGGTGTGTCTACCCGCCCGCACGGTGACCGGCAGGGGGCCCAACTGAGTGTTGGTGAAAACGAAGGCATCGAGAATCTCCGCCTTCCCGCCATGCAGGCGCCGGGTCGCGTCGGTGAACCGGTCGTGAGGTACGGAGAAGGAATTGGCCGTAGCGGGAGAATCGTTGTCGTTTGATTGGTGGTAAGCCGTGTCGAACCACCCCGCCCCGCTCAGGCGGGCGCCTATGCTCCCGTAGGTGACATCCATTTCGGACAGGAGGTCAAGGCGGTTGGAGATAAGGCCCCGGTCGAAATTGCGGTCGCCGTCGTCGCTGTTCTGGTCGGCGACTAGCTGATCGGATCTGTTTTTAACACGCCAGGCCGCGCTGTATTTTGCGGTGGTGTCCCAGCGCAGCTTCACATCGGATTGAGTATCTATTTCAAATGCGGGAGTCGGAGAAATCCAAAGAAGGGAAAAGAGGACCGCGCCTATCAGGCATAGCTGCCCGGGATCAGGCCGGAGGCGTCCCTTGCAGTTGAAAGTGGAGGCTGGATCCATAGGATTCGGTGCCTTTCTGAATCTGGTTAAAAACAATTAATCTTGTATACCATATTCTGCACACTTTGGTACGTGACGGTCCTTCACAGTATAGGGAATATTTACTTGGGGTGCGGGGGTCAGATCGAGGGTGGCCACTGCCTCAATATTTTTGCTGCAGTGTTGACAGCGTCACAAACCGTCAGCAGATGAACGTTGAGAGCCATCGATGATTCAGGACAGAAACTGCAACTCACGAAGCGAGACTTTGTCAGCCCAGTTTGCACAGTAAGGTTAAACTTTCGGCATTTGGCAAGGTTAGGTAAAAGAGGTTTATCTGTTGAAGTCAAAAAAATCAGCGGCTAGTGATTAACTCCCTCAACTCAGCAAGGTTCCGCACTCCCATCACCACCCTCTGCCCGCAAGTCACGTATGCCGGCACGGCACGCACGCCGATACTCTGAGCGCGGTCCTCATCGGTTTCCACCTGTGCCTCGTACGTGCGCGTTTCCAGGGCCAGGCGCAGCGCCGCAGCGTCCAGTCCGATCTCCGTCCCCAGTACGGCGAGGACTTCGAGGCAGCCGATGTCCTCGCCGAGCTCGAAAAATGCCCGATACACAACTTCCTGGAATTCTTCCAGTCTGCCGCTGCCCGCGGCAAAAAAGGTGGCAGCATGGGCAAGGCGGGAGCGGGGCTGCACCGGCGGGAGCCGCAGTGCCATGCCCATGCGCTGCGCCATCGGGTAAACCGCCTCTCGCCACACCCGCGTCAGGTATTCCCCGGACGGGTCGAGGGTCGGTACGGGGTACGGCCGCAGCTCGAACGCCCTGCGCACGACCTGCACCTTCGACTCGCTTTTTTCCAGCTCTCTTATGGCCGGCTCCGCCAGCCAACAAAAGGGTCAGACATAATCGGCGAAGACCTCCAGGGTAATCCGGTCTCCCTCAGCGTTCATCATTTTCTCCCCTGTGCTGAACCCGGCTGGTTTCATGCCCCATCCCACATGGCGCGAAGCCTGGCAGCGCTGTACTTTAGATAGCTTGCGTCGGGCGGTATCAGGCGAGTCATTATTTTCGAAGCTTTTTCCGGACCCAGTGGCGCTGGCAATTTTCCCACTCCCATTTGTGTGATGTTGTCATCAGACCACGCTTGAGTCGTTGCATCACCGTCCTTTGGCCGGCATGCCGACCTGACTCCCCTGCCCCCGACTTAGACGGGCATAACGGGAAGGTTGCCATACTCCCTCTACATTAGCAACGGGCGCACCCGGAAGGGATGCGCCCGTCACATGATGACCCACCAAACTCAGCGGCCTCTGTTTTTTGCCATAATTGATGTTGCCCAGGGGAATGCTTATCACTTCAAGCCACGAACATCCCCATGAATGTCTCGACACTCGTGGCCTCGAGACGCTGCCGGTCAAGGCAGAGCACCATTATCTGCCCCACTTGTCGGGCGGGCAGATGAACAGAGAAATTCGATTGGCATTTCTGCCACAGTAGAGGTACACCTTCTGCCCGACGACGTCGATGTCCGAGAGGAAACTCCACCTCCACCTTCCCGGTACTACCGCCATCCGCAAAGAATATCTCTACCGCATTGGCGATAGAACGCTTGTCAGGGTGAAGGTACTCACTGCTATAACGAGGGTCCTCTACCACTTCCATCCTCTCTCGCAACCAGTCGATGCGCGGATTCCCTGCTGCGCCATCCGAATACTGGTCAGCAGTCAGTTCGCCGAAGATGAGGCCGATGGCCACCATATACTGAAGACAGTGGTCGCGGTCTGCAGGGTTGTAAAGGGGGCCGCTCTTGCTGATAATCCGGATGGCCGATTCCTGGGTGGTTATGACGATCCTTTCGATGTCATCAAGCCTCTCCCTGACCTTGCCATGAAGCTTGACGGCGCACTCCACTGCTGTTTGCGCGTGGAACTCGGCGGGAAAGGCGATTTTGAACAGAATGTTCTCTATTACATAAGAACCATAGGGACGCTGAAAGCGGAACCGTTCTCCACGGAAGGATACATCATAAAACCCCCAGTTTCCGACAGTAAGGGCGCTTGGATAGCCTTTCTCACCAGCCATAGTCAGAAGCGCCAGGCGGACGCCCCGACTCCCAGCGTCTCCAGCAGCCCACGACTTGCGACTTCCCGTATTGGGGGCATGGCGATAGGTGCGGAGACTCTGGCCATCCACCCAGACCTGGGAGATAACATTTATGATTTCCTCCCTGCCGCCGCCCAACATCTGGGTTACCACCGCCGCGGTAGCGAGTTTGACCAGCACCACATGGTCGAGCCCCACCCGGTTAAAACTGTTTTCCAGCGCCATTACCCCCTGGATCTCATAAGCCTTTATCATGGCAGTCAATACTTCACGCATAACCAGTGGTGCCTTTCCTTCTGCACTCTTTCGGCGACAGACGAAATCGGCTACAGCCAAAATCCCCCCGAGGTTGTCAGAAGGGTGCCCCCATTCTGCGGCGAGCCAGGTATCGTTGAAATCGAGCCAGCGGACGAGTACGCCGATATCGAAAGCGGCCTTGACCGGATCGAGTTCAAAGCTAGTACCGGGGACCCTGACCCCGAGTGGCACCATGGAACCTGGGACAAGAGGTCCGAGAAGCTTTGTGCATTCCGGAAATCGTAGCGCCAGCATGGCGCACCCCAGGGTGTCCATGAGGCACAGGCGGGCGGTTTCATAGGCCTCTTCGCTTACTATCTCGTAGTCGCACAGATAGTCGGCTATCGCTGCCATCTCCGGGTCGGGGGAGGGGCGGATATTTATGTCGGCTAAGGTTGTCATGCTTTTCTATCCCCTTTGATCCATGGGCAGATACTTCATCGGTTCAGGCCCTGTATATTCGGCGATCGGCCGGAAGAGGCGGTTGGCGGCGCGTTGCTCCATGACGTGGGCCGACCAGCCGGCAATACGGGCAAAAACGAAGAGCGGGGTGAACATGGTCGTAGGGATGCCGCAGAGGTGGTAAGCGGAAGCACTGTAAAAGTCAAGGTTGGGAAAGAGACGCTTCTCGCGCCGCATCACCTTCTCGATCCGTTCAGATACCTGATAGAGCAGCATGCTGCCGCTGGCTTCAGAGAGCTTTTGCGACCATTTCTGGATGATGGGAGAGCGCGGATCCATTTCCTTGTAGACTCTGTGACCGAACCCCATGACCTTTTCCTTCCGCGCCAGCATGGCAAGTAGACCTTTTTCTGCTTCATCCGCCGAGCCGAAGCGGCTGATCAGGCGCATCGCCTCCTCATTGGCGCCGCCGTGCAATGGCCCGCGCAGAGTCCCTATGCCGGAAGTAATGGCTGAGTAAAAGTCGGACAGGGTGGAAGCGGTCACCCGGGCGGAAAAGGTGGAGGCATTAAATTCGTGCTCAGCGTAGAGAATGAGAGAAGCATCCACTGCCCGGCGCTGCAGCTCCTCCGGTTTCTTCCCGTGGAGCAGCGCCAGGAAGTGCCCTGCAAGACTCTCCTCACCGGACTCCGTGGAGATGCGCCGGCCGCCGGCTTGATAATGGTACCAGTACAAAAGTATGGAGGGAAAAGAGGCGAGAAGCCGTTCCGCTACCCGGATTTGGTCTGAGCTCGTTGCCTCCGGCTCGATGGCGCCAAGAGCTGAACAGCCGGTCCGGAGCACGTCCATCGGATGGGATGATGCCGGTAGCTGTTCGAGAACTGTCTTCAGTTGGGCTGGCAGGCTGCGCCGGGCCCTAACCCGAATCCGGAAGAGCGCCAGGCTTTCCCGGTTGGGAAGCTTCCCGTGGATCAGAAGATGAGCCACCTCCTCGAAGGTCGCCTGCCCGGCCAGATCGTTGATGGCATAGCCGCGGTAGGTGAGGCCCCGCCCCTTTTTCCCCACGGTACTGATCGCCGTTTCACCTGCGATTACCCCTTCCAGCCCAGGGCTGTAAGTCCCATTCATGGTGTATCCTCCTTTCCGAATAGCTGATCCAGTTTGCGTTCGAAGGCTTGGTAACCGAGGGTATCGTAGAGTTCGGCACGGCTCTGCATGATATCCACCACACTGCGCTGTGACCCCTCCTCGCGGATGGCCCGATAAACCCGCAGGGCTGCCGCGGACATGGCACGGAACGCAGAGAGCGGATAAAGGGCCAGGCTCACACCGGCGGCGGCGAGTTCATCGGTCCCAAACATGGGGGTGAGACCGAACTCAGTCATATTGGCGAGTACTGGCAGGCCGGCTGCATCCGCAAAACGCCGGTAGAGAGACAGCTCGGTGAGCGCCTCGGGGAAAAGCATGTCGGCTCCGGCATCGCGGTAGCGGCAGGCTCGCTCAACGGCGGCTTCCAATCCTTCCACCGCAAAGGCGTCGGTCCGGGCCATGATGACGAAATCAGCGTCAACCCTGCCGTCTACCGCCGCCTTTATTCGGTCCACCATCTCGCCAGTGCTGACCAGAGCCTTACCAGGTCGATGTCCGCACCGCTTGGCAGCAACCTGATCCTCAATATGTACCCCGGCGGCGCCTGCCCGGCAGATCTCCCGAATGGAGCGGCGTATCATGAGCCCGTGTCCCCAGCCGGTGTCCGCGTCAACAAGTAGCGGAAGACCGGTGGCACCGGTTATGCGCCGCACATCTTCCAGTACTTCCGTAAGAGTGGTCATCCCCAGATCGGGGAGACCGAAGGAAGCATTAGCCACGCCGGCCCCGGAAAGGTACAGGGCGCGAAATCCGCTTCGCTCAGCCATCATGGCTGCATAGGCGTTGATTACCCCGGCAACCTGCAGCGGCTGTTCCTCGCCGAGGGCAATTCGCAACAAGCGGCCTGGAGTGAAGTTAAGGTTCATGTTGACTACTCCGGGTTTTGTTTCGATTTATTAGTGTCAAATTGTACCATTACCGATCGACTTTAACGGGAGGCCAACTTATCCAAAGCACACTTTAGCTCAGATACCGCCTTTTCCAACCCTACCTTCATCGTATCCCAAGCAGCACTGCTTGTTTTTCGGACCTATAACCGAAACAAAGGCACTCTGATCCTGGTTACGACATAATCTGTCGCAGTCGTGGGCTATGATGCTCCTCAAAAGGAGGAGTTGCCATGACTGCTGACAAACTCAGGAAGATGTTGCC
>Ga0209317_1001660_pt1 | contig 18532 bp, 17 predicted proteins | sample RifGroB2_FD_183994 | JGI IMG/M metagenome (GOLD analysis project Ga0209317, IMG submission 183994) | Soil microbial communities from Rifle, Colorado, USA - Groundwater B2 (SPAdes) (version 2) | ecosystem: Environmental > Terrestrial > Soil > Unclassified | place: Rifle, Colorado | collected... | reverse complement strand
GGGGGGGGGGAGGGGATTGCCCGGCAAGGATGGGTGCCGCTCGATAAAACCGCTCCCTATGCAACTCTTCACCAACTCTTCTGCCAGCCGTAACGCAATCGGCATAATCATTGCCCATAGTGAAGGAAAGTTGCCGACACCAGCCGGGTAAAAAACTCTACGAGGTATTTAGATGGGTAAAGAACATATGAGCAGCCAGTTCGATGCGGAACTGAACGGGATACGAGCGAGGCTCCTGGAAATGGGGGGGAAGGTGGAGCTTATGATCGCCAACTCCATCAGGTCCCTGATGGAAAGGGATTCGGCGCTTGCCGAGCGAACCATCGCCTTCGATGCCGAGATCAACGCCATGGAAATAGAGATCGACCAGAAGTGCCTGCACATACTGGCACGGCGCCAGCCGGCGGCGAAGGATCTGCGTTTCGTCGCCCTGGCGCTCAAGATCGTTACCGACCTGGAACGGATCGGCGACCAGTGCTCCAGCATCGCCAAACAGGCGCTGGAGCTGAACCGCGAGGCACAGCTCAAACCGTACGTCGATCTGCCGCGCATGGCGGATGCGGCAAGCAACGCGGTCCGGGAGGCGCTGGACGCCTTCGTGCAGGGGGACGCGCCGACTGCCGCCAAGGTCTGCGGGAATGACCGGTTCGTGGACGAGTTGAACGAGCAGTTGCAGCGGGAGCTGCTTACCTTCATGATGGAGGACCCGGCTACCGTCGGGCGCGCCATGCGGATCACCGCGGTATCCAAGTTCCTGGAGCGGATCGCCGATCATGCCACCAATATTGCCGAGATGGTCATTTTCATGGTCGAAGGGAAGGATGTCAGGCACTCCAGCCACTCCAGCGTCTGATCAGGCTCCTTGCAATCTCTACAAAGTCTTATCCCGATTGCAACGAAGTCGTAACTCTCCTCGTTCATAATGCAAAAAAAACAAGGAGAGCTTATGCACAGATCGGTCATGCCGTTGGTCAGGAAAACCTTGGTCAGCCACCCCGCGCTTATGGGAGCCGCCTCCGCTGCCGGCGGTTTCATGCGGCAGTTGTCCATCATGCCGTTTACTCCGAGAAAGAGAGTCCGGGAATTCCTGCTCAAAGACCGTGTCGCCAGCCTCCATGCCTGTCGGGCCCAGATCTTCAAGGAAAAGGGGGCAGGCTCCATGCCGACCGTCGTGGTCGGCGGCTTCGTCCCGGACGCCACGGAGCAGGTGGAGTTCCAGCGGGGTCTCTTCAGGGCATACGGCAGCATCTATTACCTAAATTACCCGCGCCACGGCTTCTCCTCGGAGCTGTTCTTTGCCCAGTTGGCGGACCTCATCGATGATCTTAACAGCCGCGACCAGAAGCCGGTCCTCTTCGGTGTAAGTTTCGGCTGCGGCCTTATCGCCCGGTTCCTGCAGGATAGCGCGGAGGCGAAGACGCTCAGGATCAGGGGGGTGGTCATGGCCAGTCCGGTCCTTTGCACCGAGGACCTGATCCGCCCTGACCACGACAAGGTCGGCGGTGTCAGGATGCTTGAGAGCAACCTGCGCAGAATACTCAAGGCGGGACCTGAGGGCGGGGAGCAGCTCGGCCGTCAGATCGAGCGGGCACGCCGCTGCTTCCAGGCCCTCTTCGAGACAGGCGCCCAGAACCGTGAGCTTTCCGCCAGGCATCTTGCCATAAAGAAGAAGATCATGGAGGTCATTGAAACCACTCCAGCGGAGGGGGGCTACCAGCGGGTGCTGGCGCTCAAAGAATTCGCCCGCCCCGACGGGTTGCGTCCCATCTTTACCGGACCGGCTCTGACCCTTTTGGCCGAAGACGAGGAGAACCTCCTGGTCCCCGGTTCGCCGACGCTCACTATGCTGCGCCATCCTGACAAGAGGAAGGCACTCTTCCCGCGCGGAGTGCTCTGGAAGGTGAGTTCACTCACCCCCGGAGATGCCGTGGCGCACGCTTCGCTCATCTTTCACCAGCACTGCTACAATCCCCTGATCAAGATCTGGTACGACAAACTGCAGGCTCCCATGCTCGTTGCGGCGGTATGATGAAACGGCACAGCATCTTGAGAGACGCCAGCTTCCCGCTCTTCGACCGGCTGCTGAAAACCGGCTCGGCCTTCAATGCGGGACGCCTTGCCGCCCGGGATCCGATAGCCTCCCAGCGCCGGATCTTCGCCTCTTTGCTTTCCCGCGGAGCCTCGACCAGATTCGGTGCAGATCACGGACTGGCCGAGCTCGCCTCCCTGCCGTTTTCCGAGGCCTACCGGCGTTACCGGGTACAGGTTCCGATCAGGAGCTACGACGACTTCTGGCGGGAGTATTTCGAGCCTTGCTCAAAGGAAGTGGAGGGGAGGCTCAGCCTGCTCCTGGATGACGTAACCTGGCCGGGGCGGATTCCTTTTTTCTGCGAGACCTCCGGGACCAGCGCGCCCAGCAAGTTCATCCCGTTTTCCCGGGAGATGTTCGCCGCGAACCGGCGCGCCGCCCTCGACCTCACCTCCTGCTACCTGAGCGCCAACCGCAAGAGCCGCCTGTTCCAGGGAAAGCTCCTCTACATGGCGGGGAACACCGATCTCTCCGATATGGGGGATGGCGTGAAAAGCGGAGACATGAGCGCCATAACCCTGCGCTATCGCCCGAATTACCTGAACCCCTTCCTTGCCCCCGACGCGGCCACGGCCTCGCTCCCCTGGGAGGAGAAACTGGAGAGCCTCGCAGCGCTGCTGCTCTCGGACCCCGGCATCAAGGGGATATCGGGGGTACCCCCCTGGATCATTCTGCTGCTGAAGAGGTGTACCGAGCTGGGCGGGGCGCCGCTGGCACGGCTGCTGCCACATCTGGAGCTGATCATCCACGGCGGGACCAGCATGAAGCCGTACCGGCGCGAATTCGGGGAACTTTTCCCAAGCGGCGCCCCTCACTTTCTGGAGCTGCTCCCGTCTTCCGAGGCCTTTATGGCCTTTCAGCTGCTGGGCGAGGAGCAGATGCGGCTTGCCCCTTTCTACGGGGTGTTCTTCGAATTCGTGCCGTGCGAAGAGCTCGACGACAGGGGGCGACCGGCGCCAGACGCCGGCTGCGTGCCGCTGGAGGAGATCGAAACCGGACGGCGCTATGCGGTGATACTCACCACCTGCGCGGGGCTTTGGCGCTACCATATCGGGGACACCATTCGCTTCACTTCCCGTGCGCCGCTCTTCATCGAGTTCACAGGGCGCGACAAGTTCCTGGACCGTTTCGAAGAGAAGGTAACGCAAGGTGAGGTAGAGGAGACCGTGGCGCTGTTGAACAACTCCCCCGGGATCGACATCCGGGAGTTCATGGTCGGTCCCGAGATCCCCGGGCGACGCCATCTCTGGGTGCTTGCCATGGGTAATGGCTGGGACGGGAGCTCCGGTGACCTCGCGGAGCGTCTGGACCGTTCCCTGATCGGCATGAATGCAGACTACCGGACCTTCCGTGCCCAGGGGAGGATCAACCCTCCCGGAGTTTTGCTGGTGGGCGAAGACGAGATTTACCGCTGGTCGAAGGAGGTGCGCGGCAAGCTCGGCGGTCAGAGCAAGATTCCTCACATCGATCCGACCTTGGAAGGGGAACTGGTTGCAAGCCTCGCCCGCTCGGCCTCTGGTGATCCGACATGACGGCAGGATGGGCGAGTTAGGACAAAGGCAGCCTAACCCGGCCCAGGATTATCCAATTGAACAACTGAGCAATGGTCACTTTGCAATCCTGATCCCCTTCAGGATACTAAAGCCCGATTTGAGCGTCCTCCCCCCGGCGCTTGATTCGGGCTCTTTTTCGGGCCTGGGAAAGGGCAGGAAATCGCATTTGGCGGTTTTTTTACCATTTCTTATTGCGACTGTAACCGGATCGGCATATTTCCCAGCCTATACTGCAGAAAATCAAATTTCAGGAGGAACACACATGTTACATGGCATAAGAAAAGCAATCGTGGCGCTTGCGCTGGTATCGGTAGGGGTAGCAGGACAGGCATCGGCAGAGACGCTGATCAACGGCGCCGGCGCTACCTTCCCCTATCCCCTCTACTCCAAATGGTTCAGCGAGTACGCCAAGGTCGATTCCAGCGTCAAGTTCAACTACCAGTCGATCGGAAGCGGCGGCGGCATCAAGCAGATCAAGGCACAGACGGTCGACTTCGGCGCCAGCGACAAGTTTCTCAGTGACGAAGACCTGAAGTCGGCACCCGGCAAGCTGCTCCATATCCCGACCGTGATGGGCGCAGTCGTCGTCACCTACAACATCCCGGGTGTAGCAAAGGGGCTGAAACTCAACTCGGAGGATGTAGCCAACATCTACCTCGGCAAGATCACCATGTGGAATGATCCCAAGATCGCCGATGACAACAAGGGGATCACTCTCCCCGCCAAGCCGATCATCGTCGTGCATCGCTCCGACGGCAGCGGTACCACCAGCATCTTCACCGACTATCTGACCGGCGTTAACGCGGAATGGGCGCAGAAGGTCGGCATGGGCGCTTCGGTGAAGTGGCCGGTTGGACTGGGCGGCAAGGGGAACGAAGGGGTTGCGGGACAGGTGAAGACCACTCCCTATACCATCGGTTACGTGGAACTGGCCTACGCTTTCGAGAACAAACTCCCCTACGCTTTCCTGAAGAACAAGGCCGGCGTTTTCGTGGAACCGTCCATCAAGTCCACCAGTGCGGCGGCAGCTGCGGCCGCCAAGCAGATGCCCGCGGATTACCGGATCTCGCTGGTGAACCAGCCGGGCAAGGACGCCTACCCGGCGGCAGGCTTCACCTGGCTGCTGGTCTATGAGCAGCAAAAGGACGCGCTCAAAGGGAAGAAGATCGTCGAGTTCCTGAAGTGGAGCATGACCAAGGGACAGAAAATGGCGGCGCCCATGCTCTACGCGCCGCTCCCGGCGAACGTGGTGAAGATGGTCGAGAAGACCATCAAGACCATCAAATAAAGTCGGCTGATAACGGTCGAGAAGCCATTGGGACAGTGAAGCAGCAACACTTGCCAGGCACCAAAAAACTATTAAAGGGTTTAGCCTCTCGCGGCTAAGCCCTTTTTGCTTTTTTAAATCCCTATGTCGGCGTAGTGTGTTCACCAGCAGTGCGTCAGCTGTGCGCATAGCTGACGCAAAACAGTTGCCGTACCTGGTGTGACAGTGTCAGGATATAACTGAACTACATCGATTTTTCTAGAGAGAATGCAGCAGATTATTGTTGGATCATCAAAAAGGGAGGTTCTCAATGGACAAGGAAACGGAATTGGTCGAAAAAATCTCGGCACAGATAGTTCAATGGGAAGCGGAAATAGATCGACTGAATTACAGAGCTGAAAACGGGTCTGAACAGGAGAAGAAGGCATGCCTGGCGCAGATCGAACTGTTGCAGCGCAAGCGGGAAGAGGCCCAGGCGAAACTGCAGGGTATGGGAACCGAGAACACGGATACGGTCGAGGATATAAAGAAAGGAGCCCACGGAGTTATGGATAACGTGAAGAGCGGACTGCGTGATGCCATTTTGAAGATCAAATAACGGGTGAGGGACGGGAGCCACCTGTAATCAGGAAATTGCCCTGGACAGCCGCAAGGGGTGCCCCTACAAAAACATAGTCTTGCTCCAAAGGCGTCGCAATGTAACTGTTACGGTAAGCTTCGCTTCAACGACTCAAAGCTGGAGCTTTGCCTGCGATTGCGTTCCCAAGCTGGAGCTTGGGAACGAGAAACAAGACCATATAGGGATAATGCTTGGGGGGAGGGGGGATTGCTGCCCAAATTGCTGCAGGGAGAGGATTGCAACCAAAGGCAAATCACCCTCAATCCCCCTTTGTCAAAGGGGGAGGTCGTTGTTGCCTCATGCCAAGCTGAAGCTCAACGCCTGCTAGCGATGCAGCGGATTTCACACAATGAAATAGGCCCCTTCATTCACGGAGGGGCCTATTCCATTGGGCTAGCTATTCTATGTTCAGGGAACGCGGTCGCCGAATCAACTTCCGCGTCTGCACGACTTATTAATCCGGCTCTTACATCTGGACCCGCTGTTCGGCGGCTTCCCAGTTGATGTTCTGGAAGAAGGCGTTGATGTAATCGGCCCGCTTCAGGCCGTAATCGGTGATGAAGGCGTGCTCGAAGACGTCCATGATCAGGATCGGTGTGCAGCAGGCGGGATGGCCGACGTCGTGCTCGTTGACCCAGACGTTCATCAGTTTGCCGTTGGTCTGGTCCTGGTACAGGATGGCCCAGCCGATGCCGCGCATGGCGCCGACTGCCTTGAAATCCTGCACCCACTCGTCGTAGCTGCCAAACTCCTGGTGGATCCTGGAGGCGAGACGACCGTCGTTATTGAGCGGGGTTTTTCCTCCCAGATTCTCGAAATAGCATTCGTGCAGCCGCATGCCGTTAAATTCCCAGCCGAAGCGACGCTTCAGCTCAGCAAACTCCGGAGCCGCTCCCTTACCCTCTTTGCGCATCACGGTGAGGGTGTCGAGCAGGGTGTTGGTATTCTTCACGTACCCCTGATACAAGGTGAAATGGTTTTGGAGTAGTGTTTCACTGAACCCTTGCATGCCGATGAGCTTTGTATAATCCTTCGCCTCGAACGTCATAACTCTCTCTCCTTATTGTTGATATGATTTGACTTCTGCCGTGTCCGGAAAAACCATTGCCCAATTTTACATGCACTCTTAGTAGTGTCAAATCACCACGCCATCACTTAACGCTGGCATGTATTGGCTGCGCGCTGACGGCAAAATAGAGTGCGACCGGCGTTGTACTGTAGGGGCGAACCTTGTGTTCGCCCGGATTTTTGGGTGTACCATTTCCAGCGGGATTCGGCTAAAACCGGGGCGAACACAAGGTTCGCCCCTACGTTGGCGGGAGGAAATATTGATTATGGCAAAGAGAGAGTGCTGGCATGGATTGGCTGCTTAGTAAATGAAGGGAGGAGCTGGCAGCCCGCCGTGAGGGCGGGCTGTTGGGGCTGCGGAAACGAGGGGGGGTGTGCGTTACATTAAGGATTGAGGTTAGAAATCGTACTTCACGGTCAAGCCGGTCATCTGGCTGCCGACTGCAGGCATCACGCTGAGACGGTTGGCCCACTTGGTGTTGTCTTTTTTATGGAAGCTCAGCACTGCCTTCGCCGTGAAATATCCTATAGCTGCACCGAACAAGGTGTCTGAGGCCCAATGCTCATTGCTGTATATGCGCGACAGGCCGGTGAGGGTGGCCAGGCTGTAGGCGATGGGCGGCACGTATTTGTTCTCCTTGTATTCTTCGGCCAGTACGGTTGCGATGGAAAAGGCGGTAGAGGTGTGACCGGAGCTGAATGACACCCACTTGGTCGACAGGTTGGGCCCGTGCCACATACCGGACCCATCGCCCTCCTCGGGGCGCTGTCGACTGGCAACTAGCTTGATGGCGGAAGTGGTGATGCCGGCAATAAAGGCACTCTCCAGTGCCAGCATAGATGCCCTGCGTGCCTGGCTGTCGTCTGCCAGATGGCCGTAAAGATAAAAAGCGCCTAATCCGGCAGCGGCGTAGCTGGGGTCGCCGATGAAATTTCCTACTGAGGCAAATTTCGAGGCAACTGAGCTTTGATTTTTCTGTGCGAAGTCGTTGATCTCGTCATCGACCAGGAAGAGGCTCGCTGTCGCACCCGCTACCGCACCGAGCTTGAGCCAGTCACCGGTATCCCAGCGCAGGGGCGAACTGACGATCTTGCCGGCGTCGACAAAATAACCCTTGTAATACCTGAGGTTCATCCTGTTCATGTCTTCATCGGGTTTCGATTTCGGGGGAACCTTCAGGTCGAGATCCGGGGCTGATTCAGCGGCTTTGGCCGCGACTGGCGGCGGAGATGCATCGAGGGATTCTGCATAGACGGGAAAATTGAAGAGAGTTACGCCAAGAAAGATCGCTGCTGCCGTTAGTTTAATGGCCATACAGGAAACGCTCCGCTGAAGTAATTGTTCTGCCGGGGGTGTCTAGGCTGGGCTGGTTTACAACCTGTTCCGGCATAATAATACTTTGCCGATTTAAAAAACAACATCAAAACAGTTATTTACAGTTAATGATTCGTGTGATGCTTTAAAGATTCCTGCCGAAATGTCGATCGATGGTGCTCCTCCTGTCACCCGGTATCTGCGCTGGGAACCTATGGGGTGCCCAAATGACACGGCACGGTCAGAGCTGTGCGAGATTAGATGGCATATATCGATTGTTTGTAAACGGCAGATTTTATGCTAGTATCCCGGAAAATTTGCACTCCGCGGAAAATGAAATAACCGTTACAAAAATCCGCCCCGAGTCATTTTTCTTGCACATTTGCAAGTTAGGGTGGATCCAGGTAATGAGTCGGCTCATTCCTCATGCTAGCTCGGATCAATTCCGATACAGCCTGCCGCAAAAATCCCAACTGTTATCAGTCGTCCCGGTCGCCATGATTTCCTCGGTCGCTATGATCGTGTCATTCGTATGCGTACTTGTGTGTCGATGGGGGCACTATTAGCTATAACGTCATCAACGAGGTGGACAGGTGAAAAGAATTGTAGCTATCGTCGTCGTACTGCTTGTGGCAGCTCTTTGCGTGGGAGGCTATTTCTATCTCAAAAAGCCGCCAAAGGCAGAGTTTAAGACGGCTAAGGTGGAGCGCGGCTCCATCGTCGCAACGGTATCAGCTACCGGTACCCTGAACGCGGTAGTGACTGTCCAAGTCGGCACCCAGGTGTCCGGAACCCTTGCCAAGCTCTACGTCGATTTCAACTCGCCGGTCAAGAAAGGGCAGCCGATCGCGCAGATCGACCCGGCCCTTTTTGAGTCGGCCGTGCAGCAGGCGCGCGGCAACACGCTCAATGCGGAGGCGAGTCTCGCCAGGGCACAGGTAACTCTTGCCGACGCCAAGCGGACCTTGGGGAGAAACAGGCAGCTGCTCCAGGAAGGGATCATTGCCCAAAGCGATAAAGACGCCGCCCAGACCGCCCACGATTCCGCGCTTGCCGGGATCAAGGCCGCCCAGGCGCAACTTATGCAGACGCGCGGCGCCTTGAAGCAGGCGGAAACGAACCTGAATTACGCCACCATCAGAAGCCCGGTGGACGGCATTGTGGTCTCTCGTAACGTTGACGTGGGGCAGACGGTAGCCGCCTCATTTCAGACCCCGACGCTCTTCACCATCGCCCAGGATCTGACCAAGATGCAGATCGACACCAGTGTCGACGAGTCCGACATCAGCCGGCTTCAGGTGGGCCAGACGGCGAGCTTCACGGTGGACGCTTATCCGGAGCTGCAGTTCGAAGGTATGGTGAGCCAGATCAGAAACGCGCCCATCGTGACCCAGAACGTGGTCACCTACATCGCCGTTATCGGCGTGAGCAACAAGGACCTGAAGCTCAAGCCGGGGATGACGGCTAATGTCTCGGTAGAGACCCAGAAAAGGGACGCTGTGCTGAAAATCCCGAGCTCGGCGCTCCGCTTCAAGCCGAAGGCGGGCAAGGATGATAAGAGCGCCAGGGGAGGGAAGGGGCGTGGCGGCGCAGCGGCCGGCCGGGGGCAGCAGGGTGGCTCGAAAGGGGGCCAGCCGAAAGGCGCCGGCAATGCGGGGCCAAGCCAGAAAGTCTATCTGATCGACGCGGAAGGTAAGCCGGTTCCGGTATCCGTCAGCACCGGCCTCTCGGACGGCAGCTTCGTCGAGCTTACCGGGGGCGATCTCAAGGAAAACGACGAGGTGATCGTCGAGCAGGTGAGCACCGAGAAGAAGGGAGGGGGCGCCGCCTCCCCCATGGGGCCGAGGTTCTAGATGAGCGAAGTGGTAAGTCTCAACGATGTCGCCAAGATCTACACCATGGGCGAGGAGCGTGTCGAGGCGATGAGGGGAGTCTCCTTCACCGTGGGGCGCGGGGAGTTCGTCTCCATCATGGGTGCCTCCGGAAGCGGCAAGTCCACCTGTATGAATATCCTCGGCTGTCTCGACGTCCCCACCCGCGGCGCCTATCTGCTGGACGGCGTCAACGTGGGGGAGCTCTCCAACAACCAGTTGGCCGAGATCAGAAACAAGAAACTCGGTTTCGTGTTCCAGGGCTTCAACCTGCTCCCAAGGACCACCGCCCGGGAAAACGTTGAATTGCCGCTGGTCTACGGTCATGTGCCGGCAGCGCAAAGAAGGGAGCGCGCCATGGCGGCTCTCGAGCGGGTGGGGCTGGTCGGCCGGGAAAGCCATTTCACCAACCAGCTCTCGGGGGGGCAGCAGCAGCGGGTCGCAATAGCCCGGGCGCTGGTGAACGAGCCCGCCATCATCCTCGCCGACGAGCCGACCGGAAACCTGGACTCCAGGACTACCGTGGAGATCATGACCATATTCCAGCAGTTGAACAGCCAGGGTATCACCATCATCATGGTGACCCACGAGCCGGACGTGGCCGAGTTCACCGGGAGGCACATCATCTTCCGTGACGGGATGGTGATCACCGACACCCTTCATGCGGCGAAGAGCGCGGCTTCGGTCCAGGAGGAGCGGGGATTATGAGCACCTTCCTGCAAAGCCTCCTTATCGCCGTGCGCGCGCTTAGGGTCAACAAGATGCGCGCGCTCCTCACCATGCTCGGCATCATCATAGGGATCGCCGCCGTGATAGCCATGGTCGCCATCGGCGCCGGCGCCAGCAAGATGATTTCGGACCAGATCGCCAGCATCGGCTCCAACCTGATACTGGTGCTCCCCGGTTCCACCACAAGCGGCGGGATGCGCGGCGGCAGCGGCTCCACCCAGACGCTCACCTACGACGATGCCAAGGCGATTCAGGCGGAATGTCCCTCGGTCGAGGCGGTGGCGCCGAGCGTGCGCGGCTCGGGCCAGGTGGTCTACGGCAACCAGAACTGGTCTACCGTGGTAAACGGCGTGACCCCCGAAATCCTGATCGTGCGCGACTGGGCTCTGGAATCGGGCCGCAACCTCACCCAGTCGGACGTGGACGGCGCCACCAAGAATTGCTTGATCGGCCAGACCGTCGCTGATAATCTGTTCGGCGCCACGGACCCGGTGGGGAAGATCATCAGGATCAAGAAGATCCCCTTCACGGTGGTCGGCCTTTTGGCCCGCAAAGGTCAGTCTCTCCAGGGGCAGGACCAGGACGACGTGATCTACGTGCCGCTTCGGACCGCGCAGCGCAAGCTCCTCGGCAGCCAGTTCCCCAATGTGGTCGGCTCCATCATGGTTCAGGCCAAGAATGCCGAGGTCCTTAAGAGCGCCGAGGACGAGGTGCGGGCGCTCCTGAACCAGCGCCACCGCATCGGACCGAGCCGCGAGGTCGACTACACCATAAGAAACTTGACCGAGATGCTCGCCGTCCGCGAGCAGTCCTCCAAGGTCATGTCGATGCTCCTTGGTGCCGTCGCCTCCATCTCGCTCGTGGTCGGCGGCATAGGGATCATGAACATCATGCTGGTCTCGGTCACCGAGCGCACCCGGGAAATCGGGATAAGGATCGCCATCGGCGCCAAGAGACGCGACATACTGCTGCAGTTTTTGACCGAGGCCGTGATCCTTACCACCTGCGGCGGCATTATCGGCATGGTGCTCGGTGTGGCAGGCGCGCGGGCCGTCGCGGCCTTGGTCGGCTGGCCCACCGTGGTCTCTCTCGACACCATTGTCGTCGCCTTCGCCTTCTCCGCCGGCGTCGGAGTTTTCTTCGGCTTCTATCCGGCCCGGAAAGCGGCCTCGTTGAACCCGATAGAAGCGCTTAGGTACGAGTAGGGATTTCACCCTCCCCCGGCCCCTCCATCAAGGGAGGGGAGCTTAACGTCAAGGGAGGGGAGCTTTGGAAACACACCACACCAGCTGCACTGTCTTTGGAATGTCTTTGGAAAGGATCACACCCATGAAGAGAACCATGAAACTGACTGCAGCCGTGACCCTTTGCCTGTTGCTCGGCTCCGCCGGCTCCCTGTTGGCCCAGCAGCCCCCCATCGAACTGACGTTAAAGGATGCCATCAGGCTGAGCTTCGAGAGAAATCTCGATCTCAAGGTGGAACTCTACAACCCTGCCATGGCCGAAGCGGATATCCGCCGCAGCCTGGGGATTTACGACCCGCTGCTCACCCTCGGCGCAGGTTATGACCGCACGGTCAACTCCAGGGTCAGTTCCAGTAGCTTTGACTCCAGCAGCATTGACTTCACCCCGGTCACCATAGACGAATTCTCGGTCAACGCCGGTGTGAGCCAGTTACTGCCGACCGGCGCCGTCATCGGCGCGAACGCCACCGGCAGCAGGGTCAGCAACTCCACGAGCTACTACGCAAATGGCCTTAACTTCACGGTCAGTCAGCCGCTGTTACGGGGTTTCGGTAAGGAGTTCACCGAACTGGAGATCGCCGTCTCGCGCTACAGCAAAGAGGGGACGCTGGATCGCTTCAGGACCAGGCTGAGCGATACCGTAGCCCAGGTGAGAAACGACTACTTCCGGCTCTACAACCTGCGCGAAGCTCTTGAGGTGAAAAGAACCTCCCTTGCCCTGGCCAACAGGATACTCGATGAGACCCGCGGCAGGGTCAGGGCCGGGGTGCTTCCAGCCATGGAGATCCTGAACGCGGAGTTCAGCTCGGCCACGCGCGAGAAGGAAGTGATCGATGCCGAACGGGCGGTCAGGGACCAGATGGACGTGCTCCGGCTTTCCCTCCAGCTCGACCCTGCGCGCGACATCGTCATCGTCGACCAGCCAACCAGGGAGGGCTATACGGTCGTCGAGGAGGAGGCGCTGGCAGTTGCGCTGAAAAACCGCCCGGAGCTTGCGGCACAGCGTGTCACGGTGAAGATCGATGAACTGCAGCAGAGGGTGGCGAAGAACCGCACCCTGCCGGATCTGATCGTCGATGCCAACCTTGGCTTAGGCGGCATCGATCCCCGTTTCAGACGAGGACTTGAGAGAACGGCGAAAGCTGAGGATCCGAGTTGGGGAATCGGTTTGCAGTTGAGCTATCCGATTGGCAACCGGGCGGCACGAAACGAATATATCAGGACCAGACTGGCGGTCGAGCAGGCCCAGACTCAGTTGCAAAGCCTTGAGGCGGGGATCATCAATGAGGTGAAGGCCGCGATCCGGCTGTTGGCATCGAGTTACAAGCAGTTGGACGTGACGAGCCGCGGCAGGGCTTACGCGGAGGACCGGCTCAGAGCGTTCCAGAAGAGAAATGCAGTAGGACTTGCCACCACCAAGGACGTTTTCGATGTGGAGAACGACCTGGTGACAGCCAAGGGGAATCAGATTCAGGCGCTGGTCGACTACAACAACGCCATTACGCAGCTTTGGCGGGTGACCGGGGAGATTCTGGATCGGCAGGGGATCAAGATTTCGGAGAGCCAGGCGGATCCGCTGTTTGAACAGGCGAGGAAGTAGGGGGCGGATCACCATTTCCAGGTCGCTTGAAAAGAGAGCAGCCCGTTTGCCTCTCTGAGAAAAGCACGCTACAATTGGCTGTCGCTAATTCAGGCGCGGGGGTGGGTATGTCGCAGATCCGTTACGAACATGTGCATCCAAACAAGCTTGATACTACTAGTGCCAGAACCATTGCCGATTTCATCAGGATCCATGAGGATAATATGCTTAGGTTGAAGCGCTGGGAGGCAAAGGGCATCCAGCTGGATCCTCATGGCGTTGGAAACGGTTACGCAATTTTCTACACCTATGAAGAGCAGGTAGCTCGCGAGGAAGGTTTCGAACGTATCAGAACCGAGTCCGGCAACCCTTTGCCTCTCCGCTGACCAATCCCACTAAACTCTTAACCATCCCCATCCCAAGTACCCCACGTTCTACGTTCTACGTTCCCACGTTCTCACTTCAAGGTTCCTACCTCAACGGTCCTACCTTCAGCCCGTTCCAGATGGCATCAGTACCGTGAAAAGTCCCCCTTTGAAAAAGGGGGACTTAGGGGGATTTGCCTTAAGGCGCCGTCGGCACTTCGTAGCACCATGGGTAAAATCCCCCCCGACCCCCCTTTTACAAAGGGGGGAGGTCTTATGCTGCAGATCAGCACTAATCAGGTCCTGTTTTTTTCAGATGGACCATCCCTCTATCCCCTCTATTCATATTGCACTACACAAAGCCAGACAAAGTTTCTCTTCCAAGATCAGGCCCAGTTATGCAATACTTCTGCTGTTACGGCCGGCCATCCAAGCCGGCCGCAGCACACCTCTTAAAGATAAAGGGACCACATGTCACATCTGCATCGTTTTTCCCGTACCGAACTCCTCATCGGAGCCGCTGGGCTCAATAAACTCAAAAATTCAACAGTCGCCATTTTCGGTCTCGGCGGAGTCGGCAGCTACGCTGCAGAGGCGCTCTGCAGGGCAGGGGTCGGCCGCATCATCATCGTGGATTTCGACGATATCTGTCTCACCAACGTGAATCGGCAACTGCACGCCATGGACGGTACGGTGGGAAAGGCCAAGGCGCAGGTCATGGCCGAGCGGATGCGCCTTATCAGCCCTGAGACCGAAATAGTCGCGCACCAGGAGTTTTACGCTGCTGAGAATAGCGACTTCCTGCTTGCCGACCAGTACGACTACGTCGTCGACGCCATCGATCACATCACCAGCAAGCTGCACCTGATCCGCACCTGCCGTGAGAGAAACATCCCGATCATCTCCAGTATGGGCGCCGCTTCCAAGCTCGACCCGACGCAGATCCGGGTGGCGGATATCTCGGAGACCAATAAGTGCCGCATGGCCCGATCGGTCCGGAAGCTTTTGAAAAAACAGGGGATTGCGCGAGGGGTAAAGGTGGTCTACTCGACGGAGGAATACCGCGAGCAGGAGGTGAAGGACGGCGGCTGCAAGGGTAACTGCATCTGTCCGAACAAGGAAGATCAGCGTTTCTCCTGCGAGCACCGTCGCGTTATCCTGGGAAGCGTCTCCTTCATTCCTTCCATATTCGGACTCACCATGGCCGGAGTGGTGGTAAACGATCTGCTTGCCGTTCAGCAGGAGAGCACGGTTACGACGGTCGCCCCGACTCTTCCGGCTTTGATCGCTGCCTAAACTGGAGCGCTGCCGAGCCGTCTCGTAGCAAAGCAGTAAGAAGGGGGGATTCTCTTAACGAGAATCCCCCCTTTTCTGTAACTTATGTATGCCGCTGCCGCCGACCATCCTCACCAGAGCCGGGATGGATGCGGATTTATCGGAGCAAAGGCTTTAGGCCGCGATATATCTTGGCAGCCGCCTGCAGTTCTTTCATCAGCTCTTCCGGGAGTTCCGTCTTAAATGTATCCGCCGATTTTTTGTACTCGGCATCGATCTTGTTGATGGAATCTGTGAAGGCAGGCAGAGATTTGCCTGGCGAAAGTGCAAGTGTTTGCATCTTTTTGTAAGCACCTTCGATTCCGGCGAGCTTTTGGTTGCAGTTCTGGAATTTCTTTGGTTCAACGGAGTATTTCGCCTTCATTGACTCGACTTTGGCGCTGATGGAATTGAGCTTCTTTTCGTCGGCCATGCTTGGGCGAACCGTCGAGCTGTTTCCTGCAGTGATATTGGCTTGCCATTCGGCCGCCATCCTGACACATACAGTGCGGCTTGTATCCATCCCCACCTGAATGCCATAGCTCGTTCGGGCGAAATTTCTCATATAGGCCTTCTCGGCTTTGCGTACGGAATAAAATCCCGTTCCGGCAGCAATCACTGCCAGTAGAACAATAAGGCCCGCGGCAATAACCACGCTTCTGGAATATTTCTTTTGGTCTGAGCCCGGTTTCTTAACTGTGCCGCGGCTTTCCTGATTCAGCGCGTCGTCCAGGCTAGGTAGCTGGTTGCTTGTGTCGTACTTCTTTTTGAAAGGGTTCGACTTCAACTTCACTTTTGAGCTTTTTATGTGACCTTTTTTGCGGCCCAGGCAGGTGACGAGGTACATCGGGAAAGGGATGCCGCAAGTCACACAGTGCAACTGGGGACCCAGTTCGTTGCCGCAGGAGGCACACGATATCTCACCCGATCTCCTCAGGGCTCTTGCCCCGAATGACTCACTATGGACGGTGAGCGCAGCCTTACATAAAGGGCATGAGGCTGAGGTACCTTCTTCAGTAACATGGGGAAGATCTAGTTCGATATTTCCCTGGCATTTAGGGCAGGTGCACTTCATAGATTGATTACCTTATAGATATCTTGATTTAAAGAAGAACATGCTACCGGTGCAACCGTCCGCTCGAAATCGGTCGGCAAAAGGCATAGCCTTAATCTCTCAGGTACAAGATGTTTCGCACCGTGCCGACGAAACCGCCATTTCCCATACGTATCACATCATCCAGTCTGTCTATATGTTCAAATACTTCATTGGTCCGCCCATCGGGCCCTTTGCTGTAGAGGTCGTAATCATCGTTGAGAGGCCTGAAAAGATCGTCCTCGCGAAGCGGCGCGCTGATCACGTAGGCATTCCCCCATGGATCAATGGGGTCAGCGATCCCCATGGCAGCCCAAGTGGCGGGATATTCGCCGTTTTTGTCAATAGAATAGGCGTTTATGCCTCTTTCCAGTTCACGAATCTCTGTGCTACATCTGACTTCTCTAGCTTTATCTTTAATTGTGGAATAAGCAGGAAGGGCAAGGAGAGCCAAGACTGAAACTATGGCGACTGCCAGGAGCATCTCGATTAAGGTGAATCCACGATCACCCGATGGCACCAGTGCGCTCTTACCGATTTTCGAGGTAGGGGCTGAGCATTTAACTGTTTTTGAGCTCATTTTAGTTTTCTCTTTGTCGTTAGATGACTTTGCGAAACGGTAACCACCAATTGCCATCTCCATTTCCTTCAATTTGCCATACCTGTACGTGTCATTGGAGACGTCTCAGACAGGATTGCTGACAGGGCATCAGATACGATTTCAGCTTGGAACCTGTCAAGTCGGCAGATAAAGCGAAATGACCAAGATAGATGCGGGCACTATATATGAGGTTTTTCACTGTTGCAATATCAAAACGCGGAGGGCGCAAACCTTTGAATGTTTGGTGCAATTAGTTGAGCTGTATCCTGATCCGCAAATTGCCGCGGCCCATCTGTGCACAAAGAAAACCTATAGTGATGCCCGATGAAGTGACCGCAGTGTCGAATCAAATGAAATGGAGGCGGATTGCCTGTCAGTGAGTGCCACTAAAGGCGCTCCGCGCGCAGTATGTTACGCATTTGCAGCGCATTTCTGACCGCGTGGCCTCCGTGGCAGTTATTAAACATGACAAAGGTCGTTCGCGCCTTTGCGCTGAGCCGTTCGGCCGTAGCGGCAAGCATCCTTAGCTCCTGCTCCCCGTAGAGATAATTGTTGCTGAGACTGCTGCGTTGACGCCATGTTTCGCTATTTCTTCCGTGCAGTCTCAGGTAGGCAATAGAGGTTGTTATTTCCGGGTGCAAGGGGGCTGTGGTCAGATTGCCGTACTGCGGTTCATCGCAACTGATGTAGCTGATCCTATGCTCCCTAAGGAAGGCGAAGGTCTCGTCGGCATGCTGGCGGGTGAGCCAGCTGCCGTGTCTGAACTCGACGGCAATCGGGAGCCCGGTCATAAGCTCTTTGCAGTACAGCAGGTAGTCGCGGTTGGCGTTTTTGTAAGTGAACCAGGGCGGGAATTGGAAGACGATGAAGCCCAGCTTGTGCGCGTTTTTGAGCGGGGCAAGAGCCGTGACGAGAGCCCGGGCCATGGCCCGAAGCTGCGCGGGATCTGAGATGTGGAGCGCTTCCTGCGCCAGGTCGGCTGCAGTTAAGAGCTCGCGCAGTTCCTCCGGGAGCGTTCCCGGGTCAATACTGTGGCCGGTGAGCGCGCCGTAGGCCCTGATGTGAAAGAGGAATTTTTCCGGGGTCCGTTTTGCCCAGAGCCGGGCCAGGTGAAGCGTTGGCAGGGTGTAGTAGCTGCTATCGACCTCGACGGTGTCGAAATGACTGGCGTAAAATCTTAAGCGCTCTTCGGAGCCGGCACCCTCTTGCGGATGAAAACTGCCGCTTTCGATGAGGCTCTTTTCTGCCCAGGAGCAGGTCCCGATGCGGATCACTCCGGATTCCATAGATTCACCAAATCCCTCGTCCCTGATAACCGCAGACGTTGCTCGGTGCCACCCGAAGGCGGAGGCGAATGCTTATTCGCCCCCTACCAGGTACAGGTGAACGAGGGGCTGTAGGGGCGGTTCATCATTCGCCCGCCTTCCGTCCGAACTACTCATGCCTAGAAGATCATATTGAGGACATAAGTGATGATGGCCAGCACCAGGCTGAATAAAAGCGCCCACCAGAATCCCATGACCTTGAAGCCGGGGACCAGTGCGCTCGTCAGCATGATGAGCAAGGCGTTGATCACGAAGGTCAGTAGTCCAAGCGTTAGTATGTTGATCGGCAGGGTGAGAAGCAGGAGCAGAGGGCGTATGAATGTGTTGATCAGACCAAGTACCAGCGCGGTGACCAGGGCTGCGAAAAATCCCGAGAGTCGAACGCCGGGTAGCAGGTAGGCGGTTATAACGATGGCGAGGGCGTAAATCAGCCATTGAATCAGGTAACTCATGTTTTTTCTCCTCAGATATGGCCGGCATACTGGAGCAGCCGGAGTGTT
>Ga0209317_1001659_pt1 | contig 18537 bp, 17 predicted proteins | sample RifGroB2_FD_183994 | JGI IMG/M metagenome (GOLD analysis project Ga0209317, IMG submission 183994) | Soil microbial communities from Rifle, Colorado, USA - Groundwater B2 (SPAdes) (version 2) | ecosystem: Environmental > Terrestrial > Soil > Unclassified | place: Rifle, Colorado | collected... | reverse complement strand
GCCTGCCGGCCCTGATCGACATGATCAACGCCCGCTTCGGCATCGCCCTCACCGGCGACGACGTCACCAACCTGGGCAAGCACATCCTGAAGCTCGAGCACAAGTTCAACATCGAGGCAGGGATGAGCAACGTGCACGACCGTCTGCCGGACTTCTTCAAGAACGAGCCGGTGGCGCCGCACAACGCGGTATGGGACTTCACCGACGCAGAGATCGACGAGTTCTGGAACTTCTAGATAGCAAGCTCGACTCCCGGCGTGACGCAAGTCACGCCGGGCTTTTTTGTAGACCAGTCACAGCCTGAGAGGCTTTAAGCGGGTGCCGCCATGCATGTCACAGTCAAGCTGTTCGCCACCTTCAGAAACGGCAGGTTCAAAATAGCGGAGCAGGAACTTCCCGAGGGGACCGACTGCCGCCAGGTCGTGCTCGACCTGGGGCTCACCGAGGAAGAGATCGGCATCATCATGATCAACGGCCGGCACGGCACGCTGGACCAGAAACTCGCCCACAACGACATCCTTTCTCTTTTTCCACTGGTTGGAGGAGGCTGACATGGAAGACGCCCTCACATTTCTCAAGGACTGGACCCGGGACGGCCTTTTGCCCTGGTCCGCTCAGTGCGCGGCGGTGAAGCACTTCGGCATGAGCCAGGCGGCGGTGGAGCGGCTGGCCCTGGAGAACGGGCTCTTCCCGGCACGCTACCAGCGCAACAGGAACATGATTTCGACAGCCGAACAGCTGCGCCTTTTTCAGAGCCGGATCGCCGTGATCGGCTGCGGCGGGCTGGGCGGCTATGTCATCGAGGAACTGGCGCGGCTGGGGGTGGGACACATCATCGCCATCGACCCGGACGTCTTCGAGGAGCACAACCTGAACCGGCAGATCCTCTCCACCCCGGCGACCCTCGGCAAGGCCAAGGTATCAGCCGCAGCGGACCGGGTCGCCGAGATCAACCCGGCGGTCACCGTGACCCCCGTGAAAGACGCCTTCTGCCTGGCGAACGGCTTCGAGCTGATGGCCGGGGTCCAGGTCGCCGTCGACGCGCTGGACAGCATATCGTACCGCCTGGAACTGGCCGAGGTCTGCAGCGCGGCCGCAATCCCCATGGTGCACGGCGCCATCGGCGGCTGGTACGGCCACGTCGCCACCCAGCTTCCCGGGGACACCACCGTACAGAGCATCTACCGCCACTGGGTGGCGGGCAAGGGGATCGAGCAGCAGCTCGGCAACCCGTCCTTCACGCCGGCCGTGGTGGCGAGCCTGGAGGTGGCGGAGGTCTGCAAGATCCTGCTCGGCAGAGGTGAACTTTTGCGTAACCGCAAGCTGAGCATCGACCTTCTGGAGATGGAAGTGCACGAGATCTCCTACCGGGAGCCGGCAGAACTGGTCCACGCGGCATAAGGGGTACGCACCCGTCACCCCATCTAACCGCAGCAGCGACATTGCCGCCGGGATTTCCGGCCCGCATGCCGCTATTGCCACCTTCGCACCCCTCCCCTCACACGTAAGGCAATGAGGTCCGCCATGCCTACCTTTCAAGAAGCGCGCAATGTCATACTGTCGCACGTAAGGCCCCTTGGAGAAGAGACCGTCCCCCTGATGGAGGCCCTTGGCAGGGTCGCTTCCAGGGACATCGCCGCGCCCTGGGACATGCCGCTTTTCGACAACTCGGGCATGGACGGCTACGCCGTGCGGGCTGCCGACTGCAGCACCAGTCCCGCGCATCTCTCCATCTCCGGCTTTCTGCCTGCCGGCGGCACCGATCAGGCCAGCGTGGAGGCGGGATGCGCGGTCAAGATCATGACCGGCGCCCCGATCCCCAACGGCTGCAACGCCGTCGTCCCGATCGAAGAGGCCCAGCAAGTGGGGGATCACGTCATCATCATGGGGAAGGTGCTGCAGCGCCAGCACATCCGCATCAAAGGCGCCGACGTGGCAGCCGGAGCCCGGATCCTGGCCGCCGGCACCCGCATCCGCCCTGCCGAGATGGGGATGCTGGCCGCCATGGGGCAGGCGCTGGTACCGGTGCACAGAAAGGCCCGCGTCGCCATCCTCTCAACCGGCGACGAGCTCATCGAGTTGGGGGAGATGCCGGGCGCCGGCAAGATCATCAACTCCAACGCGATCTCCCTTGCCGCCGCAGTGCGTGAGTGCGGCGCCGAGCCGGTGCTGATCGGCATCGCCCGGGACGACATCGCCAGTCACCGGGAAAAGATGCTGGAGGGATTCGCCTGTGACGCGCTGATCACCTCCGCGGGCGTCTCCGCCGGGGACCGCGACCTGGTCAGGGAAGTCATGGCTCAGCTCGGTGCCAGGGAGCTTTTCTGGAAGATCGACATGAAGCCGGGCGGCCCCACCGCGTTCGCGACCAGGGAAGAAAAGCCCATCTTCTCGCTTCCGGGCAATCCGGTATCCACCATGGTCACCTTCGAGCTCCTCGTCAAGCCGGCCCTTTACCGGATGATGGGGCACGAAAAAGTGGTACGCCCCTTCGTCAAGGGGATCCTGGCGGAAGACGCCCACAAGAAGGCCGGCAAGCTGAACTTCATCCGCGTCACGATCAAGAAAAGGCACGGCCGCTATCTTGCCTACTGCGCCGGTGATCAGCATACAGGCGTCTTGAGCACCATGACCAGATGCGACGCCCTGGTGGCCCTCCCCCCCGAGGCGAGCTTCGTCCCGGCAGGAAGCGAGGTAGACATCGTGCTGTTAAGAGACGTCGACCTGATCAAGGAAGAGCACATCCGCATAGCCCCGGCACCCATGACCGTTGAGCGCAGGACATTGAACGGGAACTAGATTCCACCAGAACGTAGAACATAGAACATAGAACGTTGAACGTTGAACGTTGAACATAGAACAGTCGCATTACCAGGAGAGTCATGACATTCAACCATTTCGACGACGAGGGGCAAGCCATCATGGTCGACGTTAGCGCCAAGCAGAAGACGCTCAGGACAGCAGTGGCCCAGGCCCGGGTCCTGCTCAAGCCTGAGACCATGGCCGCCATACAGCAAGGTTCCATGACCAAGGGGGACGTGCTCGGCGTGGCGCGACTGGCGGGCATTGCCGCCGCGAAGAGGACCTCCGATCTGATCCCCCTCTCCCACCCGCTCGCCATCCACCACGTAGCCATAGCCTTCCAAGCGGACCGGGAGAGCGGCGAGCTGCGGATCGAGGCGACGGTCAGGGCGTTCGAGCGCACCGGGGTGGAAATGGAGGCGATGACCTCGGCATCGGTGGCAGCCCTCACCGTCTACGACATGTGCAAAGGGACGGACAAATCGATCGTCATCGGCGACATTTCGCTGCTCTACAAGGAAGGGGGCAAAAGCGGGGTCTACCGGCGCGGGGAAAGCTGAGAGTTGCCGCAGGAGATCGAAGTGAACCATATACATCTTCCCGCATATGCGATATAGTGCATCAGGAGGTGACCCTATGAAAGAAATGCTGATCCTGGCTGGTTTTTTTGTCTGCTGGTTTGTGCTGCAACGGTACATCTTGCCGCGGCTGGGCGTTCAGACCTGAATGTCCCCATCATGCGCCCCCGGGGACCGGGGGGAGAAGGAAGCGAAGAAGAAACCGTAGGGGCAATGTCGTAGCGCCCCCGGATAACGGAGCAAGAAGGGCAGGAAAAAGGGCGCCGGTTATTAAACCAGGCGCCCTTTCTGTTTCGGAGATATGAAGCGGCCCTGCACCCTCCCCCGGCCCCTCCCATGAAGGGAGGGGAGCCTTCGGCCAGTCGAAAGCCGTGATCCAGCCCCGGTCCTGCCTTTAAAGCCCCCTCTCCCCTTGTAGGAGAGGTAGCCCCGGTCTCGCCTTTAAAGTCCCCTCTCCCCTTGTGGGAGAGGGAGCCCCGGTCTCGCCTTTAAAGTCCCCTCTCCCCTTGTGGGAGAGGGAGCCCCGGTCTCGCCTTTAAAGTCCCCTCTCCCCTTGTGGGAGAGGGATAGGGAGAGGGGGAAAGGTCCTCTTTCTAGTACCTGTAATGCTGCGACTTGTACGGCCCGTCCTTCTTGACCCCGATATAGGCGGCCTGGGCATCGGACAGCTCGGTCAGCATGGCCCCCAGCGTCTTCAGCTGCAGGCGGGCCACCTTCTCGTCAAGCTCCTTGGGGAGCGTGTAGACGCCGACCGGGTACTTGCCCGGATTGCAGAAGATCTCCATCTGCGCCAGGGTCTGGTTGGCAAAGGACGAGGACATCACATAGGAGGGGTGCCCCGTGGCGCAGCCCAGGTTGACCAGGCGCCCTTCGGCCAGCAGGATGATGCGCTTGCCGTCCGGGAAGATGATGTGATCGACCTGCGGCTTGATGTTCTCCCACTGGTACTGCTTGAGCTTGGCGACCTCGATCTCGTTGTCGAAATGGCCTATGTTGCAGACGATGGCGTTGTGCTTCATGGCCTTCATGTGTTCGTGGGTGATCACGTCGATATTGCCGGTAGTGGTCACGAAGATATCGGCCTTGTCGGCGGCGTACTCCATGGTGACCACCTTGTACCCTTCCATGGCCGCCTGCAGGGCGCAGATCGGATCGACCTCGGTCACCCAGACCTGGGCCTGCAGACCGCGCATCGCCTGCGAGCACCCCTTGCCCACATCGCCGTAGCCGCAGATGACGGCCACCTTGCCGGCCACCATCACGTCGGTGGCGCGCTTGATGCCGTCCATCAGGGACTCGCGGCAGCCGTAGATGTTGTCGAACTTGGACTTGGTAACCGAATCGTTCACGTTGATGGCCGGGAACTTGAGCGTCCCCCTCTCGTGCATCTGATACAGGCGGTGCACGCCGGTGGTGGTCTCTTCGGTGACCCCCTTGATGCTGGCGGCGGTCTTGGCGTACCACCCCGGCTTCTGGGCCAGACGCTTCTTGATGGCGGCGAACAGGAACTCCTCCTCTTCGCAGGTGGGGTTGGCGATGACGGAGGGGTCCTTTTCCGCGTCGCTGCCCAGGTGCAGCAGGAGCGTGGCGTCGCCGCCGTCGTCCAGGATCATGTTGGGGGCGCCGCCGTCGTGCCACTCGAAGATCCTGTGGGTGTAGTCCCAGTACTCGGCCAGCGTCTCGCCCTTGTGGGCAAAAACCGGAATGCCGGCAGCGGCAATGGCGGCGGCCGCGTGATCCTGGGTCGAGAAGATGTTGCAGGACGCCCAGCGCACCTCGGCCCCCAGCGCGGTCAGGGTCTCGATCAGCATGGCGGTCTGGATGGTCATGTGCAGCGAGCCGGCGATGCGTGCCCCCTTGAGCGGCTGAATCCTGGCGAACTCCTCGCGGATCGCCATGAGACCCGGCATCTCCGTTTCCGCTATGATCATTTCCTTACGTCCCCAGGCGGCCAGAGACATGTCCTTAACGATGTAATCGTTTTCTGCCATCGGTGTTCTCCTTTTCAGTTGATATGTCCATCCCTTCCCCATGCGGTCCCGCGAGTCCGCGTTTCGTTGCTCGAACCAGCAGTACATCCTCCTGACCGTTTGCCGCGCCGACCCGTTTCACCTCAAGGCTCACGAGTCCTGCCGCCTTCAGCCATCCCTGCAACTCATCCTCATCAAAGCCCAGCCACTGGTCCGCCAACTGCTCCCTGGCCCATTCCCGTTCGTGACGGGCCAGGTCGGCCAGGATCAGCGTGCCGTCGGCCTGCAGCACCCGGGATATCTCGCGAAGCACCGCCAGCGGGTCCGCCGCGTGATGCAGCACCATATTGGCGACCACGCACCCTGCCCCGCCGTCAGCCAGGGGGAGGTGAGTCATTTCGCCCAGACGGAGCTCTATCCCGGTCCCCCCCCCCGCGGAGAGGCGGCGGCGCGCCTCCGCCAGCATGGCCGGCGAATGGTCCACGCCGATCACCCGGGGAGCGCGGCTCGCCAGTTCAGGCAGCAGTGCGCCGGTGCCGACCCCGATTTCCAAAAGCGTGCCGACGGAGGGGACCAGCGCCAGCAGACGCTCCAGGTAGTCGGGGACCGGCAGCAGCGAGCGCGACAGGCTGTCCCACTGCCGGGCGTGCCGGTCGAAGAACTCCAGGTTGCGCCGGCGCCGCTCTTCCAGGGCGAGTGCCAAGGCAGCCAGGTCGTCGCGCCGCTCCGGCAGCCGCTCCAGTTCCCGCTCCAGAGCCTGGCGGATGGAGCAGAAAAAGGGATTCCCCTCGCCGGCGCGGTAATAGCTCCAGGTCCCCTGGCGTTTCACCGACAACACCCCGGCCTCGGCAAGTATCTTCAGGTGCCGGGAGATGCGCGACTGTCCCAGGCCCAGGATGCGGGTCAGCTCCTGCACGGTGAGCTCGCCGCGCAAGAGCACCGCCACCAGACGCAGGCGGCAGGGGTCGGCCAGGGCTTTGAGAACGTCAATCATACCTAATCAACCTCAGCGACTCTATTAAATCAAGATTTCCTGATATACCACGAGAGCGCCGTTTGGGGCAAGCGAAATGCTCCCTTTTCTACCTGAGTCCACGACGTCCTCCCCTCCCCTGCAGTCCATCCCCCCACTCCCATCCCGGCTGCCGCCGCAAGACGAAAAAATCCCCCCGGCACGCCATGGCGCCGGGGGGACCCTCAAAACCTAATCTATTAACCGCGTTATCAGGCCGCCTGGTGCTCCTCGCCCGCCGCCTCCGCACCGAACAGTTCGTCGAAGATCTCCTGCACAGTGCCGATGTGGTCCGCCTTCCAGGCGTTGGTGCCGCAGAAGATGAGGCCGGTATCCACCTCGCCTCTCTGGGCGCGGTCCAGCGACTTCACGATGCAGAAGCGCTCCTTGCTCTCCTTGTAGGAGCACTTCTTCAGGCAGCCCAGGGTGCATTGCGACGAGCGATCCTTGTCGTACTGCGCGATGGCATCCTGGTTGGAAAGGATGGCGCGGCCCGGCAGCCCCGCAGGGCTCATGATGAGGCCGATATCCTCCTTCTTGCAGTTGATATAGGCCTGCTTGAAGGCGTCCTCTGCGTCGCACTCCACCGTCGGCACGAAACGGCTCGCCATCTGGACGCCGTCGGCCCCCTCGGCGAGCGCGTGCAGCAGGTCCGCCCTGTCCCAGATCCCGCCCGCCGCGATGACCGGCATATCCAGACCGTACTCGGCGCGGAAGAATTCCTTTACGCCGCGCACCGTCGCGTACTGGTCGTAATCGCCGTTGCCGATATTCTCCATCTTCTCGCCCAGATGCCCGCCGGCGGTATCCGGATCCTCGACCACCACGGCGTCCGGGAGACGGTTGTAGGCCTTGTCCCATTTCTTGGCGATGAGCTGCGCCGCGCGGACCGACGAGACGATCGGCACCAGGGCGACGTCCGGCGCATGGGCGGTAAGTCCCGGCAGCGTCATCGGCAACCCCGCGCCGCAGACCAGCACCTTGGCCCCGGCCTCCACGGAAGCCAGCACCAGCTGCTCGAAATCGGAGAGCGCGACCATCACGTTCACCCCGATGATGCCGTCTGGAGCGATCCGGTAGGCCTTCTCCAACTCGGCCTTCAGGGCGAGAGCGTTGGTCTGCAGGTAGTTCTTGCCGTTAAACATGCCGCTGTTAAGCGTTATCCCGGGCGAGGCGACCAGCCCGATCCCTCCGCACTTGGCAACGTGGCCGGCGAGAGAACCTGCGGAAATCCTTACCCCCATGCCTCCTTGAATAAGCGGATAGCGTGCTTCATGTTTACCAATGCGCAACGGTTTGAACATACTTCCTCCTGGGATCGGGACGGCGATGTTTACACATTAGCAGAGAACGGTGTTTTTTTTTGTAATAGTAATGTAAAACCACCGGGCAAAACGCCCCAGATACCCCTTGCAAAAAGAAATCTCCGATGCTACAGGTGAGTCATGAAAATGCACAGGAAGTTGTCAAATCCGCTCATAGCGCTGATCGGCATCCAGCTCATCTGGGTGGTGATGGTGGTGTTCTGGGTCTACTGGTTCATCGGAAGAAGCAAGGAGTTCCGCGAACTGGCACTGCACTACAAGCCGGAGCTGGTGACCAAGGGGGTCGAGTGGCTGGTACTGGTCGAGGGGCTCTTGATGCTGCTCGCCATCCTCGCCGGTGTCTATATCATCTTCCTCTACTGGCGGCGCCAGGCCAAGCTGTACCTGCAGCAGCGCACCTACATCTCCCAGTTGACCCACGAGCTCAAGTCGCCGCTCGCCTCGATACAGCTGCACCTGGAGACGGTGAAACTGAGGAACCTCCCAAAGGACAAGCTGGACGCCTTCATCGAGACCATGCTCTCCGACACGGAGCGCCTGAACGTCCTCACCAGCAACCTTTTGATGGCGACCAGGATCGAGTTCCGGCAGCTGGGGGAAAAGGCGAAGCGGATCGACTTCTCCGCCTTCGTATCGGAGTACCTGGAGCGCAAGCGCGGCGACCTTCCCGAGGGGGGGCGCATCACCACCGAGGTGGAACAGGGGATCCAGGCCATCATCGACCCCGAGGGGATGGAGATGGCGCTCAGGAACCTGTTGGAGAACGCGCTGCTCTACTCGCCGGTTTCCCCCGAAATACGGGTTTCGCTCAGGCGCAGCGGCAGGCAGTGCCTGCTCGAATTCCAGGACAGCGGCAAGGGACTCAAGAAAGGCGAGCTGGAGAAGGTGTTCGAGATGTTCTACCGGGTGCGCACGCCGGGTGAGAACATCAGGGGGACCGGTCTGGGGCTGTACATCGTGAAGTCGGTGGTGAACGCCCACGGCGGCAAAATCTCGGTAGAGAGCCCGGGCCCCGGGAAGGGGTGCACCTTCCACATTACGCTGCCGCTTCCGGGCGGGCAGCAGCAGAGAGGTTAGCGGCATGTCGGACGAAAAACCGCAGATACTCCTTGTTGAGGACGAGATCCATCTGGCCCGCGGCATCACCTTCAACCTGGAACAGGAAGGATACCTGGTAAGCCACGTGGAGAGCGGCGAGGAGGCCCTGGAGAAGGTGATGGTCGAGAAGTTCGAGCTGATCATCCTGGACGTCATGCTCCCGGGGATCGGCGGCTTCGAGGTGTGCCGCAAGGTGCGCGAGCTCGACTCCCGGGTGCCGGTCCTGATGCTGACCGCACGCTCCGACGAGCGTGACAGGATCGCCGGCCTGGCAGAGGGGGCCGACGACTACCTCATCAAGCCTTTCAACCTGAAGGAATTCCTGCTGCGCGTATCGGGGATGCTGCGGCGCTCCGCCTGGTACCGGCCCGAGCCTGTCGAGGAGGGATATCGCTTCGGCGACAACGAGGTGTTCCTGCTTTCCTACCGGGCCAGGACCCGGCAGGGAGAGATCGACCTCACCGACCTGGAGGTGCGCATGCTCTCGCTGTTCTTCCACCGTGAGGGAGAGGCCATCCCGCGCGGGGTGATCCTGGAGAACGTCTGGGGCTATTCCACCGACGCCGAGACCCGCACGCTGGACAACTTCATCGTGCGGCTCAGGAAGTACTTCGAGCCCGAGCCGTCCAAGCCGATGTTCTTCCAGACGGTGCGCGGCGTAGGGTACCGCTTCAGCAGGAAGGCGTAAGAAAACGTTCTACGTTCTATGTTCTATGTTTTCTGTGCAAATTTTTTTGCTATAAAAAAGGGCCACCTGAATATCAGATAGCCCTTTTTTCGTGAGTATTTGGCTTTAACGTAGAACTTAGAACGTAGAACGTAGAACAGGTTTCGTTACAGCCCGGCCTTCTCCCTGATCAGGGCGGCCTTGTCGGTCCGCTCCCAGGTGAACTCGGGAAGCTCGCGGCCGAAGTGACCGTAGGCTGCGGTCTTCCGGTAGATCGGGCGCAGCAGGTCGAGTTCCTCGATAATGGCGCGCGGGCGCAGGTCGAACACTTCGCGCACGATCTCGGCGATCCGCTTGGAGGGGATCTTGCCGGTGCCGCTGCAATCGACCATGACGGAGACCGGCTCGGCGACGCCGATCGCGTAGGCCACCTGCACCTCGCATTTCTCGCAGACACCGGCAGCTACCAGGTTTTTCGCCACATAGCGCCCCATGTATGCCGCCGAACGGTCCACCTTGGAGGGGTCCTTTCCGGAGAAGGCGCCGCCGCCGTGCGCGCCGTGGCCGCCGTAGCTGTCCACGATGATCTTGCGGCCGGTGAGACCGCAGTCGCCCATGGGGCCTCCGATGACGAAGCGCCCGGTGGGGTTGATCAGGAAACGGGTCTTGGCGTCCATCAGCTCGGCCGGGATGATCTTCTTCACCACCTCTTCGATGATCCCTTCCTTGATCATCTCGTAGGAGACCTCGGGGGAGTGCTGCGACGAGATGACCACCGTGTCCACATGGACCGGCCTGTCGTTTATGTACTGGATCGACACCTGGGACTTGGAGTCGGGACGCAGGAAGTCGAGTACGCCGGTCTTGCGCACGTCGGCGAGCCTTTGCACCAGCTTGTGTGCCAGCAGGATCGACATCGGCATCAGCTCGGGAGTCTCGTTGCAGGCGAAACCGAACATGAGCCCCTGGTCGCCGGCCCCCTGCTCCTTGAACATCCCCTCGCCTTCGGTAACGCCCTGTGCTATATCGGGGGACTGCTTATCGATGGAAGTGAGAATGGCACAGGTTTCCCAGTCAAAGCCCATGGCGGAGTCGTTGTAGCCGATTTCGCGGATGGTTTCCCGCACCACCTTGGGGTAGTCGACGACGGCATTGGTGGTGATTTCACCGGCAATGACAGCCATCCCCGTGGTCACCATCGTTTCACAGGCAACGCGGGATTTGGGGTCCTGGGTGAGAATGGCATCAAGAATGGCATCGGAGATCTGGTCGGCGACCTTATCGGGATGCCCCTCGGAGACAGACTCGGAGGTAAAAATAAAATCCTTCATTTCCATATGGTAAAACCCCCTTACAGATATGTGCAGCAGGTAGCTTGAAAGCGTGGAATTGTATAATTCACGGCCCTTTTTGTCAATGAATTAAATCGGACCAATACCGCCCGCGATCGGCATACAGTCAACTCCCCCCGCGGATCGAATAATTAATTGAAACCAACAATTTCCCCGTTACACTGTTGCTGTTTCACTGTTTGCAGACAGTGCAGGCGCAAGGGGGAACCGATGAGGATCGCATGGCTTGCTCTTCTCATGGCACTTGTGACAGGCTGCGGCTCGGGCGGCAGCGTTACCGGGAACACAGGCGATCCCGGGTCAGGTCCCGAGCCAGTGCCGACCAGGGCCACAGTCAGTATCGGCACGCAGGCGGCGTCGGCCGAGACAGTCATTTACGGCGTGCAGCTCGTTGTGCATCTTCCCGCAGGGGTGACCGTTTCGGCCGATCCGGTAACGGGCGAGCCGCTGCCGGGCGTGCTGCAAAGCGCAGACAGCGGCATGTTGGCCGGGGCCAGGTACCGTCCGGCAACGACTACCGCGCGGGGCTCGGTGCAGGTGGTCATTGCCGATGCCGGCGGATTTGCCGTGGGCAACCTCGCCACCCTGACCTGCGTCGTCGCCCCGGGGGCGACGGCAAGTCCCGCCGGGTTCACCCTGGAGGGTTTTACCGCCTCCGATCCCAACGGGGTGGCGATGCCCGGCATCACCGCGCGTCTCTCGGTCCAAACGCAGTGAACGGCTGACGGATCACCCGCCAACCGTTCACAGTTGCCATTTCGGGAAAAGCATCAAGCGCGAGCAAAAGGCTTATCCCTGCCTGCTCCTATTGCCAGCCTCAAGAAAGCCCCCCTCTCCCTGGCCCTCTCCCACCAGGGGAGAGGGGATAGGTATCACCCTCTCCTACCGCGAGAGGCGATAGCGCCCAGATCCACCTCTCCACAAAGAGAGGGATGATTCACGCCCCCTCTCCACAAAGAGAGGGGACGATTCACGCTCTCCTCCACAAAAAGAGGGGATGATTCACGCTCCCCTCCCTTTATGGGAGGGGTTGGGGGAGGGAGCACGCAAATCCTCCCGCGGCGAACAATGCCTACCCTCTAAAGCCATCGTTACTCGACGAGCTTGATGGAGGTTATGAACACCGGCTCGGCCGGCACGTCCTGGTGTCCACCCTTGTTTCCGGTCTTCACCTCGCGGATCGCATCCACGACGTCCATCCCCTCGACGACCTGCGCGAACACCGCGTAGCCGAAACGCTCCGGGGTCTTGCCCGTGTGGTCCAGGAACGCGTTGTCCACCACGTTGACGAAAAACTGCGAGGTGGCGCTGTCGACCATGCTGGTGCGGGCCATGGCGAGGGTGCCGCGCGTGTTCTTCAGACCGTTGGTCGCCTCGTTCTTGATGGCGAACTTGGTCTTCTTCGGCTGCATATCGACGTCCAACCCGCCCCCCTGCACCATGAAGTTCTTGATGACCCGGTGGAAGATGAGCCCGTCATAGTAGCCATCCTTGACATAGGAGAGGAAGTTACGGACAGAAATGGGTGCCTTATCCTTGAAAAGCTCGATTTTCACGGTTCCCATCGAGGTTTCCATGACGACCTGGGGATTTTTTTCTTCAGTCATTTGTTATTGCTCCTTTTCTTTGAGTTTGGTACACCTGTTTCTACCACAGCTCTTTTCAATACCACACATGATGTCCAAGGTGAACAGTTTTGTGACTGTTGCAATCGGCTGCGTCTCAAGCGTATCATGTTCTGACGCTGACCGATTATATCAGATACAGACTCGAACGCCGCACGGCATGAACGTATCCAGGAGGTCTGCATGAGATTCCATATCGTGATCCTGTTGGCTGCACTCACACTCCCCGTTCCCGCGCTCTCGGTTGACGCGATTGCCGCCATGAACCCGATGCAGTTGCCGGCGAAGGTGGGAGAATTCGCTCCGGGCTTCGCCCTGGATGCCCTGGTCAGTACGGAAAAGGGGCAGGAATTCAGAAAGGTGTCCCTGAGCGAGTACCGCGGCAAGTGGGTGGTGCTCTTCTTCTACCCGATGGACTTCACCTTCGTCTGCCCGACGGAGATCAAAGGGTTCGGCGAGGCGTCGGGGGAATTCAAGAAGCTCAACGCGGTGGTGCTGGGCGCATCGACGGACAGCAAGTATGCCCATCTCGCCTGGGTGCAGCGCGGGGACCTGGGGCCGCTGCAATTCCCCCTGCTCTCGGACCTGAAGAAGGAGACCGCCATCAACTACGGCTGTCTCGACGAGAAGGAGGGGGTGGCGTTGCGCGCGCTCTTCATCATCGACCCGGACGGCGTGCTCCAGTACCAGGTGGTGCACAACCTCGACGTGGGGAGAAGCGTGGAAGAGACGCTGCGCGTGCTGGAGGCGCTGCAGACCGGCTCCCTGTGCCCTATCGGCTGGAAGCCGGGCCAGAAGACGATTCCCAAAAACTGATCAAGGCGGATGCGACCTTGAAGACCTGAGCGCGGATGATGCTACCCCATCATCGCCTTCATCTTGGCGAAGAAACCCTCGGCGTTCTTTTCCGCCTCCTCGGGTGGGACCTCCTTGACCACTCCGCTTTGCTGCACGTTCATGACGCCGGCGGGCAACTCCTCCAGGAAGCGTGACGGGATGCGCTCCTGCATCTTGCCGTACTTCTTCCGGAACAGGGTGCGGGTCATCACCAGCTGCTGCCTGGCCCGGGTGATCCCCACGTAGCAAAGCCGCCTCTCCTCGTCCACCGTGAAATCCTCGTAGATCGCCCGCTTGTGCGGCAGGATCTCGTCCTCCATCCCGACCAGGAAGACGAAGGGGAATTCCAGCCCCTTGCTGGAGTGCAGGGACATGAGGGTCACCGCATCCTTGCCGTGGTCCTTCTTGTCCTTGCCCGAGAAGCGGTCCTCGTCCATGAGCGACACCTTCTCCAGGAACCCGCCCAGCGTCGCCTGCGGCACCCGCTCCTCGTAGGCGGCCATCGAGTTGACGATCTGCTCGACGTTTTCCACCTTCCTCCTGGCCGCCTTGGCGTCGTCGATGGTCCGGAAGATCTCCTCTTCGATGTGCAACAGCTCGAAGAGCGCCTTCCCCTTTTCCGCCAGCCCCCCCTCCTGCCGGAAGGAGCCGGCGGCATCCAGAAGCGTCCGGTGGAAGGCCAGCACCTTCTCCTTGATCCCGTCGGTGATCCCCTCGATCTCGGCCACCCGTCCGAACGCCTCGAAGAGCGGCATCTCGTGCTCCAGGGACCACTGGTTGATCCGGATCACGGTGCTGTCGCCGATGCCGCGCTTGGGGAAATTCACGATGCGCAAAAGCGCCACCTCGTCGAGCGGGTTGCCGATCACCTTCAGGTAGGAGATGGAGTCCTTCACCTCCTTGCGCTCGAAGAACTGGGTGCCGCCCACCAGCACGTAGGGGATGTCCTCGAAGCGCAGCTGCTCTTCGAAGGCCCTGCTCTGGGCGTTGGTGCGGTACAGGATGGCGAAGTCGCTGTAGGGGATGTCGCGCTTGAAGCGTTCCAGCTGGATCCGCTCCACCACCGAGGTCGCCTCCTCCTCGTCGTCCTGCACCACGCAGAGATCGATCGGGGGGCCGTCGCCGGAGGCGGTCCAGAGCTTCTTCTGCTTCCTCACCTTGTTGTTGCCGATCAGGTTGTTGGCCGCTTCCAGGATGTTCCCCGTGGAGCGGTAGTTCTGCTCCAGCTTGATGGTGCGGCACCCCTTGAAGTCCTTCTCGAAATCGAGGATGTTGCCGACATCGGCGCCGCGCCAGCCGTAGATGGACTGGTCGTCGTCCCCGACCACGCAGAGGTTGCCGCAGCCGGCGGCGAGCAGGTTCACCAGCAGGTACTGCGAGGAGTTGGTGTCCTGGTACTCGTCGACCATGATGTAGCCGAAGCGCTCCTGCCAGTGCTTGAGCACCGGCACATGGTGCTGCAGAAGCTCCGCCGTAAGCATGATGATGTCGTCGAAGTCGATGGCGTTGAAGGCTTTCAGGGCGGACTGGTAGCGCGGGTAGACCAGCGCGGCCATCATGTCGATGTCGTCGCTTGGGCTGGCAACGAAGCGCTCCGGCGGGATCAGCTTGTTCTTGGCGCCCGAGATGCGCCAGATGATGCTCTCCGCGTCGTACTTCTTGTTGTCCGTGTTCACCTCGCGCACGATCTGGCGCACCAGCCCCACCTGGTCCGCCGTGGTGTAGATGGAGAAGTTCTTCTTGTACCCCAGGCGCTCGATGTCCCTTTTCAGCACGCGCACGCCCAGCGAGTGGAAGGTCGACAGGACGATCCCCTTGCAGTTCTTGCGGCCGACGATATGTTCCACCCGCTCCTTCATCTCCTTGGAAGCCTTGTTGGTGAAGGTCACCGCGAGGATCCGGTCGGGCGGCACCTTCAGGTCCAGGATCAGGTGGGCGATCCGGTAGGTGATGACGCCGGTCTTTCCCGAGCCGGCGCCCGCCAGGACCAGCAGGGCCCCCTCGGTATGTTTGACTGCGGCTAGCTGTTCGGGGTTGAGTCTGGACAGGTCGAGCATGGAAACCTCTTGAAAAAGCGATCCTTTCACCTCGGGCTGCGGCGGCGCGTCACGCGGCTGCGGGCGAAAAAAGAGCCGCTCCCCTGAAGGGGCGGCCAGACATTGTTACCAGAACGGCAGTGGCAATGCAAGGGCGCGATAACCATGCCACTGTTTCAATCTGCAGCGCCCTGTGTTATAAAGCGAAGTCGCAAATTTGCCCTCGGGCGTCGGCCGCCGCAAGAGCTGTCCCCCTCCCCTTGCGGGAGGGGATCGGGGGGGGTACCCCCCTGCCCCGACTTGGCAAAAAATTCAGGGAGCACACCTATGGACACAGACAAGGCAGCCGAACGGATCAGGGAATGCTCTGGAAGCGCGTCAAGAGGTCATACGGATAGTCAGTTTCAACAGCGCACTCAATAATCTTAACAACATAATTGCAATGAATAATTAGAGGGATAGATGCTTACAGAAGACCAGAAAACATTATTAAATAATTCCGGAATTCACCTCAGTTCTCTCACAGAAGAACAGATCCACGCGATTGCAACGCGCCAAATAGATGAGTCTGAGCTATCAGAGGATCAACTAGTCGAGTTTTTAGAGATAGCTAACGCACTTTACCGTGGTGGATTGCAGATCATACCCGATTCAGAGTATGATTTCACCTTTATAGCCGAGCTCAGGACGCGAAATCCACATCACCCTTTTCTCGAGAAGGTCGAGCCTGAGGCGGCCTTTATCGGGAAAACTGTGGAATTGCCTACCAGGATGCTGTCAACCGAAAAGGCCTACACCAAAAAGACCATTGAACAGTGGGGCACTCGCATTAGAAAAGCGGCTAAGAAGCTCGACAAAGACTTCGATGGTCTGCAATTTAGAGTCACTCCTAAATTGGACGGTTTTGCCGCGTACGACGATGGGGAGCACTTGTACACCCGTGGCGATGGACGAAGGGGTACAGACATTACCCGTGTCTTCGATAGGGGTCTGGCTGTTGCCAATGGTGGCAAACGTGGCCAAGGCGCCGGCGAGATTGTTGTTAATAGACGCTATTTTGACGAAAATCTTCAGCCTTATTTCGAAAACCCTAGAAACTTTCAAACAAGCGTTATCAAAGAAAAAGAACTTGAGGAGCATGCAGCTAAAGCAATCCTGGACAAGGCCTCTGTTTTTTTTCCTTTCGCGTCGCTACCAGCTTTAGTACGGACCTGGCAGGAACTCATCGACGATTTTGAGGCGACCATCTTGGAGGCTAGGTCATCAGTCGGATACGATGTGGATGGCGTTATCATTGAAATCACCGATGACGACCTAAAAAAGGAAATGGGTGCCACACGTCACCACCATTCGTGGCAAATTGCTTACAAAGAAAACCTCGCAGCTGCTCACGTTAGGGTAATCGCTGTGTTGCCACAGACATCTCGATCGGGGCGGGTAAATCCTGTCGCAATAGTCGAGCCCACGCGTCTGAGCGGGGCCCTCGTTCAACGAGCAACAGCTCACCATTATAAAATGGTGCGTGATAAGGGCATTGGACCGGGTGCAATAATAGAATTGACACGCAGTGGAGAGGTTATACCTAAAATAGGCGCTGTCATTACCCCTGTCGATGCTGAAATACCGAATGAGTGCCCTAGCTGCGGATCAGAAGTAGTTATGGATGGCGATTATCTCTACTGTCCGAACACTATTGGCTGCCCTGCTCAGATTGCGAACACGATGGAACATTTCTTTAAAATGCTCCGACATGTTGACTTATTTGGAACAGCATCAATCGAAAAGATGTATGCGAATGGGATTCGTTCAGTGGACCAAATTTATAAGCTCGAGGCTAAAGACTTTGAAAATATGGGATTTGGGCCAAAACAATCAGAGAATTTAGTAGAACAACTCAACAGAAGTCGCGCTGAAAAAATTGAAGATTGGCGATTTTTGACCGCCTTCGGAGTATTCCGTTTAGGCCCTGGCAACTGCGAGAAACTGCTCAGCCACTACCACCTTGGGGACGTCTTCAACCTGACCGAAGAGCAAATCGTAGCGGTGGAAGGCTTTGCAAAAAAAACCGCGACAATAGTAATCAAAGGCCTAAAAAGCGTGAAAACACTTTTTGACGAATTGTACCGTTTGGAATTTAACTTGGAGATCACGCCGCTTGTTGAACAAACAGACAACCCTCTCAGTCCAATTTCCGGTAAACAGATTGTATTTACAGGTTCAATGACACGCGGAAGTCGCGATGATATGGAAAAAGAGGCAAAAGCTTTGGGTGCGAAGGTAGGCAAGTCAGTTACCGGGAAGACAAATATTCTCGTCACGGGTGAAAATATTGGTGCATCAAAGATCAACGATGCTAGGGCAAAGGGAGTTCAGATCCTATCGGAGGAGGATTACCTTAATTTGTTGGCACCTCAGCCGGAAACGGATAACCCGAATTAAGCGCGTCAGCACTAGATCCAGGCGGCTACGGCCTACAATTCGAAAAAATAGGCGCCGTTGGTTCCGTCATGGCATACTTCTGAAGCCGGCGGAGGAAAGCATTTACGCCTCTTGGGGCAGTCCCATCCTGAGCTCTCCAGTGTCCCTTCCAGCTTCAGGATAACAATGATGTAAGCAAATTTTTCAATTCGCCCAAGCCATAAGGTTTAGGTAGAAGCCCATTGAAGCCATATATTGCCGGATTTTTAAGGACCAGGCTCTCACAGAATCCGGTAGAAGCGATAAGCGTAGCATGCGGATCGACAGCCCGGATCTCCTCCGCAGCCTTCACCCCGTCAATCCCCCCGCCGGTCACCACGATATCCAAAATGACCGCCGCATAAGGCGTCCCGGCCTCAAATTCCTTCTTATACAGCTCGACGGCCTCCTCACCGCACGCACAGGACTCGGGAGCAAAGCCAAGACTTTGCAACATTTGGGAGAGTACCAAGCGAAGGGGCTCCTCGTCATCCATGACAAGGACTTTGTCTGTTTTCGAGCCATCGAACAGTGCTTTAATTGAACTGAAATCCATGATTCACCCCTTTTATGCAGTGGGATCGTAAGCGGTGGTTGGAAGCAACCTTTGGCTTTGGGGCCAGGCATTGATAAGGGCTTTGGGGCCAGGCATTGATAAATTGACATCTCGTGGCTTTGGGGCCAGGCATTGATAAATTGACATCTCGGGATATGATTGCGTCATGTCACGAAAGGGGCGCATCCACATACCCGGGGCCGTTTATCACGTGATCCTGCG
>Ga0209317_1001657_pt1 | contig 18547 bp, 17 predicted proteins | sample RifGroB2_FD_183994 | JGI IMG/M metagenome (GOLD analysis project Ga0209317, IMG submission 183994) | Soil microbial communities from Rifle, Colorado, USA - Groundwater B2 (SPAdes) (version 2) | ecosystem: Environmental > Terrestrial > Soil > Unclassified | place: Rifle, Colorado | collected... | reverse complement strand
CCGGCGGCATCGGCAACTCCTCGATGCCGAGCTGATCCTCGTCCGCCACGAACATGAAGACATCGACGACCTGTTCCCGGCTCGCCATGGAGGTGAGGGTGAACTGCCAGCGGGTGATGCACCGTTCGGGATCGAACCGGTCCAGATCCGGCAGTTCCAGAAGCGAGGCGCGGCAGTCGAATTCGCCGGGAAGGGCCAGGTCTGCCAGCTCGGAGATCAGGCTCTCCATCCGGATCCCCCGGGTGAAGATCTCCGGGTCGGGAGTGAAGCTCAATCGGTAACGGCTTGGCGGGGGCGAATCTTCGCAGCTTTGCCCTGCCGGCGTGGCCTTTGGCACCGGCGCCTCCGCAGGGGCCTCCCGTTTCCCGGTACCGGCATCGGCCTGCTGCTGCAACTTTCCGCGTACCAACTCTACCGCCTCCTGGCGTACCGGTTTTCCTTCCCGGTGCCCGGCAAGCTGCATCGAGATGACGTCGCCCGCCTCCAGAAACAGGTCGATCATCCCTTTGGTAAAGGGCATTTCCTGATTTCTGAGCCGGTCGAGCAGCGATTCCATGACGTGGGTCACCAGCGTCATGTCGTCAAACCCGAAGATGCCGGCCCCCCCCTTTATGGAATGGGCGGCGCGGAAGATGGCGTTCAACTGCTCATGGTCGGGCTCCCGGTCGCCCAGCGAGATGAGGGTCTGTTCCATATCTGCCAGGTTCTCCGCGCACTCCTCGAAGAAGACCTGGTTGAAGCGCCTGAGATCTATCTCTTCAGACTCAGTAGTTGGACTTGTCATGCACTTTCCTTCTTTATGCCTTTAGGCTCTGTTGCTGAAACGGGGAGTGGTCACCGCCCGGGGTGAGCAGTTTTTGCTGCACCGGCCGGCAAGGCCTATAGGGGAGCGGCGAATGCGTCGGAAAACCCCAGCAGGTCAATGGTGTCCATGATCTGCTGTTTTAAACCGCAAGGGACGGGGGCGATGCCGTGGCGTTTCAAATTCTCCAGGAATACCACCAGCAGCTGACAGCCACAGGCGTCCAGCTCGCAGACCTGGGTCAGGTCTACCTGAATCCTGCCGGGGCCCGCCGGTTCCGGTTCCAGAAGCTGTGCCAGCCTGTCGGCGAGGAGCTTCTGGAGATGGGACGCGTGCTGCAGGGACCAAGTTCCTTCCAGCATGATGCTGTCGTCGCTGGCGGCAAGAGATATTTCTGACACTTCACTTCACTCCCTTGAGGCTTTTGCCCGGCGGCCATCGCCGCACGACCTCTGAGACAACCATTGTTATAAAAACTGCAGTACCTTACCTTTCGGCAGAGGGAGACACAACTTTAATGAATTATCCGGCTCACTTTCGCTAATTTGGGATTGCTGTTCGGGGGGCGGGGAGTTGCAGGGAGGCTAGGGGGGAAAGGCTTGGCCGACGGCGGACCGGAGGGAATCGCGCACGGCTGAAGTTCCGTTTTTGGGGCGATGCGACGGGAGCTGCGGACAGTGCTGCTTTAGGTCAGGGGTTGGCCGATTCGGAATCAAGGCTCTCCAGCGGGGCCAAAACCTTTTCCTGCCTCTGCCCGATCCTGATGCGGATCTTGACAAGGTCGGCCAGCATCTGCAGGGAGTCCAGCACCGGGTTAACCTTGGAGGCGGTGCAGTTCTTCCATGTTATCGGCACCTCGGCTATGCGGTAGCCGTTTCTCTTGGCGAGCGCCAGGATCTCGACGTCATAAGCGAAGCGGTCGATGCGGGCCTCGTCGAAGAGCCTTCTGGCGGCCTCTCCGGAAAAGAGCTTGAAGCCGCACTGGGTGTCCATGAAATCGTCGATGACGAGCAGCTTCACGATCTGGTTGAACAGCCGCCCCATCCCCTTGCGCCAGGTTGGCTGCGCCCTCACTACATCGCTTAATGGCAGCGCCCGGGAGCCGATGGCGATCTGGTGTGACTGGGCGGAGATGTGCTGTTTAAGTGTCTCCAGTTCTTCAATGGGGGTGGAGAGGTCCGCATCCGTGACGAGGACCAGGCTGCCTCGTGACGACTGTACCCCCTTTCTGAGGGCATACCCCTTGCCCCTGTTCCCGGGATAGCTGATCAGCCTCAGGCCGCGCATGCTCGCCGCAAGATCCCGTACCACTGCTGCCGTGTTATCCGTGCTGCCGTCGTCTACCACTACGATCTCCGCTTCCAGCTCTCTCCCCATAAGGTAAGCCTGGATCTTCCCAAGCGACCCTGGAAGCCTCTCTGCTTCATTGTAGGCTGGGATGACAATCGTCGTTTCAGGAAGCATGGCAACCTCCGTGATGCGATCGGCAGGTTAGTGGTCGTACTCCTTCCAGTACAAGCCGGTCTGCGCGTTGAATTTTGTCGTGCTGTCCGAGTCTTCCATGCTGCCGGTGAAAGCGGCGGCGTCGTCCCATAGAATGGCATCCGGCATCAGGACCTTCGCCACAACTGTTTTGCCAGAGATGGTCCGGGTGCCGATGGCCGCTACCTTTTCTCCCGTCTCCGCCTCGTAGATCTTGAGGGTGAAGCTCGCCCTTGCCGCTTCTCCATGCTCCGGTTCGGCGCTGAAGACGTAGATCCCCTCCCTTGCGGTCTCGATGACGGCCTCCCTTATCTGCTCCCCCCGCCTGGCGAATACCGGGGCGACGCTCTGCTCGCGTCGGGTCTCGGCCCGGGTCTGCACCTTGTGCCTGCGGGATTTCGGATAATGCCTGAAGGAGACTGACAGCCTGATGCCGCTGTCACCGGCAATCACCATCTTCAGGTCGCCGTGCATAGAGGCGATGACGATGCCCCGGTTCTCGGGTTGCTTTGCCGCAGGGGGCTTGGTGCGTCTTTGCTCCACTCTTTCCTCAGGCGCCGAAACCGGCACCGTTGCCATGGCCTGTGCTTTGTCATGGAGGCCAAGCACACCCTGCGCTGTTGTCGATGTCTCCTGAGCTTTCAACTGGTCCCGCGGCCGCTCCGGGTGAACTGCCGCAGGCGCGGTTGCGGCGGCGGGCCCGGGCTGCTCGACACTGCCGGCTGCAGCAGCCTTTACCGGTGCAACAGGCTCCCTGCTTGCTGCGGCATCGGCTGGTTTTTCGGCAGCTTTAGGGGGTGTTGCCGGCGCCGGCCCTGGTGCATCCTGTACCCTCGCGGCAGGTGGGGCGGCTTTGGGTTTCGAGGTCGTGGCGAGTGCGCTCCCCTTTGCTGCAGCCGGTATTAGGATCGCCGGTGCAACGCCCGCCGGTGCGATCACCGCCGGTGCGACTGCTGGCGGTGCGACTGCTGACGGTGCGACTGCTGACGGTGCGACTGCTGACGGTGCGACTGCTGACGGTGCGACTGCTGACGGTGCGACTGCTGACGGTGCGACTGCTGACGGTGCGCGGCGGGGTTCCCTGGTCGGGGCAAGAAGCCGGCGCGCGGCGGCATGTTCACCCCTGCCGGCACGGGAATGAGATGTTGCAGCGCCAGGAGCGAGATAGGCGTCGGAAGCGGGTCGCGATTTTCCAAGATCTGCCGGTTCTCGCTGCAGTTTTTCCAGCCGCCTGGGCTTGGCCGGAGCAGGTTTGTCGGCAGCGCTGCCGGAAACTGCTGCATTTGAACGCGGCGTGGACGAGGCTGCAGGCGAAGGAGTCAGCCAGAACAGGTCCAGGCGCGCCTCTTTGCCGATGGCAGGGTCGAAGATCGAGGTGGTAGTCAAGATTAGAAACAGCAGCGCATGCAAGATCAGCGAGGCGCAGAGCGGCCCCGTTGCTTCGTAACGGCTCTTGTTGTTGGACGGGCAGCTGTTTTTCATGTGAGCACCGATCGGTGAACTAAGCGCTGGAGCACGCGGCAGTCGGAACCCGGTCCGTCAGGTTTTACCGGTGTAGCTGGCGGCTGGTTTAACCGCGCGATACTTCAGTATCAAATGCTCATGCTGGGGAAGCCTTTTCACGAAGATGCTGGCGACCGGGTCCGAGTAGATCAGGGCCCAATTCGGGTCTTTCTGGAGAAATCTGGAAAAATTGGCGTTGGAGCCGAACAGGACCCAAGTGACGCCGTACTTGTCGAGGATCGATTCCCATCCCGGCTCGAAGCCGATGACCCGGCAGTATTCCTTAAGCCTCGCCGTTCCGTACATGTCCAGCCTGCCATCGATGAACACACGGTATGACGGGTAGCTGCGATAGATGAGGTAATCTCCAAATTCATCGCTGCTGAACATGTTGCCGGTTATCTTCGTTTTCATCAGGAACTCACAAGCGGCGACAGGCTTAACCTTTTCATCGAAGGCATGGGAGAGTTGACCGGAGAAAATGGCTGCCGCGACCGTCAGGACAGCGGTTGCCGGCCACAGCAGGCCGGTGGCGCGGGCATCCATGGCGGCTATTCTTTCCGATCGTGCCCTGAAAAAAGCCGTCCTGCCGCCTGGTTCCCCCCGGGCCTCACCGGCCTTTTTCGCCAGCAGGGGCGCCGTTACCAGGGCGAAGAGCGGGATGAAGCGTGCCGAGTAAAGCGACATGTTGGTGAAGATGAGCAGAAGTACCAGCTCGGTCGGCTCCATTCGTTTCTTCGACAGGGCGATGATGCTGATCAGCAGCAGCAACAGGTACTTGAAGGGCATCCACTCGTGAAAGTTCGGCGACAGGAACTCGGTTACATGGTTCATCATGAAGCTGTCGGACACCAGTCTGAACGGGAACAGCAGTATCCGATAGCCGTAGGGATTGACCAGACAGACGGCGAGGCACGAGATGATCGCGATTGCCAGCTGCTTCCGTTTCCGCAGCAACTCTGCCTGCTCGGCGGGCGGAAGGTATTGCAGGCTTATCAGGTTGCCGGTCAGGTAGACACCCAAAAGGATGAAGCCGCCGACAAAGCCTCCGTGCAGGTTGACCCACAGGAGCATGATGGGAGGGAGCAAATAGAGGCGGTTTTCCCGGTTGCAGTGCCACGATTCGATCAGGTAGTGGAAGACGACCATCAGCAAGAACGAGAACAGATGCGGCCTCGCCAGCCAATGGAGCTTTGACGAGGCAAGCGCCAGTATGGTGACGGCCGTGGCAAGGAGGATGTTGGTCTGGTAGCTTCTCAGGATCTTGAAAAGCAGATAGGCGGTGCCTGCCAGAAGCAGGGCGAAAAAGGCGACCACCCCGGTCAGCCCGAACAGCCTGTGCAGTACCGCCATCCAGACTTCGGAGAGCCATTCATGGGCGGTCCAGGGGATGGGCGGGGTATGAAGGGAGAACATGTCGAAGCCGGGTATCGAGCGGGTCGTGATGATGTACTCTCCGGCGCGGATGTGATAGCCGGTGTCGCCGTCGTCCAGTAGCGCGGATTTACTGGTGAAAAGAATGGAAAACAAGACTGTTATGAAGAACAGGTCTGCAACCGATGGAATCAGGTTCAGTCTCATAAGGCGCTTTCTTTCCATGTCGCTGATTCCGATGGCACATGGCCCCAGGGTGGTTAATCCGGATCATCGCGCCGGCCAAGCGAGCGCCGGCATGGCTGCCACTGAAAAACGGGAGACTTACTCAATTACCACCTCGTTGCCGACGCGGGTCCCGGAAGCGTCGACGGTGCCTGCCGCAAGTTCTATCACGCTTTTGGAAGCGCTCACTATCCGCGTCATCCGGTGCGGTTTCAGGTTGCTGACCGCCGCTATGACGCGGTTGCCGCCGTCCAGAAAGAGGACGTCGATGGGGAATTTCATGAAGAAGGTGTGCACCCCCGAGCAGGGCCTGATCAACAAACCTTCTCCTGCTGGCAGTTCGCTTTTGCCGAGCAGTCCCCTGGCCCGTGACAGCAATGTTTCCGCCACGAGAAGGTTTCGGGCCAGTATCCGGCCCGTTGTCCGGTCCAGCGCCTTCATCTAGTAGAAGGCCGATTCGGGGAGGAAGAGCCTGAAGCCGACTGTTCCCAGGAAGCTGACCGGGTCGTACTTCCCTACTTCGACATCCCCGCCCATTATGTTCCCCTTGGCCGTATAGATACCCCTCATGTTCACCGTGAAGGCAATGCCCCTGGTAAGGAAATAGTCGAATCCCGCCTCGGCATGTCCGCCTACCGTCCAATCCAGGTTGTAGTTTGCCCTTGCGCCGGTCGTGCTGGCGAGGTCCCCCTTGATGAAGTCGGCTCCGGCCCCGAGGTACGGGACCAGGCGACTGACCGGGGTGAAGCGGTATTGCAGCCCCACTGCCAGATCGGTAAGGGAGGCTTCGAACACCTTGCTACCCGCGCTCTCCACGTCAACGTTCGGCATGTGGATGGCATCCACCTCGACGGCCAAGTTCCTGCCAAGGCCGTAGATGACTCCGCCTCCACCGGCGAACCCGGTTCTGGCCTCGGAGGTGCTGCTGATGAATTCATCCTTAAGCGGCACCAGTACCCCCACCTTGCCGGTAATGCCGAACCTCCCCTGGATGCTTTCGGCCCAGGCGGTCGTCGATACCAGGATTAAACCTGCTGCTGCCATGATCATGACTCTGCGCATCGTGTGCCCCCGCTCGGAAGATGATCGGGAAGGGGATCATCCCTCCCGTAAAACTATTTGGATGCGGACGATAGCTTGTCCTGGACCACCTTGTACACCGATCCCTTGTAATTGATGATCGGGAATGGGTCGTTTGTTCTCGCCTTGTAGATGACCGAAGCCGAGCTTGGTAAACCAGGTCCTGGGCCGAACAAGGTTACCTTTGCATTGAACCACCCGACACCGTCCGATCCGGTGCGGATGGTCGTGTAGTCGAGAAAGACTGGTGTGGCCGGTACGGTACTGTGTACGGAGAGAGTCACCGGCACCCCGACCCTTGGGTTGCCGTTCGAATCGGTCAGAAGGAATGAAAACTGGTGAAATATGTAAAAATCTTCGCCAACCGGGTAGTCAGCAGGAAGTGTATAGACCGGGACATTCTGATCATTTCCCAGCTCTATTTTGCCTGTGCCTCGCACGATCTGAAACTGCGTGTAGGCGCGGTAGGTCTTTGCGTTCACTGTCGTCGATGCTTCTACGATGACGTTTGTGGTGTAGTCGACATTGCCCGTTGCAAGTATGGCGTATGCCGCCCCGTTTCTGTCTGTTACCGGTGTCGAATAGGTTATGCTTCCCGGTCCGGCCAGGATGTTGAAACTGACCGACTGGTTCGGGATTGGAGCGTCTTTTCCTATCGGCGTGTTCGTAGTGGGATCGATCAGTACGGTATCTCCGATATTAAGCATCTTTGCGGTAAGCAGGACCGTGCCGATATTGGCGTCGACCTGTGGCAAATTTGTCAGTTCGGTCGGTTTTGCCAGGTCTGTTTCCACTGCAAGGCTGACTGTCGGTGCCTGTGTTGTGACCGGCGTGGTGGTCTGATCCGTTTGGCTGCCGGGCGTGCCGTTATTGAACGGATCGGGGCCGGTCCCACTGGAACTGCTGCCGCATCCTGCGAGAGAAAGCACAACAATCGGCAATACAAGTAATCCGTACTTCCTGATGGTTTTCATACTGCCTCCGCATCATCGATGCCTCTGTTTGTGTGCGCTTCGATACCTGAAAGGAGTTTGTACGGCAACTCCACTGTGGTTGGCGGATCCGGCAGTCCCGCCCCGTGAGAGTTCGTCTCGCGGAGGCGGGACGCCGACGGCTTACTGCTACTTCTTTGCCTGCTTCACGTAGCTCAGTGCCAGTTGAACAGAGATGATGAGAAGGACAAAAGTGTTGAAGTCGACTTTCATGGGATCACCTCCTTTGCGTTACATCCTTATTTGGCTCCCTCAACCGGCCGGTTGAGCTTGATCATTTGAAGATCTTGCCGATTTGGATCAGGGCCGGGCCCAGGATTACCACCAGCAGTGCGGGAAAGATGAACACTATCAGTGGAAAAATCATCTTGATGGTGGTTTTTGCTGCGGCCTCCTCTGCGGTCTGCCTTCTCTTGGTCCTCAGCTCGTCGGCGTAGCTGCGCAGAGCGTGGCTCAAGCTGGTACCGAACCTCTCTGTCTGCGCCAGCATGGTGGTAAAGGCCCTGACGTCGTCCACCATGGTGCGCTCTGCCATGTCTTTCAAAGATTCGATGCGCGGTTTGCCGGCTCTGGTTTCCATGGTGACCTGCTTTATTTCCTGGGCCAGCGCGTTGTTGTCGAACTGCGGCGTCTCCGTCGTTTTTATCAGCGCGGCGTCCATGCTGAGCCCCGCTTCAACGCATAGCGTCACCAGGTCGAGGACGTCCGGCAGGGTATGGAAAATCATCATCTGGCGGCTCTTCAGTTTGGCGTACAACCAGTAGCTTGGTAGCAGGTAGCCCGTTATGGCACAGGCCGCCATGAACAGAATGGCCTGGCTGGTGAAATAGGCATGTTTGGGGGCCGCAACAAGAAAGAGATACAGCAATGGCAACGCGCAGGTGAACAGTATTTTGCTGCCGAAGAACAGGTATACCGTGTCCCTGCGGTACCCCGCCGCCACGAGCATCTTTACGTATTTCGAATGTTCCTTCTGGGGCAGCCTTACCCTTTCGCCGATACGGCTCAGCTTGTAGGCCCACGTTCCTGACTCGACTTGCTGCGTTACCTTGGCGGTTTCCTCCGGGAAAAAGCTTTCGATTCTTCGCGCCAAGGTGGTTTTGCTGAATAGGAAGTGATAAGAGACGGCCATAGTTAGCAGCACCACTGAAGAAAACACCGCGAAAGTAATGAAATAGAGCATGGCGCACCTATATTCTTATCCTGATGATTTTCCTGATTATCATTAAGCCCATCAGCTGCAGAAATGCGGCAGAGACAAGCAGGTATATACCCATCGGGTCCTTGACGATCGCCATTTCATACTCCGGGTTTAGAACGTTGAAGATGACGAAGGCAACCACCGGCAGCGCCCCCAACACGTAACCCGACATCCGTCCCTGCGCCGTGTAGACCTGGACCTGCCTGCGTATCTTGAGCCGGTCGCGGATGGTCATGGCGAGTTTGTCGAGCACCTCGGAGAGGTTGCCGCCGACATCGGCGTTGATGGAGACGACGGTGGTGAAAAGTCTCAGGTCCAGGCTGTCGATCCTTTCGTTCATCCTGATCAATGCGTCGGTCATCCTCAAGCCGAGCTGCTGCTGGTCGTACGCGGTCTTGAACAGTGGCCCCACAGGGGAGGGGACCTCCTGTCCGACCAACTGGATCGCTGTCGTGAAGGAATGTCCGGCCCGCAAGGAGCGCGCAACGATGCTCAGGGCATCGGGGAACAGCTCGGTGAATTTGTTGATCCTTCGTTCAGTCTTGAACCTGAGGAAGAGACTGGCGAGGAGCCCGGCGCTCGATGCAGCCAGGACAGCGATAAGCACCGGTCCGCCTCGGAGCACGACAGCTGCGGCAAAGAGGAGCCCCACTGATGCGGTCGCCGCGACGAACCTGGAAGAGGTAACCCCGATGCCGGCGTGGTGGAGCTTTTTATCAAGACCGCGGGTGAGCGGCAGGCGAGCCAGGAACTGGTCGGCACGGTTGCTCTCCCTGGTTATCGCCGAGCGCAGCTCTTCCGGCATATCCCTGGCCCCGCCCCTTGCCATGCGCTGCAGCCGCCTTTTCAACTCGGTCTTGGGAGACGACTGCCTCTCCATAAGGACCAGGTAGATGGCGATGAAGATGCAAAAGGCGGTGAGAAATGTCAGCGCCACGATGGGAAGAAGCATCGGCTATCTCCTAGTCTTCGAACATCCTCGGCGGCAGTTCGAAGCCGAAAAGCTTGAAGCGTTCGGCGAACCTCGGTCTCACCCCAGTGGCCCTGAAATCGCCGATTACCCTGCCTTCCCGGTCGATCCCTTTCTGCCGATAGACGATCACATCGTGCATGACGATGGTGTTCCCCTCCATGCCCGTGATCTCCGACAGTTTCACCACCTTTCTGGTCCCATCGGAAAACCTGACAAGCTGGATCACCAGATTGACCGCCGAGGCTATTTGTTCCTTGATCGCCCTTTCCGGGAGTTCCACTCCCGCCATGAGCACCATGGTCTCCAGCCTGGAGAGGGCGTCACGGGTGGTGTTGGCATGGACAGTGGAGAGGGAGCCGTCGTGCCCGGTGTTCATCGCCTGCAGCAGGTCGAGCGATTCTCCGCCGCGTACCTCACCTATGATGATCCGGTCGGGCCGCATCCTCAGCGCGTTTCTCAATAGGTCCCTCGAAGTCACCTCGCCTCGTCCCTCGAGGTTGGTCGGCCTTGTCTCAAGCCTTACCACGTGCTCCTGCTTCAGGTTGAGTTCCGCCGAATCCTCGATGCTGACCACTCGCTCCCCTTCCGGTATGTAAGCGGAGAGCACGTTCAAAAGGGTTGTCTTGCCGGTCCCGGTCCCTCCCGATATCAGGATATTCAGCCTCGTCTGCACCGCTCCCTCCAGAAGCTCGGCAATCCTTTGGTCCAGGGTTTCCAACTCTATCAGGTCCCTCATGGCGAGAGGCTCCCGCCCGAAGCGGCGGATGGAAAGCACGGGACCGTCAATGGCAAGGGGGGGGATGATGGCGTTCACCCTGGACCCGTCGGGGAGCCTGGCATCGACATAGGGCGAGGACTCGTCGATTCTTCTGCCGACCTTGGAGACGATCCGCTCGATGATCTGCATCAAGTGAGCGTCGTCGCGGAAACAGACTTCGGTCTTTATCAGTTTTCCCGCCTTCTCTATGTAGACATTGGAACTGTTGTTCACCAGGATGTCGGAAATCTGGTCGTCGGCCAGCAGCGGTTCCAGTGGACCCAGCCCGAAGGTCTCGTGCTGGATTTCAACTATCAGCCGGTCCCTTTCCATCTGATTCAGGGGAATCCCCTCCCCGATGATGAGGTTCTCTATTACGCTGCGGATCTGGGTTATCACCTCGCTGCTTCTCATCAGGTCCATCTTTGCCAAATCGATGCTGTCGATCAGGCGCCGGTGGATGCGGATTTTCATGTCCTTGAACAGTTCGGTATCCGCCGACGTCGCCTGAACGGCTGATGTTTTGAATCGATCGTCCAGCAACATATCGCTCTCCTTCAGACCCCGCTGCCAGAGCGCTGCCGGTCTGTTACGCAGCTCTCGTTCGCTCCGGTTACCGTTACCGCTTCAAGCGATCGGCAAGTCCCTGTATCGCCTTGCTGACCGGGGACTTGGGCAATAGCTTCACGACCGGCATCCCCTTGTTGATGGAATCGACCACATCCGCATACTCATTCGGTATTGCCTGATAGACCGGTACGGCCAGCACCTTTTCTGCGTCTTTTAGCTGTATGTCCGATTTTGGGAGGTACCTGTTGATGACGAGCTTTACCCGGTCCCTGCCAAACCCCTTGTTCTCCATGGCGGAGAGGTACCGCTTCGTGTTCTTGAGGGCGGGCAGGCTCAGGGTGGTGGTGAATAGAATAAGCTTGGAACTGCGGAAGATGGACATGTTGCAGCCCGCCAACTGCCCGACGCAGTCGACGATCACGTACCTGAAAATCCGTCTCAGCAGTTCCATGACGCGTTGCACCTGTTCGGCGGTGATCGATATTGCTTCGTCCACCTCGAGCGGCTCTGTGAGTATGAAAGGGCCGGAGGCGTGACGTGTCATGACGCTCATCAGGAAGTTTGCGTCCAGCCGCTCGATGTTGCTTGTGACGCTGCCAAGCGTGTAGGTCGGGTTGACGTTCAGGAAGGTGTTGACGTCGCCCGCTTTCAGGTTCAGGTCAACCAGGGCGACCTTGGTTCCGTCGGCAGCCAGGGCCGCAGCAAGGTTCACCGCGACGGTGGTGGTGCCCATGCCGCCGATCGGGTTGTACACCGATATGATCTCACCGGCTGGCAACTCCTGCGTGGAGTGGGCGAAAAGGAATCGGCCGACCTTTTGCAGAGATTGCTTTAGCTCATCCTGCGCTATGGGGCGTAGCAGGTACTCGACTGCTCCCGCGCGCATCAGCGCGAGGAACCACTCTACGTTCTTTTGCGAAGAACAGGCGATGACTGACGCCCGCGGGTATTGAGCGGTGATGGCCTGGATGTCTCGTACACCCTGCGCGACGTCTTCAACCCCGAGGAACACCACGTTCGGCGCCGCTTTTTGCGTCGCTGAGGCGCCGACGGTGAAATGCTCCACGGAGCCCGCGAGGGTTATGGAGTCGGAGTAGGGCTTCAGGGTAGAAATTATCGATTCCCTGGAAACCTTGTCCTGGTCGATGATGACTATGGAAAATTGGGAAGTCATGTCTCGCAAGCCTCTTTGCCACGACCTTTGCGCTGCTGCGCAACCATCGGGTGATCATGCGCCGGTTCAACGCCATACCTGTCTTGTGTCATCCCGCTGCTCATCGTGTTCCCAACGGCATCCAGTCAAGCTCTCTCTCCTCCTCGGGCTCCAATTCCTGATCGGTCGGCATCGGGATCTCCAGCCCGGGGGGGGCTGGTTGCACGATCTTCGGGGTGATGAAGAAAACCAGGTCCTTCTCCCGGATGTCGTTCTGTGTCGAGCGGAACAGTGCCCCCAGGATCGGGATGTCTCCCAGCAAAGGGATCTTTGACATGCTTTTTATCTGCTCTTCCTGGAGCAGGCCCGCGAGCACGAGGCTCTCTCCATCCCGCAGTTCCACACTTGTGCGCACATCCCTCGTGTCTATGATCGGATAGCCGTTGACCGCCAGGGTCCCGGCAATGCTGCTGACCTCGGCCGGGTCTATTTTGAGATGGATCAGTCCGTTCTCCATAACTTCAGGTTTGAACCTGACCTTGATCCCCACCGTTTCAAAGACGATCGAGGTGGTGGCCGCCCCTCCGGTGCTTATCACCACGCTGTAGGGGATCCTGCTGCCAGCCAGGAAGTTCCCTTCCTGTCCGCTTTTCACCAGCAGATTCGGCTCGGCGAGGATCTTTGCCAGACCTTTCGTGCTGAGCGCCTGGAGCACCGCGCCGATCCCTGCGGGGAAGTAGGAGACCCCGACTGAGAAGGCATCTAGTGGGTCGAACGAGCCGAGCCCCGGTCCATCGCCGGCTATCCCCCTCATTCCGTTCGTCGTGACACTTGTGCCGGAGCCAGTGGTGGAGGTGAGGCTGCTGGGCGCACCGACCAGGTTGGTGAACCCTTCGGCGGCATTCCCCTTGACGATGGCGCTTATCCCCAGCCTTTTGAGCGAGGTCCTGTCGACCTGGGCGACCTTAACCTGGAGCAGCACCTGCAACGGGGTGTCGATGGTGATGTGATTCAGCACCTTCGTTGCATAGGCCTTGGCGATTTCCTCCGCCTTTTTACTAGTCACTTCGTTGAGGACCTTCCCTGAGAGAATGACGGTGTCCCTGGCATACTGTACGCTGATGGCATCGTTTGGAGCGTACTCCTTGATCTGCGTTTCGATTATCTCCTGGTCGCCCACCACCCGAACGTCAAAAAACGTCGGCTTTTCGACGTTCTCTTCCCACACGATGAGGTTGGTCGACCCGATCTTCTTGCCGTTAATCAGCAGTTGATTCCGACGCAAGGGATCCGGGACATCGATGATATCTTTGTCAGCGATGGTGACGTAGCGCGCAGGATTTTTCAGGTTGAGGACAACACTCTTGTTCAAAACGACTGTCGTTGGGACACCCGCTATGGCGGTTCCAGCGTTCACCAGGATTAAGAGTGAGATCAGAACAAACACCAGGCGCTGTTTCGAGCAAATAAGATTCATTGGCTACCTCGGACCCTGTGGTTTATTTATGCGGCTCTCACTCAGCATATTGCCTGGACGACTTTTCGGTTCCCCTGACAATCTCCAAAGTATAGGACCGAGAGGGGGCCGCCTTAACCGCGACCATTGGTCTTGGGCGGGTTTTGGCGTAACGGGCCGGGGGGCTCTGAGTGACGGGTTTGAGGGCGGCAGGTACGTGCTCCATGCCGCTCAACACTTTGGCTATCGTTGCACCCTTGGAATCCACGTGGAAACTGTCTGAGATGTTTCGCAGTAGCAGTTGCAGTGATCCCTTGCTGGCGGAAAGGACAAGTTTTTCTGCATCTTCCGGGACAAGATCCAGTGTGACCGTGGGGACTACGACCGGTTTGCCTTCTTTTTGGTCGGTTACCTGCCCGGTTGCCAGTATTGGGACATTCTCCAGCATGATTTTGCTCACGCTTTCTGTCTCATGGCCAGGCAGCGGGGTTGTCACAATGACATCCACACGATCGCTCGGGGTGAGAAATCCAGCGACCCCAGCGACCTCGTTCACTGCAACAGTAACGGCGCGGTGTCCCTGCGGGACCACGTAAGTCATGAACCCGGAGCCGGCAGCGCCGGATTTTGGTTTCAGTTTCAGCTCAGTTACCGCGTCCCCTTTGGTGATGGGTCGAATGGCGACGCGGCCGACGACCGCTTCGGTTTGCTGCACACTTCCGGGGGGAATGCTGTCTTTCGGCCATGAGGTCACCTTTAATTGAGCTACGGTCACTATGGTTCCGATCGGGATGTCGGTGGCTGCAACCACGATCTTTTGCGGTTGAACGGCATTGATACTGTTCATTTCTTTTTGTAGGTACCCATATGCGAGCCAGGCAGCGATCACAGCAAAAAACAGTGCGAAGACTGAGGCCAGGATTACTGCGTTAGGGCGCGTCATATTACGTCCCTCCTCTTTCTTTTCTCGACCGGATTTCGGCCAAAGATCGCCCAGTTAATTGAACTTGCCCGGGCAGGAAAACTGCGCGATCGCGCCGGATACCTAAGCAAAACCTGCCTGGCCAGCGTAATATCGACATTTCGGTGGCAGCTGCTCTTCCTGCGCCTACTGAAAGGTATTTTCGAGAGAAATTGATGCGATTACCGGGAACAGGTGCTGGGGATGCTTTGAAATAGCTGCAACCGCGAACACACCTGCTGTTCCCCCCCACTGCCAACTATTTTCATGGAAGCATCTGCAAGGGTGCAAGTACTACCACCCTTGCAGATGGCAAAAATTGTTTGAGGACACGTAAACTTAATTTTTTATTGCACTGTTAATTACGCTGAACTGGTTTTTTGTGGTCTTACCAAGATCCCCTATTGCAGCAAGCACAACTATTGCAATTAACACTAGAATCAACGCGTACTCTACCAGCCCCTGGCCGTTGTCGTTCTTTAGAACCTCTTTGGTCTTCTGGAACATGTTTTTTAATGGTGTTAGCATAATGTGATCTCCTTGTTGGTTGAATTTGACCGACTACTGACGTTTAGTGCCTCCATGCGGCTTGAAAACTTTACTCCCATACATCTGATGTTCATTGATAATCTCTCCGCTGTACCATTAATGCTCATGAATCATGGACTGCCGACGTACAAGCAAGAAGATTGAGACGAATCCCGAGCAATTTGACAACTGTAGTAGCTCATTCATAGCTGAAAAAAAGTACCAACAATATTTCAGGAGTGTCGGCCTGCGGTCTAATTACTTCAAGCCACAAGTTCTATGCCTGCTTCCTTCACTAGATCCACTACCTCTTAGCGAGAATTCGTCGCACAACGCAAGAGATCCCGGCTGCTTAAAAAAGAATTCTAAGTGCGTTGGGATCTTGAGTTGCTGCCTTGAATGTGGCTAAGAAACCAAAGTTAAAAATATTTTAACAAATACTACGACGGCCTAAAAAATCTGCAAGTGATTTTTTTTGGATTACCCCTGCTTAATCCCATTGACCGAGTACGCATCCTCCAGTTCAGAATAGGGATTCCTCTGTGGTTTCGGCTGTTTTACCCGTGTCTTCGTTTCCCTTGGCTGTTCCAGTTGCAGCCGAAGTCATGCCAGTGCAGACATGGCCGGCACTAGTTTAGCTGTGCATATCTTGAACATCTTGCGCACTCTGTCAGTCCCAATGATGTTGTTGTTGAGAGCGGGCCATGCGTCCAACGGACCCACAGGTATCTTCATAGCTAGTTTCCGTCCGGAAACCCCTGCTTGAGACGAATAAGGTCTCCCGGCTTTGTCAACCCTGTTCAGCATTAAGCCGTTCAGGGGGCCAGTTTGCTAAAATGAATTGCTCTTTCTCATCCTGAAGACGCACTGCTCCCGATAACTTTCTTGCTCACGGCATTTCAGGTTATGCCGCTTGTAGCTTTATCCTGGCGATCACCTGAAGGTTGTAAGCAAAGATGGAACTCCAGACATAACGCTTGAACCCCTCCCACCCCTTCCAGGTGCAGCGGTCCAGTCCGAAGGCACGCTTGAGAGTCGAGATGTTCGCCTCGATCCCGACACGGAAGTTCTTGAGTCTCTTGTAGACCCAGGAGCTCTTGACCATATCGAGAACCGCTAAACCGCGCCTCTTCGCAAAGGCCACGTCCGTTATCTTGAGTTCTTTGGCATCGGCCAAATTCTTCTTGGAGGCAAAGCCGCCATCGGCACTGGCCTAGCGTGGCATCCACCCAAAGATACCCTGGTGGCGCTTGAGCATCGGAATATACTGTTCCGAGTCGGCCGGGTTGCCTCGTTCAATCAGGCAGTCCAGGATCAGATTAGACTTCCCGCTGCTAAGAATCACCTTGTGGCCGTACTAAACCTCTCTGCGGCTTTTGACAATGATGTCGGTGTGGTCTTCGAAGAAGGATACTACCTTCTCAGATACGGGAACCTTCTCACCACGGAACACCCGTCGCTCGGTTTGGTTGATAACTTTCTCCAGCAGGCCCACGGCCCTTTTCAACTGGGCTTGAAGGTTCAAGGCGGTAAGCATGTCCTTGAGGTCAATGGCTTTGTAGCTTTGCAGGGCAGGTATTGCTTCCTTGGCATACCCAACCACCTTGCCGGCATAAAGCGTCATATCCCGGTAAGCAGCGCCCTGTCTTCTTCTTTCTTGGCATTTACGACGGCAAGATGGCGCTTCTTTACAACCCGCAGATGGTTGCTGTAGCGATAGTCAGGGCGAGGAGTCAGAGCATGCCCTTCCTCAAGCCAGCGGGTTATGATCCTGACGCCGTCCCATAAAAGCGATGCGTCGGTGGGATCGTGTACGTCGCTGTCAATGGCAGTAGAGTCGATGCGTATTTTGCGTCCGTTCTCTATGCCGGCCTTGCGCGCATACTGCATCAGGCTGAGATGGATCGCCTCCCACGTCTCCTCCGAGAGCGGCTTGATGTTCTCCTGAAGAGTCGATGACGACGGGTACTGCCCCATCTGGCAAAGGCACGGAAAGAGCTGGAAGCTGTTTGAGTGCACAGGCTCGAAGCACCTGCTCGGCGGTCATCCCTTCGCGACCCCGTTTTAATGCGGCGATTACGGATCAGATCGCTGTAGACCAGATCAAGCATCTCTGGCATGCCATCAAGGATCTCAGAGAAGACCTTGAGTTCCTTGCCGATATCGTGGCGGGCCGTGACGGAAAATAGGCTCATCTGTCGTGTTTGTTTTTGGCGCACTCGAGCCGCTCCTGGGGTCATAATATTCAATGATTACAGTAAATTACGGCAGGAATAGTAACGCAGATGAGACAAAAACTAAAGCAACTTTTGCTATATCATCAACAATTTCGAAAACTTATGTTTTCGGATGGAAACTAGCTAAATTGAAGGGGCTAAGGAAGCCGAAATTGCCGTCGGGGCTCTGGTAAACCTGCCGTCGTAGGGACTAATTTGACGATAAATGCAGCGCATCGGCTTGGCTTCTTCAATTTGACATTTGGAGTGCGAACCATATAATTCAAAAATTAAAGTGTATCAATCCTGTGGGCTGCCATGAACAGCAAGGGACAGACAGCAGTAGAGTTTGCACTGGAGGCACTGGTCCTTCTCACTCTGCTGTTTGCCTTTAGCGGTTTTGCGGTGATGTTTTATGTGAACCTGGCGATGCAACACGCCGTGCGCCAAGGGGCACGATGTGTGGTCACAGGCCAGGCAGGCCTCGTTGGCCGTAGAGCTGCTCTTGTCCAAAAGATCAAGGAGTCATCTAACGGCTTATATGAAAAAACGCCGCCGCGAAATAACCAATGGTCAGGTAGTCACTCCAAGTGATGCGGCAAAATTCTCCAATCACACCTGAAGGCGTGTCGACGACACAGGTGCCCGGGTGACATAATAGTGGTCACGTTGGACTATTCCTGGCTACTTGCTTATGGCCACGCAGTGGGTTGTCCTTAGGAATGAAGGATTCTGACGCCGGTGAACAGTGTTTCTTGTTTCGTTTTGTTGTCAGATTCGCATAAGTTTACTCTATAATAGCAGTTAGTTGCGCCGCGCCGATGTGCTACCCCCTTGGGTTCTGCTTTTCAGACTTCCGCCATTATGCCGCCAATTTAACCGCTTCTAACTTGATCCTGGCGGGCACCTGGAGGTTGTAAAGTTCTAGACATAACTCCTGAATTCTTCACAACTGTTCCAGTGGGCGGCCAAGGCCGAAAGCGACCATGTTTGCCTCGCTTCTGATGCGGAAGTTGATAAGTCTCTTGTCGACTAACAGCTAACTCACGTTTCTTAGCGAAGGCCACGTTTTACGTTTTCTGGATTTTTTTGGCATAGCCAGACTCTTTTTGGAGGCGAAGCCTTCATCGGCACTCGGCATATGCGGCATTTGTGTGAAGCCACCCTTGGTGGAGGTTAACAATCGAAAGCTTTTGCTCGCAGTCGGCCTAGTTGCCTCTTCCAATCAGGTCGCCCAAGATCAAATTGGACTTGCTGCTGGTCTAGAGCACTTT